>Ga0116226_10004290_pt1 | contig 12627 bp, 12 predicted proteins | sample S1TSphfallax_FD_89692 | JGI IMG/M metagenome (GOLD analysis project Ga0116226, IMG submission 89692) | Host-associated microbial communities from peat moss isolated from Minnesota, USA - S1T2_Fa - Sphagnum fallax MG | ecosystem: Host-associated > Plants > Peat moss > Unclassified | place: USA... | reverse complement strand
CACCTCCCCGACAGCGCGGTCCGGCCGGTGATCGATTTGCACAAGTCCATCGGCATCACCGTTCTCGGCTTGGTGCTGCTCCGGGTGCTGTGGCGGCTGTCGCATCGCCCGCCGGCGTTGGCCGGCCGATCGCCGTTGTGGGAGCGGCGGGTGGCGCATGCTGCGCATCTGCTCCTGTATGGGGTCATGCTCGCGCTGCCGTTGTCGGGCTGGCTGCATGACTCGGCGTGGAAGCTGGCCGACACGCATCCGCTCGAGCTTTTCGGGTTGATCCCTTTTCCGCGAATCCACTTCGTCACCGCGCTCGATCCGGACGTCAAAGAGCACCTACACGCCGTCTTCGGCCGCTGGCACACCTGGTTCGCCGATACGCTCTACGCGCTGTTCGCGCTGCATCTCGGCGGCGCGCTCAAACATCAGCTGTTCGACCGTGAACCCGAGTTGCAGCGGATGTGGCCGCGCTGAGACGCGCGCGCTAGGAGCCGCTCGAGGCCGCCGATGGAGCTGCGCTGTCCGCAGCCGAAGCGGCATCCGACGCAGGTGCCTCGGACGGTGCGGCCGCGGCCGAGGGTGCGGAATCGGCGGCCGGCGCGGGCGCCTCGGTTTTCTCGCCGCAGGCGCTCAGCAACAGGGCGCCGACCATGACCGGTGTCATCATTCCAAGTATTTTCTTCATTGATGTTCTTCCAGGCGCTTAAAATTTGAGAATAGACGAAAGACAGCGTGCGGCGCAATTCTTAACCGACGCAGAACGTCGCCTTGATGACTTGTCGATCGCCGGGAGCCACCATGAATATCCCGGGTTTGGTCGTGAAGTCGCCGGTGAATCCCTGGCTGTCGGCGATGCCGTGCCAGGGTTCGATGCAGATGAAATCCGCCCCCGGCTTGCTCCAGACGCCGAGATAGGGCGTGTCGGGAAAACTCACCGCGATCCTGGGGCCCGTGGCGGCGCCGTAGGTGACCCGCTCACTCCTGAGCGCGTCGAAGATCAAGGCGTCATCCTGAAAAAGCGCATCATCGAGCAGGAGCCGACGCCCGCGCACGGGACTCGGATGACGCTCCGGCGTGAGCAGGCCTTTTGCATCCAACCGTCTGACCGGGGCGGATTCGTCCACGGCGAACTCCAAGAAATGTTCGGCACGCGGCTCGCCGAACGGCAGCGGCCAGCGAAACGCCGGATGGAAGCCGAAGCTCGCCGGCATGGCCGCCGCACCCCGATTGCCGATCGATGCGGTCAATTCCAAGGTGGCGTCCGACAAGGCGAAGCGGATGTCCAATTCGAAGTCAAACGGATAGCGGCGCAGGCTCACCTCATCCGCCTCCAGGCGCAGCAGCACGGCGGACCTGTCGGCGTCGATGATGCGGAAGCTGCTGGTGCGCGCAAAGCCATGCCGCGACAGCGGGTAGCTGGTCGCGCCCAGGCGGTAGGCGCCGCCGGCGAGCTCGCCGACGATGGGAAACAGCAGCGGCGCACGACCCGCCCACACGGACGGGTCGCCGTTCCACAAGAGATCCCGGCCGGCGGCATCGCGAAGCACGGATAATTGCGCGCCCCGCGGGTCGATTTGCGCGCTCAAAGCGGCGGAGTTCAAGGATATCCAGGACGTCTGCTGACTCGACATGCGCGCACCTCCAATAGGGACAAACGAGGGATGATTACCGATCCCCGTGCATAATCCTTCCTAAGAACGCGCCGAGGCGCGGGCTCTTCGGTTGATCGAAAACTTCAGCAGGGCTTCCCTGCTCGATGATCTCGCCGTGGTCCATGAAGACGATACGGTTCGACACGCGACGCGCAAAGCCCATTTCATGAGTGACGCAGATCATGGTCATGCCCGACTCAGCCAGTTCGATGAGGATGTCGAGCACTTCGTGAATCATCTCCGGATCGAGCGCCGAGGTCGGCTCATCGAACAGCATCACCTTGGGCTTGAGGCACAGGGCGCGGGCGATCGCCACCCGCTGCTGCTCGCCGCCGGAGAGCTGGTGGGGGAATTTGTGCGCGTGCCCGGCCATGTGCACCCGGGCGAGGTAATCGAGCGCGGTGGCGTCGGCATCCGCCCGCGACAGACGCCGGCTCCAGACGGGCGCGAGCGCGCAGTTCTCCAGCACCGTCAGGTGCGGAAACAAATTGAAGTTTTGAAAGACCATGCCCACCTGCGAGCGGATGGCGGCCAAGGTGGCGGGCCGGCCGTCGTGGCGCGCGCCATCGACGCGGATGTCACCGCTTTGATGCGACTCCAAGCCGTTGATGCAACGGAGCAGGGTCGATTTTCCCGACCCCGAGGGTCCGCATATCACCAGGCGCTCATGCGCCATCACGGCGAGCGAGATGTCGCGCAGCACATGCAGGGCGCCATGCCATTTATTGACCCGCGACAGCGTCACCAAGGCGTCATCGGCCGCTGCAGGGGATGGCGGCACGCGAGTTCCTAGCGGGCGCCGGCGACGGCGACGCCCTTGCCGAAATGCCGTTCGAGCCGCAATTGCACGAGTTCGAAGACGATGGACAGACTCCAGTAGATCAGCGCGGCGGCGATCAACATCTCCATGTAGTGATAGCTCGTGCGGGCATAGGATTGCGCCAGGAAGTTCAGCTCCCAGAGACCCATGATGGAGACCAGCGAGGAATCCTTGAGCATGGAAACGAACAGCGCGCCCGCCGGCGGGATGATGAGCCGCAGGGCCTGCGGCGCGATCACCTTCCAGGTGATGACCCAGCGCGGCAGGGCGAGCGCCATGGCGGCCTCGCGCTGTCCCGCGGGAACGGCCATGACGCCGCTGCGGATGGTCTCGGCGAGATAGGCGCCGTAATTCAGCGACAAGGCGATGAGACCCGAGCTCAGGGCGCCGAGCACGACGCCGATCTGGGGGAGCGCCAGATAGATGATGAGCACCTGGACCAGCAGGGGAGTACCGCGGAACAAGGACGCATAGAACGTGGCGATGGCGAAGGCCAGCGGATTCTTCGACAAGCGGCCCGTGGCCGTGACCACCGCCACCAGCAGCGCACAGAACATCGAACACACGGTGACGAATATCGTCAAGGCGGCGCCTTGAATGAAGCCGTCGGGAGAGAGCTTGAGCCCGAGCAAGAAGGGCAGCTTCTGCGCGATGTAGGGGAAGTCCAGATGCAATTCATGGGCGCCCGCCGCCAGCAGCAGCGCCAGCACCGCCCAGGTCAGCCAGACCCGCTGCCGAAAGCGCCTCGTGGTCGCCGCCGGCAAGGGTACGTCTTCAATGGCCATCGGCGGTGATGTCCGTGGCGAACCACTTGCGCGAGATTTTCGCGAGCGTGCCGTCCTGGCGCAGCTCCTCGAAGGTGTGCGCCACCGTCCGATCCCAGTCGGCGTCGCCCTGTTCCGTGGCAACGGCGTTGGGTTCCGAATAAAGGACGGGTCCGACGATCTTCAATGCATGGTTCGCTTCGCTGATCGTGCGTGCCGTCGCCAGATCGGAGACGACGGCATCGAGACGCACACCTGGCCCCAACGCGAGATTGCGAAAATTGATGGACTCGTCACCCGGAATCACCATGACGTCGTGGAAGGGATAAACCAGCGGTGGCGCGCCGGGGATCACCAACTCCTTGCCGAGGTATTTCTCGTAGCTCGAGCCGATGCCCACGCCGACGCGCTTGCCGGTCAGATCCGCCGGCCCTTTGATGGCGGCATCATCACGGTGCACCGTGAGGACCGCCGGTGAGTTGTAGTAAACGGCCGGAAAATCGAGCACCTGCGCCCGTTCGCGGGTGGGGCTCATGGAGCAGATGCACACATCCCACCGTCCCTGCCAGTGACCGGAGACGATCGCCTCCCAGGCCGGCGTCTGCAGATTGAGCTTCACGCCCAGCCGCGCGGCGAAGGCGCGCGCGACATCGACGTCGAAGCCGGCGAGCTCGTTGTTGGCGTCGATGAAACCGAACGGCGGGTAGCTGTCGAGCAGCACATCGGTGAGCACACCGGTCCTGCGGACGCGGTCGAGGGTCGTTCCGGCCCGAGCCTCTCCGGTCAGGGCGATGAGCAGCAGCAGACAGGTAAAGAGGGTCTTCAACGCTGCAGCGCCACTTCGGGCATGGCGGCCGACCGCGTGCCTGGTGTCGGTGGATTGCTCACGCCGTGATAGGTGTAGACCAGCGAGAATTTCACCGCCTCGGTGCGATTCGGACCGGCGGAGTGCAGGGTATTGGAGTGAAAGAAAACGGCATCCCCCGCGGCCAGTCGCGGCGACTCGCCGCGGCGGAGCAAATCGGCATTGTCGGCGAGGTCGGCGCTGAAGAATTTCGCCTCGTCGAAGCGCTCGGCGGTCAGGTCGAGGCGATGCGAACCCGGCACGAACCAGAGCGCGCCGTTGTCGACATGCTCAGGCCCCAGCGCCAGCCAGACCGAGACCAAATCCTCGCGGGCGAACGCCCAGTAGCGGCTGTCGCGATGCCAGCCGGTGAGGCTGCCGTAGCGGGGGTGCTTGGTCATCAAACAATTGTGATGGGCCCGCGACATGAGAACGTCTTCGCCGAAGTAGGCCTCGAGCCACCGGCGGACGGCGGTTGACGTGCCCCACTCGGCGAACGCCGGGTCACGCGCATAGGCATCGAGCAGCCGGCGCACCGTGTGACCACCGGCAGCCGTGCGTGACGACGGCGCACCGGGATAGCGTAGATCCGCTTCGAACTCGAGCGGCTCCGTGCGGGCGGCGAGTTGCGTTCGGGCGGTTCTATTCAGTCCCGCGAGCTCCTCGAGCGGCAACAAATCCTTGACGATCACGAAGCCGTCACGGCGAAGCTGTTCGATCTGCTCTGGGCATGACGGTTGCCCGTTCATGGCCTTGGGACCTCTCGTTCAATGGGCCTATATTTTAGCACGGGCGCATTTTAGGGCAGGGAGCGCGTTCCCAGTCGGGTAGCGGGTTCCAGGTCAGGGATGTCCGACCGCGGGAGGGGAATCACGCCGATGACGGCTGCGCTGCGCGGTCGCCGACACTCACTGCCTTCATCGTCACTCTGGAGTCATGCCATGTCCATCCTCGACAAAGTCATCTCAGCGGTCACCCCGCTCGAAAGCGATAAGGCGCGCGAAGAAGCGCGCAATAAGGCACTGTCGGCCGCCACCCCCAACGGCTGGCTGTCGATGGTGATCCAGCATCACCGCGACATCGAACGCGCATTTGCCGGCGTGCAGGCCGCGAGCACCGCCGCCGCACAGATGGCCGCGCAGAAAGAGCTCGCGGTGCTGCTCACCGGGCACTCGATCGCGGAGGAGGCGGTGTTGTATCCGGCGCTGGTTGGAGCCGACGAGAAGGCCAATGCGACCACCGCCTATACTCAACAGTCGGCGGCGAAGATGGAGCTTGGGTTGCTCGAAACCTTGACCCCGTTGTCGCAGGAGTACAAGGACAAACTCGAGCATATCCGCGGCGCCGTGCTGCACCACGTGTACGAGGAGGAGAACACCTGGTTCTTCGAACTGCAACAGAAGCTCTCCGAAGCGGACAAGGCCCGGCTGGCGTTGCGGTACAAGGAAGAATTCAACCGTTATGTCAACGGCGCGGACGAATCGGCGTATCCGCGCGCCGCGGCCGGCCGGTAGCAGGCCCCTCGCGTCACGGCTGCGACCCGACCTTAACAACGGCGGGTCGCGGCCGATATAACTCTGGCGAGCAGATCCGGCGCGTCGAGGTTCCAGCATCATGCAAATCAGCAGCGTTTCTTCAGTGTTACCCACGGGCCTCATCAGTTCTGCAGCCCGGCAGTCCGCACCTGCGGTAACCGCGGCCCCGGCCACGGCCACGTCGGCAACATCGGCATCCACGGGAAAAACGCCGGCAGCAGCCTCGGCGCCGCCGGCAAGCACCTCGACATCGAGCAAGCCGGCAGCGACGGGAGCCGCCGCCGCCGCCAAAGGCGGCGGTGGTGCCGGCGGTGGTGGCGGGGGCGGCGGCGCGGCCGTCGCTTCGGGCGAGGCAGCGGCGAGCACCAGCACCAGCAGCTCGGAAGCGAGCAAGATCGCCGCGGGCTATTCGACCTCGGTGGCCGGCAAGAGCTATTCGGCGAACATCACCGTGTCCGGTGGGACTTACCAGCTGTCCGTCGGCAATTTACCGGGAGCCACGGTGAGTGGCTCGAGCCTAACCGCGGCTGAGAACGCGCTCACCGTCCGGATCGACAGCTTGGTCTGAGCGCACGGTGAAGCTCAGCGCGGGCGAGCCTCCGAGTGTGCTCGTCACCGTGCAAAGCGCCTCGGCTTCGTGAGCCGTGATGCGTGCCTCCGCCTCGCTCAATGTCGGAAACACGGCGGTCACCTCGATCTGCGACAGCCGATTGCCGCCGCCGCGAAGTTTGTAACCGCTGACGTGCACCTCGAAGCGGGGCAGCGGCGCCGTGACGCTAGGCGTGGCGGCGACCGGCGACGCGACAGAAGGCGCCGAACGCCGCTTCAGCACCGCTCGGCAGCTCAGCGCAAAACAGCCGGCGACACCCAAGAGAAGGTGCTGCACCGGTGAGACGTCATCGAGAGTGCCGGGTTGCGATTGGCGCAGCGGCCGGTCGTCGCAAAGTAGCTGCAGCGGTGCCTCACCGGCCGAGACGGCGGTGACGGTCCAAGTCTTCAAGATCGTGCTCATCGCCATCGTGCTCCAGACTGTACCATGCCCCCGTGGCGCCTCGATGGCCTGTCGATCCGGGTGGCGAGGCGGCCATGGCCCAAGTTGCGCGCCGCGACGGCGGTGTTGCCCGCGGCCGGCCGTTCTGCCTACCATGACTCATGTTGTCCGGCTGGCTGCTGTTCGCTCTCGCCATCGCCTATCTGGGTTCTCTGTTCGCGATCGCATTCTACGGTGAGCGTCAATCGATTTATCCCAAACGCCGGCGTTGGCGCCCTTATGTCTATGGTTTGGCGTTAGGCATTTATTGCACTTCATGGACGTTTTACGGGGCGGTCGGCACGGCCGTGCGCGAGGGCTGGGGTTACCTGCCGATTTACCTGGGCCCGGCGCTGGTCTATGTGTTCGCGCTGCCGTTCTTGGAGCGACTGGTCGCGGTCGGTCGGGCGCAGAAAGTCGGCTCGATCGCGGATTTCATCGCCTCGCGCTTCGGTAAGAGCCGACCACTCGCCGTGTTGGTGACGGTGATCGCCGTCACCGCGGCGATTCCCTATCTGGCGCTGCAATACAAGGCGGTTGCCGCGAGCATTGCCGCCTTGACGACACTGTCCGCCGCGCCGGCCCCCTGGCATCACGACTCGGCGCTGGCCGTGGCGTTGCTCATGGCGTTGTTCGCCGTGCTGTTCGGCGCGCGACGGGTCGATGCGACGGAGCATCACGAGGGTCTGATGCTGGCCATCGCCTTCGAATCGTTGCTGAAGCTCGTGGCATTCATCGCTGTGGGCTCGTACGCCTGGCTGCAACTCGCGGGCCGGCCATTCGCGTTGCCGGCGGGCCTCACGCACGCCGCGACGATGTTCAACTCCAATTCGCTGAGTGCAACGCTGCTCGCCGCGGCGGCCATCTTCTGCCTGCCGCGCCAGTTTCAGGTGAGCGTGATCGAATGCGCGGACAGCAGAGACCTGCGGCGCGCGCGCTGGATATTGCCGGCCTATCTCGGCTTGTTCTCGCTGTTCGTCGTGCCGATAGCCGCGCTGGCGGTGGGCGGAACCCATGCGCTGCCGGCGGGTTCCGATACGCTGATCCTGCGACTGCCCTTGGCCTACGGCGCCTCGTGGCTCGCGCTCTGGGTGTTTCTCGGCGGCCTGTCCGCCTCAACCGCGATGGTGGTGGTCTCGAGCATCGCGCTGGCGACCATGATCTCGAACGAAATCGCCGTGCCCGTGCTGTGGCGCCGCCGCCTGGAGGCGGGCGACAGCCTTGCCCACCGCATCCTTTGGCTGCGGCGTTTGGTGATTCTCGTGCTGGCGCTGCTCGCCTATGGTTATTACCGAGTCTCGTTGGGTTCGCTCAGCCTGGCCTCCATCGGCATGCTGGCCTTCGCCGCGGTCGCGCAATTCGCGCCGGGCATCCTGGCGGCGCTTTACTGGGGCGGCGCGAGTCGCGCCGGCGTTTTTTGGGGCATGTTCGCCGGCTTCCTGGCCTGGGCCTACCTGCTGTTCCTGCCAAGCCTGGTCGCCGGTGGCGTACTGCACGCCCAGCAGTTCCTGCCGATGGGGATCGCCGACGGCACGCTCCTGGGCGCCTCCAGTTTCGGTGGCTTGCTGGCGCTCGGCTTGAACGTCGTCATTCTCGTGGCCGCATCGTCGCTGCACGGCGTCTCACTGCAGCAACGTCGGGCCGCGCGCGCCTTCGCCACGCCCAAGCCGCCGGTCTCCGGGCTGCCGACGATCACCGCGCGTGTCGGGGAATTGGAGGCGGTGGCGGCGCGCGTCATCGGCCCCGTGGCGGCGCGGCGCGCGCTCGAACAATACGCGGCGCAGTCGCTGGCGCCGATGCCGCAGGCGGCTGCAGCCGTCGATCGTGGCATGTTGCAGCACGTCGAACGCGTCCTGGCCGGCTCCATCGGTCCGTCGTCGGCGCGCATCGTTCTCACCCACGCGCTGGCGCGCCGCGGCCTTGATGTCGACGAGGTGGCGGAGGCCTTGGACGAGACCTCCCAGGAGCTGCGTTTCAGCCGTCAGTTGCTGGCGGCGACCATGGAGAATGTCACCCAAGGTATCAGCGTGGTGGATGCGGACATGCAGCTCGTCGCCTGGAATCGCCGCTATCTCGAGATGTTCGATTACCCGGAGGGTCTGGTGTTCGTCGGCCGGCCGGTGGCCGACTTGATTCGCTGGAACGCCGCCCGCGGTGAGTTCGGGGAGGGTGATCCCGAACAACAGGTGGCGAAGCGCCTGGCGCACATGCGTGCCGGCACCGCCTACACCTACCAGCGGCGGCGCAGGAACGGCCAGGTGTTCAGCATCAGCGGTCAGCCCATGGCCGGCGGTGGCTTCGTGTCCACCTATACCGACATCACCGAATACAAGCGCGCCGAGCAGGCGTTGCTCGAGGCGAAAGAAGACCTGGAATTGCGCGTCGAGCAACGGACGCGGGAACTCAGCGATGCGCTCGAGGCGCAGCGCAGCGCCAACTTACAAGCGGAGGCGGCCAAGTTGCAGGCGGAGGCGGCCAATATGGGCAAGACCCGGTTCGTCGCGGCGGCAAGCCACGATTTGCTGCAGCCGCTCAATGCCGCGCGGCTGTTCGCCTCGGCGCTCGAATCACGCGCCGCGGCGCATCCGGAACTCGTCGAACTCGTCAGCCGCATCGACGGCTCGATGCGCGCGGCGGAGGAGCTGCTGAAGGATCTGCTCGACGTCGCCCAGCTCGATATCGGCGTGATGCGCGCGGATGTCACGACCTTTTCGATCGCCGACGTGCTCGAGGATTTGCGCCACCAATATGCGCCCCTGGCCGAATCGCGGCGGCTCCGCCTCGATGTGGTGAGCTGCCGTGAGGCGGTGCGCAGCGACCGGGTGCTGCTGCGCCGGATCCTGCAGAATTACCTGTCGAACGCGCTGCGCTACTGTGAACGAGGCGGCGTCCTGATCGGCTGTCGGCGGCGCGGCGTCGAGTTGGAGATCGGCGTTTACGATACCGGCCCCGGAATCGCCGCCCACCTGCGCGAGCATCTGTACGTCGAGTTCACCCGACTCGAGCAGGGCTCGCCGTGGGGCGAGAAGGGACTGGGTCTCGGCCTGTCGATTTGCGACCGGCTGGCGCGGCTATTGAATCATGGGCTCACGCTCACCAGTCAACCGGGCCGAGGTTCGGTGTTCGGCGTGCGTGTGCCACGCGTGGTGGGCGCCCGCCGTGAGCTACGACTCGCACGAGCGAGCGCGGTCCCCGATCCGCAGGCGCTGCGGGATTTCAGAGTGCTGGTCGTCGACAACGATCCGCTGATCCTGCAGGCGATGCGGGCGTTGCTCGAGCAATGGGGGATCTCGACCGACCAGGCGCTCGGGTCGGCAGACGCGCTCGAGTTGGTGGAGTCACGGACTTTCGACGTGGTCCTCGCGGACTTTCACCTGGGTGACGGCAGCACCGGACTCGAGCTGGTGCAACGGCTTGCGGAGCGCACGGCGGAGCTCTCTGGCGCGAGTTGCGCGGCGGCGCTCATCACCGCCGATCACGGCATGGAGATGACGCGCGCGGCGCGCAAGGCGGGTATTCCGCTGTTGCACAAGCCGGTGCGGCCGGCGGCGCTGCGCGCCTTGCTGTCAGCCTTCAAGCTTCGCTCTCATCGGGCGGCATCTTGATCTCGCGTGGATCGACCAGGAGTTTGCCGGCGAGCAGCACCGCCTGGGTGCGATTGACCGCCCCCAGTTTGCGCAAGATGGCCGTCATGTGCGCCTTGACCGTCGCCTCCGTGATGGCGAGCTCGTAGGCAATCTGCTTGTTGAGCCGCCCGGAGCAGAGCATGCCGAACACGCGAAATTGCTGTGCGGTGAGCAAGGCCACCCGCTGCGCGAAGTCCAAGGCGGCGCCATCCGGCTGCGCCGCAGCGGGCTCTACGCCACGCCGCGCGGCGGATGCGGCGGCGATGATGGGCTCGCCGCGCAGGACGGCTTGAACGCCGCCACCAATCCGAGTCGCGTCCCACGACTTGGAGATGAATTCCTGCGCGCCGAAGGCCAACGCCTGGCGCACGGTGCCTGGATCATCCATGGCGGAGACGACGACGACCGGCAGTTCGGGATGCGCACCGCGCAGATGCGCCAGGGTGCAGAAGCCATAGGCGCCAGGCAGGTTCAAATCGAGCAGCAGCAAGTCGAGCCGCGGATGCAGCTCGAGCGCGTCGTATAGTCCGGCGACGCTATCGGCCTCGAAAAACACGCAAGTCGGGCACGCGGCGGCCACCGCGCCGCGCAGCGCCGCGCGAAACAAAGGATGGTCGTCGACGATGAGGATCTCGAAGGTCATTGCGAGGCCCGAAAGTCACCGCGCCGCCTGACAGTCATTGCGCGGCTCCCGGCAAGTAACGACCTTAGTCGAATCGGCGGCGGAAAAGTAGCGCCGTAAGACCAAGGTCGAATGGGCGCAAGCGGCCGCGAAGCGCAAGCTAGCCGGGAATCTTGGCTGGCGACAACATAACGGTGGGGGAAATCATGGCAAATCCTGACGGGGTGGATTGGGACGCGATCATTCGCGATCCGCGCTTTCAGAGCTTGCACCGCCGCAAGAGCGCCTTCCTCTGGGGCTTGATGCTGCTCACCGTGACGTACTATTTTCTGTTGCCGATCGGCGCGGCCTACTTTCAGGATCTCTTTAAAATCCGGGTGTGGGGTGTGGTCAACGTCGGCCTGCTGTTCGCCTTGAGCGAATTCGTGGTCGCCTGGGTGCTTGCCCTGGTCTACTCGCGAAAGGCGAGTCGCGATTTCGATCGCATGGCCGCGGAAATCGCCGCCGAGTATGGCGGCCGCCCCAGCGAGAGCGTCGTGGTGCCGATCGGCGCGAGGGCCGTCGCATGATGCCCATGCTGCGACGATGGCGTTCCCATGCCGCCTTGGCGGTGACGGCCTCGATGTCCATGCCGGCCATGGCGCAATCCGGCGTCGGCGAGAACTATCGCTGGGTGACTTTCGTGGTCTTCGCCGCGGTCATCGCGATGACCATGGTGGTGACCTATCTCGCGGCGAAGCGAGTGCGCTCGGCCGCCGATTTCTACACGGCAGGCGGCGGCGTCTCCGCGCTGCAAAACGGCTGGGCGATCTCCGGCGATTACCTGTCGGCCGCCTCGTTCCTCGGGATCGCAGGGCTCATTTCCTTGTACGGCTATGACGGCTTCATGTACTCGGTCGGCTTCCTTGCCGCGTACATCACGGTGCTGCTGCTGATCGCCGAGCCCTGCCGCAACATCGGCCGCTACACGCTCGCCGACATCCTCGCCTATCGCAACGATCCGAAAAAAACCCGCATCGTCGGCGCGCTGTCCACCATCACGGTGTCCACCTTCTATTTGACCGCGCAGATGGTGGGCGGCGGGGTGCTGGTGAAAACCTTGATCGGCATCAACTATGAAACCTCGGTGATCGGTGTCGGCATCCTGATGCTGGGCTATGTGCTGTTCGGCGGCATGGTGGCAACCACCTGGGTGCAGATCATCAAGGCGGTCCTTCTGGTCGCCGCCTCGATCATCATCGTCATGCTGGTGTGGGCGCCGTATGGGTTTTCACTGCCGGCCTTCCTTGCCGACGTCGTCGCTGATCCGAAGGTGCAGGCACGGGTCGCGACATTGCTCGGCGATCCGTCGAAAAACATGAGCGCCGCTGAACTCGGGCAGCGCTTCCTCGAGCCGGGGCTATATTTCAAGGCACCGATCGATCAGATCAGCCTCGGCATGGCGTTGGTGTTCGGCACGGCCGGGTTGCCGCATATCTTGATGCGCTTCTTCACGGTACGCACGGCGGTGGCGGCGCGTCGCTCCGTGGTGTGGGCCATGGTCATCATCGGCGGGTTCTATGTGCTCACGCTGTTCCTCGGCTTCGGCGCCGCGCATCTGGTCGGCCCGGCGAACATTGCGTCCATCGATGCGGGCGGCAACATGGCCGCGCCGCTCCTGGCGCAGTACATCGGCGGCGGCCCCGATGCCTTCTTCGGCAATCTGATGCTGGCATTCGTCTCGGCCGTGGCGTTCGCCACCAT
>Ga0116226_10004289_pt1 | contig 12629 bp, 10 predicted proteins | sample S1TSphfallax_FD_89692 | JGI IMG/M metagenome (GOLD analysis project Ga0116226, IMG submission 89692) | Host-associated microbial communities from peat moss isolated from Minnesota, USA - S1T2_Fa - Sphagnum fallax MG | ecosystem: Host-associated > Plants > Peat moss > Unclassified | place: USA... | reverse complement strand
ATCCGGGGTATTTGACGAAGGATCTGGCGGCGGTGCAGGCGGTTACGGTTGCGAGTATGAAGGAGGTTGCGGCCAAGTATCTGAACAAGAATCAGGCGGTTGTTGTTGAGTGCGTTCCGGGAAAGAAGGTGGTGGACGATGTTCCGCGTAGCCCCGAGGATACGGACAAGGATGTGAAGCTGGTGGAGCCGTATACGGCGGAGTTTGAGGCCTCGCAGATGTGGCGGAAGACGGTTCCCAAGGCTGGGCCACCGGTGACGTTCCACCTGCCGGTTCCGGTGGAGTTTGAGCTGAAGAACGGGCTGAAGGGGTATGTGGTTCGGGATGCGAGCTTGCCGATCGTGAGCATGTCGCTGGTGACGCGGGCCGGTGGCGAGGCGAATCCGGCGGATAAGCCAGGCTTGGCATCGTTTGCGGCGTCGATTCTGGCCGAAGGCACGACGACAAAGAGCGCGGTGGAGGTGGCTCAGGCTGCCGAGGCGCTGGGCAGCGGTTTGGGCGTGGGCGCGGGAATGGATAGCGCGACGGGCGGGATGGAGGTTCTGACGAACCGGGCCGACGCGGCGCTGGAACTGATGGCAGAGGTGGTGCGGCACCCGGCGTTCAACGCGGCGGATGTGGAACGGCTGAAGAAGCAGCGGGTGCTGGGGATTCAGCAGGAGTCGGATTCGGTGACTGCGACGGTGTTCCGGGTTGGGCCCAAGCTGCTGTATGGGGATACTCCGTATGGATTTGCGGCGGTGGGCACGAAAGCGAGCTTGACGGCGATGACCGGGGATGACCTGAAGGCATTCTGGGCGGCGCACTATGGGCCGACTGATTCGGCGCTGGTGTTTGCTGGCGACGTGACGGTGGCCGAGGCGAAGGCGCTGGCGGAGAAGTCGTTCGGCGACTGGACGGGATCTGCAGCGGCGACTGTGACGCTGCCAGCGGCTCCGGTGCCGCCGACTCTGAAGGTGGTGGTTGTGGATAAGCCGGGGTCTCCGCAGACGGCGCTGTATGCGTTTGGGCTGGGGATCAAGGTGAGCGACCCGGAAGCGCAGGCGGTGCAGGTGATGAACTACACGCTGGGCGGCAGCTTTGGCAGCCGGATCAATATGAATCTGCGCGAAGAGCATGGGTATACGTATGGGGCCAATTCGGGCTTCCGGAGCTACCGCGAGGGCGGGCAGTTTCTGGCGGGCGGGTTGGTGAAGACGGACGTGACGGCCCCGGCGACGAAGGAGCTGATGTATGAGTTGCGGCGAATTCTGACGGTTCCGCCGACGGCTGCGGAGCTGAAGGCGGCGAAGGATGCGAGTATTCAGTCGCTGCCGGGGCAGTTCAGCACGATGGGTGCGACGGCGGGGGCGATGGGGTCGATCTTTGTATACAACCGGCCGCTGGATTACTTTGCCAAGCTGCCCGCGAAGTATGAGGCGCTGACTCCGGCGGACATTACCGCCGCGGCCAACGCTACCGTGCATCCCGAAAACCTGCTGGTGGTTGAGGTGGGGGATAAGGCGAAGATCGAGCAGGGGTTGAAGGATCTGAAGCTGGCTCCTGTAGTTTATGCGGATCCGCTGGGGAATCTGATTCCTTAGACACGAAAGGACGAACACAGAGGGCGCAGAGGAAAAGCCACGGAGGGACACAGAGAAATCTGTGTGGAACCGTGGCTTTGCTGCGTAGGAGCGAGATATGCTGGAAGCTATGGCGAAAGAGACAACAGTCGAGACGCGGAAGTTTGGGGCCATGCCCGATGGGACCCCGGTTGATTTGTATACACTGCGCGATGAAAAGGTGGAGGTGAGCGTGTGTGCGTATGGGGCGCGGCTGACCTCGGTGAAGGCTCCGGATAAGGATGGGGTGATGGCGGAGGTGGTGCTGGGCCACGATACGCTGGAGCCTTATTTCACCGACAAGACGTTTGGTGGAGCAGTGGTCGGGCGGTGCGGGAATCGGCTGGCGAAGGGGCAGTTTGAGCTCGATGGGGCGAAGTACCAGATTCCGCTGAATAATGGCCTGAATTCGCTGCATGGTGGGCCGGAGGGCTTTAGCAAGAAGCTGTGGGTGCCTGCGGTGGACGGCGAAGCGGTGGTGTTTACGCTGGTAAGCCCGGATGGCGATATGGGCTACCCGGGGACGCTGACAGTGAGCGTCCGGTATAGCCTGACCGGCGGCAAGTTGCGGCTGGACTATACGGCCCTGACCGACAAGGCGACGGTATGCAATGTGACGAACCATGCGTACTTCAACCTGGCGGGTGAATCGAGTGGGACGATTCTGGGGCATTGGATGGAGATTCCGGCGGAGACCTTCACGGCGGTGGATGAGACGCTGATTCCGACGGGTGAGCTGAAGCCGGTCGCAGGGACGGCGTTTGATTTTCGGACTGGAGCCGTGATTGGGGACCGGATTGACGCGGACGATGAGCAGTTAAAGCGGGCCGGAGGGTACGACCATAACTGGGCGTTTGGGCTGAAGGGCAAGCTGAAGCAGACGGCCAAGGTAACGGACGGGGCGAGCGGACGCGTGCTGGTGGTCGAAACGACGGAGCCGGGGATGCAGTTTTACGCTGGGAATTTTCTGGATGGGACAGTTCCAAGCCGGGATGGGAAGGGCTTCATTGAGCGGCGGACGGGGTTTTGTCTGGAGACGCAGGGGTATCCGGATGCGGTGAATCAGGCGGGGTTTCCGAGTGTGGTGCTACGGCCGGGCGAGACATTGGCGTCGACGACAGTTTTCAAGTTTGGGACAAACAAGTAGTGGGAGCTGGAATGAGCAGTGGGAACGGGTATTCGAGGCCGCATCGGCGGTTTAATGCGTTGCGAGGGCAGTGGGTTTTGGTGAGTCCGCAACGGACGCAGCGGCCGTGGCAGGGGCAGACGACCAAGCCGGTGGCGGTGGAGGCAGTGGCGTATGACGCGGCGTGCTATCTGTGTCCGGACAATGAGCGGGCAGGTGGCGCGGTGACGCCGCAGTACGACGGCGTGTACGTGTTTGACAATGATTACCCGGCGCTGTTGGGGGTGGATGCGACGTCTGAGGTGCCGGCATCGGCGGGGTTGCTGGTGGCGGAGGCTGAGGTGGGGCGGTGTCGGGTGGTGTGTTTCGACCCGAACCACAGCCTGACGTTGGCCGGGATGACACGGGCAGGGATCGAGCGGGTGATCGAGGTTTGGCGGCGGGAGACGGAGGAGCTTGGGGGTGCGCCCGAGATCAACTATGTGCAGGTGTTTGAGAATCGCGGGGCAATGATGGGGTCGAGCAACCCGCACCCGCATGGACAGATTTGGGCGACGGGGCATGTTCCGGATGAGCCAGCGGCCGAGACAGAGACGCAAAGGAAGTATTTTCGGGAACACGGGGGAGGGCTGCTGAGCGATTATCTCGCGCAGGAGCTGACTGTTGGTGAGCGAATTGTGCTCGAGAACGATGAATTTGCGGTGGTCGTTCCATTTTGGGCGGTTTGGCCGTTCGAGACACTAGTGCTGGCGAAGCGGAGCGTGGGGAGTTTTGTGGACTTCGACAAGGCGCAGGTGGCTGGGCTGGCGGATGCGTTGAAGCGGCTGACGACCAAGTACAACGGGCTGTTTGCGACGAGCTTTCCATACACCATGGGGTTCCACCAGAGGCCGACCGATGGCGCGAGCTACCCGGAGTGGGAGTGGCATGGGCACTTTTACCCTCCGCTGCTGCGGAGCGCGGAGATCAGGAAGTTTATGGTGGGTTTCGAGATGCTGGGGATGCCGCAGCGGGATATTACGCCGGAAAAAGCTGCAGAGATGCTACGTGCAGTGAGCGAGGATGGGCAATGACGGAACGGATGGAGCGGTTGCTGGCACAGCATGCGGAGAAGACCGGCGGGGCTGCTGCGCGGGTGTTTCAGGCGCCAGGGCGGGTGAATTTGCTGGGCGAACATACGGACTATAGCGGCGGGTTTTGCATGCCGGCGGCGTTGAGCTTCAACACGCTGGTGGCGGCGAGTCCGCGGGCCGATGGCGTGCTGCGGCTGCATTCGCTGGACTTTGGGGAGACGGTGGACATTGGGCTGGATGCGCTTGAGGGATGGCGGACGGGTAAAGGGCATAAGCACTGGAGTGCGTATCCGGCGGGCGTGGTTTGGAGCCTGGGCGAGCGTGGGGTGGCGCTGGCGAGCGCTGTTGGCGGGGCGGATTTGACGCTGTCGGGGAATGTTCCGCTGGGTTCGGGGTTGAGCTCGTCGGCTTCGTTGGAGGTAGCGACGGCGACGGCGGTGCTGGGGTTGGCTGGGGCTTTTTTGGCGAAGAGCGAGGTGGCGTTGGCTTGCCAGCGGGCGGAGAACGCGTATGTGGGGGCGCCGTGCGGGATTATGGATCAGTTTATTTCCGCGAATGGCGTGGCGGGACATGCGCTGGCGATTGATACGCGGGCGCTGACTGCGGAGGCCGCGCCGATTCCGGCTGAGTTACGGCTGGTGGTTTGTAACTCGATGGTGCGGCATTCGATTGGCGGCGGGGAGTATGCCGAGCGGCGGCGTGAGGTGGAAGAAGCTGCGGCGGCCATTGGACGGTTGCACCCAGCGGTGAAGCAGCTGCGGGATGCAACGGTCGACCAGTTGGACGAGGCGCGGGCGGGGATGTCAGCGGAGGCGTATAAGCGCGGGCGGCATGTGATTACCGATAGCGGGCGGGTGCTCGAAGGTGTGGCGGCGCTGCGGGCGGGCGATGCGAAGCGGTTTGGGGCGCTGATGAATGCGGCGCACGTTAGCTTTCGGGATGACTTTGAGGCGAGCTGCGCGGAGTGCAATCTGCTGGCGCGACTGGCGGTCGAGTTGCCGGGTTGTCTGGGGTCTCGGCTGACTGGCGGCGGGTTTGGCGGGTGTACGGTGTCGCTGGTAGAGGCCAGTGCGGCGGAGAGTTTTGCGAAGGAGCTGGCGGCGCGGTATTTGGAGGCGACCAAGGTGGCGGCGCAGGTCTTTGTTTGTGAGATTGCGGGTGGGGCAGGGGAAGTGGTTTAGGGTTGGGTGATGTGCTGACCGGCCATCCTGTAAAAGGTCGGCTACCGCCGATGCCCACCCTAGGGCCGATGAAGCTGGCCCGAGGATGGGGGCACGAAGGGCACGAGGGATTTTAGGAGATGGCGATGGAAAAGATTGATGCGCATCATCATTTGTGGCAGTATACGACGGCGGAGTTTGACTGGATTGATGACCAGATGTCGGCGATTCGGCGGAGCTTTGGGCCTGCGGATTTGAGGCGGGAGCTGGACGCGGCGGGGTTTGCCGGGGCGGTTGCGGTGCAGGCCAGGCAGACGCTTGAAGAGACGCGGTGGCTGCTCGATCTGGCGGAAAAGAATGAGTTTATCCGGGGCGTGGTGGGGTGGGCACCGCTCGCTGGGGAGGAGTTTCCTGAGTGCATGGAGGAGTTTGACGGGCGCGACAAGCTGAAGGGGTTGCGGCACGTCATTCAGGCCGAAAAGGATGAGAACTACATTCTGCGGGCGGACTTCAACTCTGGCATTACGGCGATGCAAGGGAGCGGGTTGGTGTACGACATTCTGATCTTTGAGCGACACCTGCCGCAGACGATTGACTTTGTGGACGAGCATCCGAAGCAGATTTTCGTCGTGGACCATGTGGCGAAACCGCAGATTGCGGCTGGCAGGCTGGAGCCCTGGGCGACGAAGATGCGGGAACTGGCCAAGCGGGAGCACGTCTATTGCAAGATAAGCGGGATGGTGACGGAGGCCGACTGGGTGGGGCGGCCAGCGGGGTTTGCGGATGAGGGGTTGCGGCCGTATCTCGACGTTGTGGTGGAGGCATTCGGGCCGGATCGGCTGATGGTGGGGTCCGATTGGCCGGTTTGTCTGATCGGGACCGAGTATGGGGATTGGTTCAAGACGCTGGAGAAGTACTTTGCGGGGTTTAGCGAGGTGGAGCGGGCGCAGGTGTTTGGGGAGACGGCGAGCTGGGTGTACGGGCTTTAAGTGGTCAGTGGTCAGTGGTCAGTGAGGAGTGTGAGACTTATCACTGACCACTGACCACTGACCACTGTTTTTTACGCGGATTCGAGGATGATGTTGCCGTATTGGGTGATGTCGGCGGTGCGGATGAGGCCGATGGCTTGGGGGACGCGGAGTTTGAACTGAGGGTGCGGTTCGAAGGTGGTAGGGATGCCGTTGGTGAGGGCGCGGTAGTCGGCGGCGAGGGCTGCGGGGTTGTGCTCGAGGAACTCCTTGGCCATGAAGACGGCACCGTAGGAGACGACGGGCTGGAGGGCGCGGAGGACGTCGGTGACCTTGGGGATGTCGTCAACGAGGGCGAGGTCGATGGTTTCGATCTGGGGCCAAAATGGGAATCCGCGATCTGCGATCACAATTGTATTGGTATGGCGAAATCGAGATAGCAAAGCGTTGATCTGTGGGTTTAGGATGCCTGTCCGTAGCATAGATTCCTTTTGAGCCGTCGTATGGCTACGGATCACTGTAAAGCATTGGCGGCTGTGTGTGCACTAGGTTGGTTGGCCCAAATACAGAATCGGATAAGACGGATAAGAATGCATGGTTCGGATAAGACCTATGTGATTGTGCGGGCAGCTTGGCGTGCGTCGCGGATGAGGTCGGGGATGCCGACTCCGTGGTAGGCGTTGCCGAGGAGGGTGAGGTTGGGGTGGTGGGCGACGCAGGTGGCGAGTTCTGCCATGTTTTCGAGGTGGCCGACGGGGTATTGGGGTAGGCTCTGGGGCCAGCGTCGGACGAGCGAGAAGATGGGGTCTGGAATGGGGCCGGTGGTGGGTTCGAGGAGGGTGCGGAGCTCGGTGAGGGTGCGGGCGGCGATGACCTGGTCGGAGAGTTCGGCTAGTTGGAGGCCGATGGAACCGCCGAAGAAGCCGCGAAGCAGGCGCTTGCGCGGAGGGACGCGCTGGGGGAACTTTTGATCGACGAAGGTTCCGGCGAGCAGGGAGGTCGATTCGCCAGCGGGGACGAGGAAGCCGAAGCCGCGTGGGAGCGGGAAGTCTTGGTCGAAGGCAAGGGCGGCTAGGACGGCAGAGCTGGTTTCGAGGGTGAGGAGCTCGGCGATGCGTGGGTCGATGGGGCGGAGCAGCGATTGGGTGACGGGCGCGGGTAGGGCGACGACGACGTGGTCGAAGAATTCGCGGGCGGCATCTGTACTGTTGGGGTCGCCTTGGCCGAGGGTGGTGACGCGCCACTGGTGTTTGTCGCGCTTGAGCGAGCTGATGGGGGTGTTGAGGCGCAGCCAGTGGGGCGGGATGGCTGCGACGAGAGCATCGATGAGTGTGCCGACGCCGCCTGCGAGCGAGGTGAAGACGGTGCCGCTGGTGGAGGCGGCTTTGCCTTCGAGCGCGACGGTGAGGGCACCGTACTGGCGCTCCAGCTCGACGAATTTAGGCATGACGGCGCGGACGCTGAGGCGGGTGACGTCGCCGCCGAAGACGCCGGAGAGCAAGGGGGCGGCGATTTTGGTGAGGACCTCTTGGCCGAAGTGGCGGCGAACGAAGTTGGCGATGGATTCGTCCTGGGTTGGGGCTTCGGCGCGGAGCTGGTCGGCGCGGGCAGCTTCGGCGCGGTAGGCGGCGATGGCCTGCGCCGAGAAGAGCGGCGAGCCGGTGAGGGCACCGACATCCGTCGGGACCATCATGCGCATGGCGTCGGGCATCGCGACGAGCTGGCCGTTCTGGACGATCCAGGTGACGCGGCCAGCATCGAGTGAGCCGATGAGCTGGTCGCCGAGGCCGAGTTCTATGGCGAGTTCGCGCGCCCAGGGCTTCTCGCTGACCCAGCCGTCGGGGCCGCCTTCGACGACGAAGCCGCTTTGGCGCACGGTGTGGATGATTCCGCCGAGGCGTGCGGAGGATTCAAAGAGCGTCACGTCGGTGTGGCCGAGTTGGGCGAGCTGCCAAGCGGTGGTGAGGCCGGAGACGCCGCCGCCGAGGATTGCGATCTTCATAAGGAGTGGTAAGTGATGAGTGGTAAGTGGTAAGTGAAGAACGGTTAGTGGTTAGTTTTGGGTTTCTTTGGTGGTTTGGGCGCGGGTTGCGGGGCTTCGTCGATTTGGGCAGCGAAGGTGCCGGTGGCGACCTGAACGAGGGCGCGGACGAGGGTGGGGGACGCGTTGAGGCTGGGGGCTCGCCAGAGCTGCATGCCGAGTTCGCGGGCGGTTTCTTTGAAGGCGATGTCAATGTCGTAGAGGATTTCGACGTGGTCGCAGAGGAAGCCGACGGGTTGGAGGACGACTCCTTTGTGGCCGGAGTCGGCGAGGGCTTTCAGTGTGTCTTCGACCGTGGGGCCTATCCAGGGGGCACCGGCGACACCCTGGCTCTGGAAGGCAAAGTACCAGTCGCGGTCGGTCATGCCGACTGGGGCCAGGGCGCGGGCGATGGCGACGGCGGTCTGTTTGCACTCGACCGGGTAGGGGTCCGGGGTGGTGATGGCACCGTAGTTCTGGATGCCTTCTGTGGGGACTGGGCCGCCGGGACGGGCTGCGGATGGGCTTTCTGCCGAGGAGACCGTGCCGGACATAATGGTGCGGCACGGGACGGCGTGGGCGGTGAATAGGACTGGCACGCGGGTCCGCTGGGTGGCGCAGGCGAGCGCCCAGACGGGCCACATCTCAAGCGCAAAGGCTTCGGCGAGGAGTGGGTTTTCGCTCCAGCCGGCGACGAACTCCATCTGGAGATCGCCGAATTTGTCGCAGGCCTCCTGCGCGGCGCGGCGGTAGAGGCCGACGCTGGTGCGGGAGTTTTGCGGCGCGAGGCAGATGGCCTTGAAGTGTCGGATGCCGTCGGCGTACATCTGGGCGACGACATCGGCGATGTAGGGGTGCCAGTTGCGCATGCCGACGTAGACCGGGGTGTCGAGGGCTTCGCCGAGGAGCTTGCCTTGGAGGAGCGTCCAGCGGGTAAGCGGTGGGCCTTCGGGCAAGGGGGTTTCGGCTAGGCCGATCTCGCCGTAGCGGTGCTGTAGCTCCTCGACGACGTGCGCGGGCATGGGACGACCTCCGGTGACTTTCTGGAGGTATTCGGCCATCTGGCCCAGAGTGTCTGGGGTTCCGTGGGCGAGCAGCAGGATGGCTTGTGGCTTCTTGCTGGACTTCTTGGCTGGGCTCATCGTTGGCTGAACTCCTTGACCCATTCGATGACGCGGAGGACGTTTTCGACGGGAGTTTCGGGCACGATTCCGTGGCCGAGGTTGAAGATGTGGCCGTAGCGGTTGTCGGCCTGACGGAGGACCTCCTGAACGCGCTCGCGGAGCACGTCTTCGGGCGCGAAGAGGGCGATGGGGTCGAGGTTGCCCTGCACGGCGGTGTGGTGGCCGACGGCCTTCCAGCCTTCGGCCAGTGGGATGCGCCAGTCGAGGCCGATGACGTCGGCCCCGGTTTCGCGCATGGCGGGCAGCAGTGATGCGGTATCGACGCCGAAGTAGATGACCGGGACGCCGAGAGCCTGGATGCGGCGGACGAGGTCGGTGGCGGGGCCGAGGCAGAACTGGCGGTAGTCCTGCACGGAGAGCGAGCCGACCCAGGAGTCGAAGATTTGGATGACATCGGCACCGGCCTCCACCTGCTGGGCGGCGTAGGCGGCGAGGACATCGACGAGCTTCTCTGAGAGCAGCGGCCACGCGGTGGAGTCGGGTGAGCCGGGTTGGCCAGACGCGTACATCATGCGCTTGGTGTGGATGTAGTTGCGCGAGCTGCCGCCTTCGATCATGTAGCTTGCGAGCGTGTAGGGTGCGCCGCAGAAGCCGATGATGCCGAGCTGGTCGCCGTCTGGGCGGGGCGGGGCGAAGTGCTTGGCGACACGCTCAATGGCCTGGGCGACGTAGGCGAGCTCGTCGACGCGGGTGGTATCGAGCGCCTGGACCTGTGCGAGGCTGCGGATGGGCGTGTGGACCTGGGGGCCTTCGCCAGCTACGAACTCGAAGTCGACGCCCATGGGGGTGAAGGGCAGCAGCAGGTCCGCGAAGATGATGGCGGCGTCGACGCCGAGGCGCTCGGCGGCGGTGATGGTGACTTCGGCGGCGATATCGGGCGTGCGGCAGATTTCGAGTAGCGAGTGATGGCGGCGGACGGCCATGTACTCCGGCATATAACGACCAGCCTGGCGCAGGAGCCAGATGGGGGTTCGGTCGACGGGCTGACGGAGGCAGGCTCGAACGAAGCGGCTGCTACCGAGGGCTTGGGCTGTTTGGATGGATTGTGCGGTGGTGGTTTGGCTCACAGTGCGGAAAAAGCTCCTGTGATGAGCCTAGCATCCGAGTAGGGCGTGTGGATGTGACGGGCAACACGTAGCGATAGCGAGGTGGAAATGGCAGCGATGAATTTTATCGTTTATGGTGCAGGCTTGGAGGACCAAAGCCGAAGCGATACAGGAGAGTGACCTGAATCCCGTTTGGGTTGAACAGGGCTGTCGATTCGCCAAGTTTCCAGTACTGATACTGCCACTCAGCGCGTACTGCTATCTTTTCAACAATGTTGTAACTGATACCAATGCCAAGAATTTTGAGTACTGAGTTGTCCTGCGGGGCCTCTGGGGCATCGATAATTCCGTATCCGACACCCAGAACTCCGAAAGGATTGATGCGACCGCCTGGTCCGAAGGCTCTGCTGATGAGGACATTGCCGAGAAAGTAGGTGAGGGTTGAGTCTTTTCCAGAACTTTTGCCGAGTGTTGGTTCGACTGATACTGCCAAGCGACCGGATCGTCTTGTAAGGTCAATTCCTCCGACGTAGCCCATTTGCGACTTATCGTAGTAGTCGCCTACATCTGGCTTGAACTCGCTCACTCCTACGAATACGCCACCGGTAAAACGGGGCATCGATGCTGTAGGAGTTGCAGCTCCATGAGAACCGAATTGCCCTATTGCCGATAGTGAGAATATTAAGCAACCAAACAAAACAACAATCTTGCTTGCGAACTTCATCTGCAATACCCTCTGGCCCTAGCCTCTAGGCAACTTATGCTAGACCAAGCAAGTTGCATGAGTACCCATTGTGGGAAACTTTTCGTTACTGCTGCGCCGGTTTCTGTGTGCATTCGGTGGATAACGAGCGTTGGATTGGACTCATTCCCATTTTCGCACATGCGTGTGTCGCGTTGACTTTTCAGAATGCTCTGTTGACGAAGTTTGGCGCGAAGACTGGTGATTCAAACTATGATGAGGACACGATGCCGAGTAATTCTCCGACTACGATCGCTCTACCTCCGTTTTACGGTGCGACGCGCCGTCTGATCTTAATTGTGATCGGCGTCTTCTTTGCCGATGCTCTGCTCTCTCATGTGATGCCGGATGCGTGGTACGGGTTGATACAGTTGGGTGTGCGGCTGGTGCCGACGGTATTTGCCAAGGGAGCCGTTTGGCAGGGGGTTACGTATTCGTTCCTTTCGCAGGGGATTTTGGGGACTCTGTTTGCTTGTCTGACGTTGTGGTTTGTCGGTTCGATGCTGGAAGAGGTGCGTGGGTCTCGGTGGCTGTACGAACTGTTTCTGGTTTCGGCGTTTGGGGCGGCTGTGATTGGGACTTTGTTTCAATACAGCCACCTGCTGGGGTTGAATTCACTGGTGTTTGGCTATGCCGGGCCCTGGCCCGCGCTGTACGGGTTGCTGATTGCGGTCGCTGTGTTGATGGGCGATACGGAGTTTCGACTGTACTTTCTGATTCGGATCAAGGCGCGGTATATGGTAGCGATCTATATCCTGCTCGATTTGGCATCGCTGCTGAAGAATGCGAACGAATTTGACGCGATGATGCACCTGGCTGGAGCGTTGAGTGGGTACCTGTTTCTTCGGTTTGCACCCAGACGCGGGCTTGCCTTTGGGCTGATGGAACAGATGTACGCGATTCGGAACGACTACTACCGCTCGAAACGGCGGCGTGCTGCGAAGAAGTTTGAGGTGTATATGGGCAAGCAAGGGAAACAGGTTCGGTTTGACCGCGATGGGAAGTACATTGACCCGGATCAGTATGACCCGAATGACAAGCGGTGGATGAACTGAGTTTGGTATAGCACCCCTCCCCCCCTATGGCATAGGTAAATTCTTCAAAAGAAAGAACTTGGATACAAATGGTTGAGGCGGTTTTTGGGCGTGAAAAAACCTCGGCGTGTCCGAGGCTTTTTGTTTTACCTTCTAACTCTATTGTATCAAATTGGATAGGGTAAATATGCCATTTATTTTTGGGGTGGAAGTCGTTTGGGGTGTTGGGGTTGCGGGTGGGAGTTGGGGCTGGAGGGCTTGACAGAGATTTCCACAGGTGGAGTGACCCCCTGAAGTGAGACAGAATAAAAAGTCCCCATTTTGATTGGATGGAGGATTTTGATGTCTAGGCGCGGTTCTTACCAGAAGCGGACGTATCGGAAGTGGAGCATTGAGGAGAAGCGAGCGGCGGTGGCTCGGCTGGGGGTGTGCACGGCCGGGGCCTTGGCGGCGGAGCTGGGCGTTGCCCGGAGTCTGCTGAAGACCTGGCGCGAGCAGATTCAGGCGCTCGACAAGAAGGAGCACCGCGAGCAGAGCAAGGAGCGGGCGCTGGAACGCGAGAACCTGCGGCTGAAGCAGGCGCTGGCGACCAAGGTGCTTGAAGCGGATTTTTTCAAAGGTGTGTTGCGCAACATCGAGGCTCAACGCCAGCCCAGCAGCGGGTCTGGCGAGACT
>Ga0116226_10004288_pt1 | contig 12629 bp, 2 predicted proteins | sample S1TSphfallax_FD_89692 | JGI IMG/M metagenome (GOLD analysis project Ga0116226, IMG submission 89692) | Host-associated microbial communities from peat moss isolated from Minnesota, USA - S1T2_Fa - Sphagnum fallax MG | ecosystem: Host-associated > Plants > Peat moss > Unclassified | place: USA... | reverse complement strand
CGCCGACGCGACCGCCGGGGCGACGATCTACTACACCACCAACGGGACGACGCCGACCACGAGTTCGACCAAGTACACCGGCACGATCACGGTGTCTTCGACCGAGACCCTGAAGGCGATCGCAGTGCTCGCTGGAGACACCAACAGCGCCGTCGCGACGGCAACCTACACCATCGCCCCGGTCGTTGCGACACCGACGTTCTCACCGTCTGGCGGAACGTATACGACGGCCCAGACAGTGAAGATCAACGACGCGACCGCCGGGGCGACGATCTACTACACCACCAACGGTTCGACCCCGACCACGAGCTCGACCAAGTACACTGGCGCCATCACGGTGTCTTCGACCGAGACCCTGAAGGCGATCGCGGTGCTCGCCGGAGACACCAACAGCGCCGTTGCGACGGCAACCTATACCATCGGCCCCGGTTGACACATCTCTACCGGGCGCTCGGCAACCATGGAAACATGGCACGCTCGGACGGACTTGGAGCATTTTCCCGGGCCGCCTTGGCCGCCCGCCCCCGGACCTGCGAATGGCTCTTGTCTCCTGAAGCCGCCCGGGGGGGACGGATTTTGCCTTGACACCTCCCCGCCCGGCTCATAAGATTTCGCCAGAAAGTTCTGATGGCTTTGCCTCCGTTGGAACTATTCTCCCTGGAGAAGGGCTGTCCGTCGCAGGCCGCCCTTCTTGTTTTCCGTGTCTGGCGCCAGCCTGCGCACGTGCCGGCCCGTTCTCCTGCCGACCAGCCAACCTATGTGCCTGCTCAGGCGACGCCGTCGGCTGATGACGGACGTGTGGGCTGACTTTACCTTCAGGAACGCACCCGGTATCATGACTGAGGTACGCCGACGTAGCTCAGTTGGTAGAGCAGCTGATTCGTAATCAGCAGGTCACCGGTTCAAGTCCGGTCGTCGGCTCCAGTTTCTCCTTCCGGCATCGCGATATAAACTTCTGAAATTGAATAGATTTGACGGGAAAGCGTCTCTTGTCAACGCCCGGCGGGATCGAGCAGGGAGCCGGACAGTGATTCAGTTTGGCTTCGTTTCCCGCAATCTTATGGAAGTGTTCAGGGTGCAGACGGGGGGAATCGCCTGGATGGAACCAACGACCGAATCCTTTCTGCTCATCGAGTCGATCTTCCATGAGGCTGTCGCGGCTCCTGAGGCGGCGCGGGAGGCATTGATCGAGGCCCGATGCGAAGGCAACCGGTCTCTGGCAGACGAGGTGTACTCGCTGCTCACCGCCTGCACCCGAGAAGAACGGGAAGCGCTTTGCTGGCGGCTAGCGCCGGAAACCTGCCGCGGATTCGCCTCCGAAGCGAAGCGGGCCGGCCCCTATGTGCTCGATCGCTTATTGGGACGCGGCGGCATGGGCGCTGTGTACCTGGCGCACCGCGCCGACGGGCATTTCGAACAGAAAGTCGCGATCAAACTCATCGACCTGCCGCTTGCGAGCAACCTCTTCCGCGAGAGATTTCGTCAGGAGCGGCAGATTCTGGCCGGCTTGCAGCATCCCTATATCGCCCGGCTCATGGATGGCGGCGTAACCGAGGCTGGGGAACTGTTTCTCGCGATGGAGTACGTTGACGGCATTCCCATCCATCGCTTCTGTGACGAGCAGCAGCTTTCCATGCGGCAACGGCTCGTACTGTTCCTGCGTATTTGCGAGGCCGTTCAGTTTGCCCACCAGAACCTCGTCGTCCACCGCGATTTGAAGCCGGACAATATTCTCGTCGCCAAAGACGCCACTCCGCGCCTACTGGATTTCGGGACCGCCAAGCTGATCTCTCCCTCGCTTGCCGGACAGGAAAACGGATTTACCCGCGAGGGGTTCCTGTCGTTCACTCCGCAATATGCTAGTCCCGAACAGGTTCTCGGCAACGCAATTACTACCGCCTCGGACACCTACTCGCTCGGCGTGTTGCTCTACCTTCTGCTCACCGGTACTCTGCCCTACGAGTTGAAAGAGTTCACGATTGAAGAGATGGTTCGGGTGATTTGCCACGAGCCTGCTCGCAAGCCGGCCCAGGCGCTGGGCCCGCGCATGCGCCTTGACTCCGATCTTGAAGCCATTCTGCAGAAAGCTCTGCGCAAGGAGCCGGCGGAACGTTATCTCACCGCCGATCAACTGGCCGCCGATTTGCAGCATTTTCTTGAGGGCAAGCCAGTCGCGGCCCATCAGGGCAATATGCGCTATCGGGCCGGAAAGTTCATCCGCCGGCATACTCTGGGCCTGGCAAGCGCCGTGTTGCTGGCAACCACCGTCGCAGCCGGCGTAGCCGGGGTCGTGTGGCAGGCCAAGGTGGCCAACGAGGAGCGGCGAAAATCCGACGCGCGCTCTGAAGACCTGCGCCAGTTGAGCGACAGCTTATTGTCGGAGCTCGATGAGGCGATCAAGCAGCTTCCCGGCTCGACCGGTGTGCAGCAGCTGCTCGTCACCCGAGTGCTCGAGCACCTGGACCGCATGGCGAGGGACGCACAGGGCGACCGCCTGACAGAGTTGGACCTGGCGGGCGCCTATACGCGGCTCGGCAATATTCAGGGCAATCTCTACGAGCAAAATCTTGGCGATATTGCGGGAGCGCTGGTCAGTCTCGATAAAGCCATTGCCATTGCTCAACCATTGGCAACGGCAAACCCCGGCGATCGAGACGCACTACAAACTCTGGCCAACGCCCAGAGAGCGCGCAGCCAGGTGGAGTTTGCGAACTTAACGGGAAACTCCGGCGCAGCTATCTCTTATATTCAGGCAGCAACGAGAACCTACGACCGGCTCACGGCCTTGCCGAAGGTCACCCCTGCTCAGCTATTTACTGCATCGCAGGCCTACAGCAATCTGGGCGACCAATTGGGAGAGAGCGGGATGAATAGTCTGGACGACTCACCGGCTGCACTTGCCGCGTACCGCAAGGGCGTCGACCTCGACACTCGTGCGCTGCGTCTCGATCCGGGCATGGTGAAGGCGAGGACAGCTATCGCGACGCTTCACATGAAAATTGGAGTTGTGAAACTCGAGACCGATCCTGCGGAGGCGCTGAAAGACATTGGGATTGCCTTGCAAGACTTCGACGGTCTTCCCGAAGCGGATCGCAAAAGTTTCACGACGGTGCGGCTTCGTGCGATCACCGAGCGCAAAAAGGCCATGGCCCTCGAACAATTGGGACAACACGCGCAAGCCATTCCGCTTCTTGCAGAAGTGCTTCAGATCGACCGTCAGATCGCAGCCGCAGATCCGAAGGATCAACGCGCCCTCTACGATATCGCCATGACCTTGCAAGACACTGCCGCCAGCTACGAGTATGCGGCCGATCCCGCCTTTGGCGCATCGGCGGGCGATCGGCGCCGCGAGCTGCTCACAGCGGAGGGCTTTGTTGAACAATTCGCGGACACCTTTGAGCAACTACTGAAACAGGATCCTGCCAACGCAGCCTGGAAGGCGACGCTCGCCGGTGCGCAGGTGAGGATCGGATCGCTTCGGCATGTATTGCATCTGCCGGGCGAATCTGAGGCTCTGTCCAAAAGAGCGCTCGCCTTGCTAAAGGATCTGGTAGACAAGCACCCGAATTCTGCAGTCGTGCTCGATTCCGCACTCCAGGCGATCCTCAACGCCGAACCTGTTTCGCTGCGAGATCCGCGCCTGGCTGTCGCATGGGCGGAGCGCGGCGTTACTGCAACTCACCGCAAGATACCGCAATGGCTGCTTGCGCTGGCCCAGGCCTATCGCGCTGCGGGGCAGATTGAGAAAGCCCGCGCTGCCGCCAAAGAGGGCATGACACTGTTGCCCAGCCCCAAACCGGGTGCTATCAAGCCCCGCCTCTATGTCCAACTCGAGATCGAATCGGCTTTGCCCAACCCTCGAATGGATCGATGAAGAAAGTCTCAAAGGAGCCTCCGGCGTCAGCCTGTTTTGAAGCGCTGCCGTCCATCGACCGCATCGCCTCGTGGCTCATCGTGACTCAAAACGCGGCAGTGCGATCAGAGGGGTCCTAAAAGGGATGCCGGCGAAATCGATCTGACTCCTTCTGACTCCTTGTCCCGGGGAGGGATCGTAAAGAGGCCATGCTACACTCGCGGGAAACCATACAGCGGTCGCAGGGAATCACGATTGACGAAAGCTCGCCCTTAGGGTGCGAGTAACGACTCTATGAAGTCCATTCGTAGACGGGTAACTTTGTAGCGCTGAACGCCTTGTTGGACGGTTTCCCCGGATGATTGCTTTGCCTCAGTCTGTTTGCTCGCTTGCCCATGCCTTGCGGTCGCATCAAAACTGCACCAGGCCGCGGAAACGAATCCGCTTCGTCCCGCTCATGTTGCTTCTGGTGACACTGGCAGCCGCGAGATTCGGCATCGCTCAGCAACCTGTTCAGACCCTCCATAACCATGTGAGGCCTGCTGTCGCGTCGGGAACGGCCGCAGCGGTGGGCCCTTTACCGGCCGATCAGCAGCTGAACTTCTCGATCGTCTTGCCGCTGCGCAATCAGCAGGAACTCGACGGCCTCCTCGAACGGCTGTACGACCCGGCAAGTGCCGAGTATCGCCAGTTTCTAAGTGTCGCCCAATTCACGGCCGAGTTCGGTCCATCGATCGACGACTACCAGGCGGTCGTCGCGTTTGCTCGCGCGAACGGGTTCACGGTGACGGAATCGCCTGCAAACCGCCTGGTCGTTCCTGTGCGCGCGTCGGTGGATCAGATCAACAAAGCCTTCCATCTGACGATGACCGAATATAAGCATCCAGTCGAGGATCGCAATTTTTACTCGCCGGACCGGGAGCCATCGCTGGATCTTGCGGTGCCGGTGGCTCACATAGCGGGACTGGACAATTATTCGATTCCGCGGCCCATGTTGAAACGGGCAGACCGTAATCTGACGCAGGGCGTCAAGCCTGCCGACATTACGGGTTCCGGTCCCCAGCAGTCCTATCTGGCCAGCGATATGCGCGCTGCTTACTATGGCGGGACGACGCTCGACGGCAACGGTCAGTCCGTGGGACTGCTCGAGTTTGGCGGCTATTATCTTTCCGATGTGGATGCGACCTTCAGCACAGCCGGTCAATCGTATGACGTTCCGGTGAACAACGTGCTGCTCGACGGTGCAAGCGCCGAGCCCGAGGCAGATGACGATGACGGAGAGCAGGTGCTCGATATCGTCCAGGCGATCGGCATGGCGCCCGGCCTCGACCAGGTGAGAGTGTATATCGGGGCCGGTACCGATGACGCGCACATACTCAACTCCATGGCGTCTGAGAATATCGCCAAGTCCATCAGCTGCTCCTGGGGCTGGATACCGGACGATCCCTCGACCGATGACGTTTTCTTCAAGGAGTTTGCCGCGCAAGGTCAGAGTTTCTTCACTGCCTCGGGTGACGATGGCGCCTACGACGCCGCAATCGACCCCTACTTTTATCCGGCTGAAGATGATTACGTGACGGCAGTCGGCGGGACACACTTGACGACAAGTGGCCCCGGGGGAAGCTGGGCTTCCGAGGTTGCGTGGAATACGCCGTATGTGGGGAGCGGCGGCGGCATCAGCCCGGATGGGATCACCATTCCAGCATGGCAGTTGGGCTTGGCCACGTTTTTGAATGGCGGATCCACGACTCTACGGAACGTGCCGGACCTAGCCATGGAAGCAGACGTCGACAACTACTCCTGCGACCTGGGCGATTGCTATCCGGGCTGGGGCGGAACCAGCTTTGCCGCGCCGCGCTGGGCGGGCTTCATGGCGCTGGTCAATCAGCAGGCTGCCGAGGCAGGCACAGCGCCGGCTGGCGGAATCGGTTTCTTCAACCCGAAGCTCTATGCGATTGGGAAGAGCTTGAGTTATCTGGCAGACTTTCATGATATTACTGCCGGCAACAACGACACCTACGGTCAGCCACTCTACTACTTCGCAGTCCCTGGCTACGATCTGGTGACCGGCTGGGGAAGCGCCAATGGGCAGTCTCTGATCGACGATGTGGCGGGAAAGCAAGTTCCCGGATTCTGGATCGAAGCCTCGACCACAAACATTTCCATGCTCCCGGGTCAGTCTTCCGCCACCACAGTTACCGTCACGGACGCGACGGGATTCAGCGGGAATGTCACTCTCGCGATCACCTCCGCGCTCCCCAAAGGGGTGACCGCAGCCTGGAGCAGGAATCCGACTGCGGGCACCAGCGTGTTGACGATTCAGGCGAGTGCGGCTGCGCTGGCCGGAACAACCACGCTCACCCTCACGGGGACTTCAGGCAAATCCACTGCGGTCTCAAACTTGACCCTGCAGATTCTAGGGCCCACATTCACTTTGTCGAGCAATCCCGGCTCGCTGTTGTTGAATCCCGGAAGCAGCGTCACGTCCTCGATCACGTTGAGTCCCGAATACGGATTTACGGGAAGCGCCAAACTATCCGCTTCGGGTTTGCCTGAGGGCGTCACCGCCTCCTTCTCGCCGAGTTCGACCTCCGGCACTTCGACGTTGACATTGAAGGCCAGCGCCTCGGCGCCTCAGGTCGCGACCGGCTTCACGATTACCGGAACCGCTGGCAGCCTCGCCGTCAGCACGCAGATTCCTCTCCTGATCGCAGCCCCCACCATCGGATTCTACGGCCCGCAAAACCTCAGTATGGGGCAGAACTCTTCGATAAGCACTTACTTCTACGTTTACGGAGAGAATGGGCTCACCGGCAACATTCAGCTCTCGATCTCGGGCCTCCCGGCGGGTGTGACCGCTCTGTTTTCGCCGAGTATTCTTACGCCTCAAAACGAGCAGACGACTCTGACGCTGATCTCGAGCAGCTCAACGCCCCTCGGAACCAGTAACGTGACGATCACCGGAACCTCGGGCAGTGTGACCGCCAGCACCAAGTTGGCGCTGGGCGTCGACGCGCCCGCGTTTGTCATCTCGGGTCCGGTGCAGGCGGCGCTTGGGCAGGGAACGGCCAGCACTTTCCCGATATACGTCTTCCCGGAGTATGGATTTTCCGGCTACGCGAGCCTTGCCGTCTCCGGGCTGCCGCAAGGGGTGACGGCGTCTATCTCCCCGAATCCGGCCAGCGGGCAGACCGAGTTGACGCTTACGGCCTCGAGCAACGCTCCGCTCGCCCAAGGCAAGCTAACCATCACCGGAACCTCCGGCAAGCTTTCCGCGAGCACCTCGTTCCCGCTGGGCGTCTTTACGCCGGCCTTTGTGGTTTCCAGTCCCGGCGCAATCGCGATGGGTCAGGGAGGTGCGGCGAGCGTGCCGGTTGCCATCACACCTGAGTACGGATTCAACGGCTTGGTTACCCTCGCGGTCACGGGTTTGCCGCAAGGCATAACCGCCTATATCTCGCCCAATCCAACCAACAACGGAAGCTCCTCTTTGTCGCTGGTTGCAAGCAGCACGGCCGCTCCCGGCACAACGGAGCTGACGATCACGGGAACCTCCGGGACGCTAACCTCGACCGCCACCTTTCTCTTGACCATCCATGCGCCGAGCTTTTCGATTTCCGGTCCCGGAAACCTCACCCTGGGCCTGGGAACCACACTCAGCACCCCTATTCCCATCTCGCAGAATTACGGTTTCCTCGGGGCGATCAACCTGGCTATATCAGGGCTGCCCAGCGGTGTTATCGCGAGCTTCTCTCCCAATCCGGCCACGGGCAGCTCTGCCTTGACGCTCTCCGCAACCGGTAACGCACCTACAGGCGCCAGCACGGTCACCATCACCGGCACATCAGGTAAGCTCACATCGACAGCGATGTTCACGCTGACGATTGCCGCCCCGAGCTTCACCATTCAGAATCCTGGCAATGTGACCATGGGCCTCGGAACGACGGCCTCTGTGCCGGTTCCGTTCACCCCGCTCAATGGATTCGCTGGCGCCATCAACTTTTCCGTCGCAGGGTTGCCTGCGGGCGTCACTGCTTCGTTTGCAACCAATCCGGTCAACGTGAATGGTACAGGTACCCTACTTGCCTATCTGACCCTCTCCTCGAGCAACACGGTCGCGCTCGGAACCACGCAGGTGACGGTCACCGGCACGTCGGGAAAAACTTCCGTCGCGACCACGTTTGCCTTAACCGTATCCCCGCCGTCCCTTTCCATTTCGGGTCCCCCCAATGTAGGCATCGGCCAGGGAACCACCAGCTCCAGCACCTTCAGCATCTATAGCCAAAACGGCTTGACTGGCAACGTCAACCTTGCCGTTTCAGGTTTACCGGCCGGAGTCACGGCGGTCTTATCCCCGAATCCCGTTTCTATCTCTCAGAATAATTCGGTGGGGAACAGCACGTTGACATTGACCGCCGGCAACTCCGCAGCCACCGGCATAAGCTCTGTGACCGTCACCGCGACATCCGGGAAAACCTCCTCCGCTACCACGTTTCTGCTGTCAGTCAATGCGCCAAGCTTCAGCGTTTCCGGGCCGGGGAATATCTTTATCGGGCAGGGAACCACCATGACGGCCAATGTGTCTGCCGTCGAAAGTTATGGGTTTACCAACCCCGTCTCCCTCAGCATTTCGGGGCTGCCGAGCGGCGTAAGCGCTAGCATCTCTCCAAACCCGACGACAGGAAACAGTCTGCTGACGCTGACCGCAGGCAGTTCCGCAGCGCTCGGCACCTCGGTGGTCACCCTTACCGGGACATACGGGAAGACCACCTCGTCAGCTACCTTCACACTCACCGTTGCATCGCCAGCATTTACGCTTTCAGGTCCTGGAACCGTCGATCTAGGCCAGGGAACCTCTGCCAGCGCGTTCCTTTCTATCAATCCGCTGTACGGTTTCACCGGCAGCGCGACATTCTCTGTGTCCGGATTGCCAACCGGTTTCACCGCATCGTTCTCGCCAAATCCATCCAGCGGCACCACGCAATTAACCCTGACCGCAAGCAACACATCGCCGGTGGGCACGCACATTCTCACGGTTACCGCGAGTTATGGAAAATTGGCGCAGACGGTCAGTTTCCCAGTGGTGACTCACGCACAGTCGTTCAGCCTGAGCAATCAGGGCAATGTTGTTGTGGGCACGGGCAGCTCTATCACCACGTCGATCCTAGTGAATCCGCAATATGGATTCTCCGGCAGCGTCAACCTCACCGCTTCCGGCTTGCCTGCCGGGGTTACTGCGTCCTTCTCACCCAACCCTACGAACGGATCGGCAATCGTAACGCTTACCGCAAGCAGTTCGGCTCCGCTCGGTTACAGCGAGATTGTCGTCACGGGTGTTTACGGCAACCAGAGCGCGTCGACCGCCTTCGTGGTTGGCACGGTTGCGCCTGGCTTTACGGTTTCCATTCCGCAAGCGATGACTCTCGGGCAAGGAAGCTCGTCGACCGCCTACGTGACGATTAGCCCGCAGAACGGATTTACAGGCGAAGTGACGCTAAGCGCGTCCAACCTGCCGGCCGGCGTGAGTGCGTCCTTTTCGCCCGCTTTAGTGACCGGCCAGTCCCTCATGACGATCACCGCCAGCAGCACTGCCGCCATCGGCGCAGGCACGTTGATCGTCACGGGAACATCCGGCAAGCTTACGGCAACCAGCTCAGCCAGCGTTACGGTCTATCAGCCAACGTTTCAGATGCAGAGCTCGGGCGCGACGATCGGCCAGGGAAGCTCAAGCCAGGTCAGCGTGGGCATCAATGCTGAGTATGGATTCGCGGGAGAGGTCAGCCTTGCCATCTCAGGGCTGCCGGCCGGCGTGACGGCGTCGATCCTGCCCAATCCCATTACTTCGAACTCGACCATTTCGCTGACTGCGAACAACTCCGTGGCCCTGGGCACGTATACCGTGACCCTTACCGGAACATCCGGCAAACTGACGCAAACAACGACCTTCCCTCTCACGGTGGTTGCTCCGAGCTTTACCCTGAACTCCTGTGGAGGCTCGCAGGTGGTGACCGGCGCGTCGACCGCCTGTTATTTGTATGTTAATCCACTGAACGGATTTGAAGGCAGCGTGACTCTCGCGCTCGCAGGTTTGCCGAGCGGAGTCACTGCCTCTTTCTCGCCGAATCCCACCGTGGGGCAATCCATTTTGACGCTGACAGCGAGCAGCACCGCCCCGCTTACGACAACCAATCTGGTCATCACCGGCACGTCGGGTACGCAGACGTCCACGGCGCCCGTTGCGCTCACCGTGGCGGCGCCGACTTTTTATCTTTATTCGAATGAGGCCCTCTCGCTCGCTCCGGGAACTTCCGGTTCCGCTACTCTGTATGTCAACCCCGTGAATGGCTTCACCGGCAATGTGAAGTTATCCATCTCGGGCTTGCCCAGTGGCGTTTCAGCGGCGTTTTCGCCGGCGTCGGTCGCGACGGGGTCCTCCGCCGTGCTCACTGTCTCGGCCACCGCGGCGGCGCCTGCAGGCACCAGCACGCTGACCATCACCGGTGTATCCGGCAGTCAAAAGGTCACGACCACCTTGTCCCTGACCATTGCCGCACCTTCGTTCTCGATTACTGCTTTCGGACCGTTTCCCGTGGGAGTGGGCAGCACCTCAACGTCCAACACTATAACGATTCAAGGAAACCAGAGTTTCACCGGCAGCGTTCAGCTTGCGATCTCCGGATTGCCGGCCGGCGTGACTGCATCGTTCTCGCCCAATCCTACTAACTATGCAAGTAATCTGACGCTGCAAGCGACGGCTTCCGCCATTCCGGGTCAATACCCGGTGACGATCACTGGCACATCCGGGGGCTTGACCGCGTCGGCCACCACAACGGTTCAGGTGGTTGTGCCCAGCTTCACCATTAACACAGGCAATACGATTAATGTTGGCCGCGGTACCTCTGCGACTTCGTATTACCTGTTTATCGAACCTCAGAATGGATTCAGCGGAAACGTTCAGCTAACCATGACCGGTCTGCCGAGCGGCGTCACTGCTTCTTTTTCGCCGAACCCGGCAAGTCCGGGGAGCACCCAAAATGTCTTGACACTCACCGCCAGTACTACCGCGACTCTTGGCCAGTACACCGCAACGATCACGGGAACATCCGGCAAGCAGAGTGCTTCGGCTCAGGTCACAGTAGGCGTGTTCAACCCAACCTTCAGCATTTACTCCCAGTCGGGATCGGTGGCCCCCGGTTCCTCCACAACGTTGCCCATCTCTATCAACGCAGAGTATGGGTTCTCGAGCAACGTGAGCTTAGCGGTCTCCGGCTTGCCCAGCGGCGTGACCGGGTCCATCTCACCAAACCCCGCCCAGAACGGCTCCAGCGTCCTGACCGTGCAGGCTGGCGCTTCCGCACCTGCCGGGCAGTACAACTTCACCGTAACCGGGACTTCGGGGAGCCAAAAGGTTTCGACGATCTTCTCGCTCACCGTCAATGCCCCGGCTTTCAGTCTCGATCCCCCGTACCTTTCGCCCATCGGTCAGGGTTCTTCGAGCACTGGCTATATCGAAGTAGAGCCTTACACGTTTGCGGGAAGCGTGCATCTGACCGTTTCCGGCTTACCTGCGGGAGTTACCGCTTCTTTCTCTCCCAATCCGACTTCGAATGGATCGAGTGCGCTTACGCTCCAGGCCTCTTCGACCGCAGCCCTGGGACAATTCAATATCACGGTGACCGGAACCTGCGGAAACCAGACTGCCTCAACGACTTCGTCGATCACTATCTACGCGCCAACCTTTGCGGTCGCCGTTTCCCAGAACGTGGTGTTAGGCACGGGCACAAGCACTGCGGTCACCGCACAAATTCAACCGCAGTATGGATTCACGGGCTCGGTTCATCTCACCCTGTCCGATCTCCCCAGGGGCGTAACTGCGACCATCTCTCCCGACCCGGCCACTCAATCTTCCACAATCACGTTCACTGCGAGTGCGACGGCGGCGCTCGGTCAATACAACGTACTTCTTACCGGAACCTCGGGCTCTCAGAGCTCTTCACTCTACTTCCCAATCTCTATTTACGTGCCTACTTTCACTTTGTATGGATACGGCACCACAGTGAGCCAGGGCACCGTCACCACAACTCCAATCACGGTGAATCAGGAATATGGATTTTCCGCAAATGTCAGTTTTGCTGCATCCGGTCTTCCGGCCGGCTTGACGGCGTCTTTCTCTCCCAACCCGGCAGCGCAAACCACCAGCCTCACATGGACCGCGGCGAAGACCCTGGCGGCAGGAACGTACAACATCACCGTCACCGGTACCTCCGGCAGCCAGATCTCTTCTCTCATCCTCCCGGTCACGGTAAATGCGGGGACATTTACCATCGACGTCCCTCAGGGCGGCACCCTGGCGGTGGGAGGCACGACGACGGTGTTCGTGGATTACAGCACGACGAATGGATTTCAAGGCAGCGTCACTTTTGCAGCCACCGGGCTGCCCAATGGTGTCACCGCTTTGATCGGCCCTAACTCGACTCCTCAGTATGCATACCTGATATTGACCGCAGACAGTTCCGTGACGCCGGGAAATTATACTTTCACGATGACAGCAACCTCGGGGACCGAGAGTTCGTCCACCTCCGTTCCTCTTGCGATTGTCTCTCCGAACTTCACAACCACCCGCCTCGATCCGGACTACGGGGGCCAATCTAGATGGGGTCAAGGAACAAACCATCAAACCGGAGCATGGACTCGCGAGAAGACTCAACTTGCCGTCGGATCTTCGGCATCGACACCCGCCGCAATGGCAGCGGACGATCGAGCATCTGCACAGTGG
>Ga0116226_10004287_pt1 | contig 12632 bp, 7 predicted proteins | sample S1TSphfallax_FD_89692 | JGI IMG/M metagenome (GOLD analysis project Ga0116226, IMG submission 89692) | Host-associated microbial communities from peat moss isolated from Minnesota, USA - S1T2_Fa - Sphagnum fallax MG | ecosystem: Host-associated > Plants > Peat moss > Unclassified | place: USA... | reverse complement strand
AATATTGAAAAAAATCTTATACACTAGTGTGATATTTCAATTATAATATATACCATTTGATTCCAATTCTACCTTTATGCATACCCTTTGAACTTTATATTATGTGTATATTATAGGAATAACAAAAATTATTAACCTCACCATAATGTATAAAGTTGAAATTAATGAACTATAAAATATGATTACAATTAGTAACAATACCGAGATGAGTAAGAATCACATTGATTGCACACAAATTTAGACTAGAAAAGTCTTTTAATGCAAAACAATTTGTATGTACAAATCTCATACATTGATTCAAATGATAATGGTAACTTACCAACATGGGTTGTACACTTGTAGAACTTACCCATTCAAGTTTCACAAAAGTTGTAATGGAGAAGAGGGCATTTAACATTTCATGTTAAATAGAAATATGTGACTTGAAAAGAAAATTCAATAACACAAAAGTCATGGAATTTGTACAAGAATTACAAAACTAAACCTTCCAAAACCATAAGGAACATGTTAAAAACATGTACACAAACCATCAATTGTTTGCCCATTGTTGAGTATTCATTTAGTAGTTGGGATATACTTTAGTCATCAATCATGCATTTTGGTCATTAGTTTAAAAAAGTAGTCACCTATTTGGCATTCAATCATTAGCTAAAATGTTTAGTCACCAACTCAGTGTTCAATAACTAGAATGTATAATTCATTGTTTTGTCCAATAACTAACAATGTTGTTTGGTTTTTAATTAGTTGAGGCTATCATGAGACCCATTGCTTCTTCCAATAATATTGGATCATAGTGCATAATGGATAATGACTATATTGATAATGTAGAGATGAAAAATTTGGGAAGCAAATTGAATGGTGATGGTGAACTTTTAAGTGCACAAGTTCCTCAAGCTCCATGATTCAAAAAACCAAATTGTAAATGTATATTTAAGACCTTACGTTCAAATTGGGAGTACTAAATCTCAACTCACTTATTTTTAAAAACATTTGATACCCTCTTTGAAACCATTTTGACACTTTTGCGGGGTGGAGGTGGTTAAAAGTTACTTGATAATTTTGTGCATGTGAAAGTTTTGTGCACTTTGTGACTATTGTGGGGTTCTCCAAAATAACTTTCCACTTATTACAATAATTAGAACCTTAACATGATAGAATGTGTGTGTGTGTGTGTGTGTGTGTGTGTGTGTGAAATTTTCAAGTTTTTATTAGGAAAATTGATGAACATGACATATTGTCAAAACTTTAAAAAATTGGAAATTTTGCCCCAAAACTACAAAATATTTCAAATTGGGGCAAAATTTTGGAAAAATGATTTTTTGGTTTAGATATGGTTTGCATTTTTTTTTCTTTTAAAAAAAAAGAATTTGTAACAAATTTGTCCTTTCTAATTTTGAAGTTTCTTTTTGTAGAAAAAAATTGAAAAATTAAAAAATCACTAATTGTCGATATTAGACTTTTAATTTCAAAGTAAACAATTATGGTTTAATGGGGAATTTATACAAAATGTATTTTACCACAATCGTTTTGGACTTTTTAAAAATAGATATCAAATGTTCCAAATTCTTTTGAAAGTGTGAAGGAATTGGTATGGCACCCTCAACATTAATGAGTTTAATGTTTTAAAAGAATTTATGATGTTCATGAATTGTGTTTTGCTTTGTTTAAAGTAGATTCGGATCCCTAAAATCGAAGGTCACTTTTCTCCACCTTTTGAGTATTTTTACAAGTTCAAATGCAATTTGAGCTAATCATTTTGGGATATGAAAGGAAAAACATAGGAGATTATGACGTCAAAATTCTTATTTTGATAAGTCTTTTTATTAAATGAAGCTCCTTATTTTGAAAAATTTTCAAAACCTATTTTTGTCTACTTTTTGCAAAGAATTCAAAGTAAATTGATTCTTTATTTTATGATGCTTTAACCCAATTATAATATTGACCTTTAATTGCATGTTGGGCAATTGGGCCTTTTGTTGGCTAGATTTTGGCATCCAATCTTTTGTTCAATCAAGGCCATTCCTCTTCATGCAAAATAAAAGTTTCAACCTTCTTTCAATATCATTGAAAACAAGAGATCTTTACTTGTCCCATGTATGTTGATCTCCTTTGAAGAACTCATTGACTAAAACAAGGAATGCCTTCAAAATCTATGATTTGAATCCATACCAAAACCAAAATTTCCAACATCTTTTATGAAGAACCATTTGACTTGCATTGCAATTACAATATTTGTTACATTAGTCCGAGCTTGAACCTTGTTTTAAAGTAGGCTAATTGTTCGTATGTTTCATTTGCCTTTTTTCATTTTTACCCTTGCTATTGCATTTGATTTGACAACCCCCATTTGTTGATTACATGTTTACCTTAGTGCATTTGCAACCATCTTATTCACCCCATGAGTACATTCTCATATGTGCTCATATGACATTTTTATCTCTATAACTTTAAAATTGGATTTTTCATGTAATAAACAAACATATGCATATTTTTTAATTGTCAATAAAATTTTCTCATCATCAAATGACATCACAATGCTTGAGGACAAGTTCAAACATTATGAAATTCCTCCTTTTTTATGGTGTTATCTACAATTGTAATCCTTTCCCTTGTGAATTTTACTTATGGTGTCACAATTTAAAAGCCAATTGAAGCTAAAGAGAGAAATTTATGAAACCATCAATTTTTAAGATAATTAATTCAGTCTAAGATTATGGCAATTTTTTGCTCAAACAAATCAATAACTTGAATATACAATGAACTGGTTCTTGGACATCAACAACCCACAAGGGCTCCTTTATCTCAATTATCAACACCACCTTCTTTACACTAAGGTCTATGAGGTAACCCAATCCCAAATGGAACATTCCAATTGGCTTAGGCCAAAAGTTCAAAGTTGCGACTTTACATTATGATTCAAGCCCAAGAAGCCAAAAATGATATGCCCAACTACATGGCATTATTTTGAGTTCAACTTCAAAAGTTGGATCATGAAAATAAATATTTCATAAAATTGATGATTAAAGTTTTTGGACTTAGCCCAAGAAAGTCTAGTCACACTTGCAATGGATTAAAACATTAACTAACAATTTGAACACCCAAACTCCAATCCCAATTGGTTTTTTATCATGGCCATTGGTACATAACATCAAAATGTTATCTGACATTGCTAGGTACCCCATGTTTTGCACATGGTGTCACAAAAAGACATGATAACATTTAGCATTGAGTAATCATCAATGTTTGTTCACACCAAAACTTAAAGTTTGGATTACTATTTTCAATCTATTTCTTATTCACAACATTAGAGTGCACAACCAAAATTCTATTTGTGCATTGCTTAGTGTAATGCGATTTTGAATAATCTTCTTTTCATTTGCATTTTATTTTGTATCATAATTTTGTGTATATTGCTTTTATCACATTGCATTGTTAAAATTCCTCATACAATCCCTCTTTTTTTTTCCTTCCAAATTTCAACGTAGAGTTCTTACTTGTCAATATGTTATTTCTTACTATAACACCATTACATGCCCTTAAGGTTTATGCAATTGTGTTCACTTTCATGGGTGTTGATCTCAACCTAAAAAACAAGTAAATTATGTGTTAGACATAAGGTTTTTTTTAATCAACTCTTGAAAGTGACTTCAACACTCATTTGTTTCCCTTCTTTAAAAAGAGATTATTTAGAAGTTCCACCATTGGATCTAGATTAAAAGCCCATTGTGATCTTGCCCTTATAAATGTAGAATTAAATTTTTTTTTGGTCATGGCAGAATGTCTTGTGTTGATTGATGATCACGAGCTATAAACGTTGCATGCACATTGTAACTTGATGCATAAGATTTGTAGAAGTGAACACTAGTTTATGAAAAAAAATGACCTAATTGTGCCAAAGCTATGTGAGGTGAACAAGGAAGTGCAACTAAGGTGGCAACGTTTATAACACTAAAACTAGGGGTGATTTATCACCATGTTCAAAAAGAAAAGGTAGAAATAAAGCTTGATTAGGTGGTAGGTATCATACACACTAACACTGCTATTATTATGAATCATTGTTTTTACGTTAGTTTTTAAAATATTGAATAGAATCATTTTTTCAATCATAATTTTAGCTTCAGTTAGAATGAACCAATCATTTATGCAAAAATTTGATTGATCCATGATTATTAAGATGATGAAAATGATAATTGACATCGTAAGACTTTTTTTAATTTTTAAAAATAATTTTATTTTTAATTAATTAATATTTCAATATTAATCACCACATGTGGTAACCAACAATTTGACCATGTGCCTTATTTACCTCTCTACCCAATCACCATACTTACCTACATAGTAGCCCTACCTACCTATCACTCATCATTGTTTTTTCTTAGGGGACATGTTTGACATGTTTGACTTAAAAATTATGATTTCAACACGTATTAAAGATTTTTATGGAAAGAAATGGCCTAAATTCTCAAAATGTTAGAAATTTATAACAAGGTGTAATAGGTAGCCAAAACATAAGAAGATTTTTAAAATCTTTTTGTTTCATATATGTTTTATAGGCAATTTGGTTAAATCTTCTTATGGATGGTCATTAATACATCCAAATGTTGAAAATTAAATCCCTACCACTCATGAATGTTTACTATTATTATTTGCAATATCATCATGACTATTTTTAATCATGTAAGTCACAATCATAAGATGTCCAAAATGAATTTTGAACCTTTAAATCCTTGGCCATAATCCAAGGGCTTAACCATATTCTAAGGATATTTGCAAATTAGAACCATTACTAAGAAATGCAATTAAGTTCACCATATGTTTCATTAGATTTTCAACGAATTCAAACAAATAAACAATAGTAAATCTACCCAATTCTTTAATGATTGATGAATAATCGCTACAAACAATGAAATCTAACCTTTTTTTTGGGCAAATCTAATCACATTATATCTGATGGTCGCATTCATGTGTTGTCCATTGTTGTAACCACATATCATTTGTATATTTTTAAATGTACATATATGTGTACTTAGGCATACATGTACACATGCACACATGCACACATTTGGCCAAGTTCAAACTCACAACCTCATCAAGGAAGTTCTCACCTTAACCACCAAGCCACACAAACTTTTTCGAACAAAAAGAGAAAAAAATTGATTTACATGTTCAATGAGAAACTTGTTGGCAATCTAAACTTTGACATTCATTTTCTTCATCAAAATTTATTCAAACAAAAGAAATAAATGCATGATCTTAAAGTTTATTCAAAGATTGATTTAAATTTTTTTTTGAATATTTACACTAAGGTTTCAAAAAATATATATTGAAAGTTCCATATTTTAAACAAATCAAATCTAATATTTTTACATTTTATTTTTTTGTTGAATTAACATACAATCTTTTAAACGTGATTCAATTCAACGTGAATTCAAAGACCTTCATTGAAGCTTTGAAAATCTTATTTTGGTCAAATAACATATTTTAAATGTTTGATTGAATAGAAAAAAAACATAATTAAAAACTCCAACCACAAACCCAAAAAAATAACAATACTTTCACTTATATTTTTAATGTTATTATATACATAATAAGTAATTTTGGAGAATTTTATAATAAATTTTATGATGTAACATTTATAATCATCCAATTTAAAATAATCTTTTAAAAATAAATAAATTTCTTTCTCATTGGGAATATTTAAACCTTACACTATATATATAATGAATGATTTTAAAATATTTATGAAAATTTCAGTTGGTTGTTATATCATTGTGGCAGTTACAAATGTAAATACATTTTCCCAAAAGAATGCTTAAGGTTTATTTAAATGCACAAACCTACGTAGACCTCCAATTTGTTTATACTCATTCAAAACTTTACATTGGAAACATGTTTTAAGAAAAGACTTTTGTTCATGATTTTATGTTTATTTAAAAAATTCATGCAAAGCCATTGCAAACATTTACAAAACACGAAAAATTAAGTATATATATGGTGGAATGACAGTGGGAGTGGGGGATCAATTAAGTGAATTAAACTCCCATTTAAAGCCCTTCAATGAATTCTTCTAGTGAAATAGACCTAACATAAATCGAGTTCACTTAAAAAACCCCATAATGATTTAAGCTAATGAACTACCCTCACATTTTTTACTAATGAGTGGACCACTTTTGATCAAAATTTGAAATTGCTAATAATACTTTTAACAAGGTATTTTTTACATGCCAAATATGTAAATTTGTAAAAATACTCATCTTTTTCAAAAACCAATGACATTTGACCATCTAATATAGCCTAGGTTAATTACAATATTTGTGAAGAAATAGTTTCTTAAATCCACAAAATCATGACATGATAAACTACTTGTTGTTGATTTTGGTGTCATTTAAAGTTTGTGAAACTTTCCATTGATGTTGAGATGGTTTAGAGGACATCATCTTGAATTCCAAACCAACACTCCAATTATTGTAAAGAAAATGATGTTATTTCATTACAAACCATGATTATAATTTGACTCCATTTCCAACTTTTATAAAAATTGTGATACTACAACTTGTTTGCCATTAAAGTCCATGCCATTTGATGTAAAACTTTCAATTTCAAATTATTTCACTTTTATGGCACACTATATTTAAGAATCATATGATTGAATCCCTTTTCATAAAATTAAAACAACATTTGATATGGAACACATTTTGATCCATCAAGGTGCAAAAAATCACATTGTGATGTCCAAAACTTGACATTACACTTTGCAAACACCACCAATCACCATTTTGAATGGTGACAAAGAATGTCATCCCAAAAAATATAAACACACATCTAGTTTGAATTTCACCCATTACAATGTTATTACATGATGTGCAATTTCTTAATGAAATTGATTACATGTCTTTAGTTTTATTCATTTTTAAAGTTTTGATTTACATTGAAGTTTATAATATTGAATTTAATTTTTAAATGTAACATTCTTTTTTATTAAAACTAAATAATTACTTCCAAAACTGAAATGCAATGTTTTAAATTTTTATTTGGGTTATAAACTCAAATATAAAATTACAATTAAAAAATATATTTAATGCATATGTTTAGTTTCTTTAATTTAGTATGTCAAAAAATTAAATTGATTTTGATATTTTGATTTGTGCGACAAATTCAAGTATAACATTTAATTAGAATAATCATTTAATTTTGTTCATAATTAGAGTTTTTTTTCACTTTTGTGATGTTGCCACAAAAAGTTATAGCCAAATTTGGTTACAAAACAAAGATGATAGTACAAAACTTTAACAAAACTCCTCTAATTTAGCAACTTACTAAAACTCATTGTCTAACTATGGTTATTTTAAAAATTTCCCTTCAAAATTTTGCAACTTTGGTACATTTTTTTGACAAAAATCCTTTGTACCTTGTCACATTAGATTTTTTTTTTACATTGCAAGGGTGCAAAAACAATTGTTTATAATGAAATGAATCTTAGTTTTTTTTTTGAATACAATTAAGATTCATGTCTTTAATTTCATAATTTTAGTTGATTTTTATCTTCATAATTTTTTGAAAAAATTCCAAATATGTTAATGTCTAATATCTTTTATTATAATAATATACTTATGTAATTATCCTATGAAATTAATTAATGCAATCAATTTTATGTAAATATATAAATTTGTAATTAAATTTATTTACACAAGAAGTACATAATTATTTAAATGATTTTACAATTTCATAGGGTTATTGACATTACATTTGTAATGTATGAAAATCTTAAAATATGAAAAGTAGACTACTCTCAAATTTTAGTAATTAATTTTAAAACAAATACATGACAAATTTTACATTTTAAAACACCCGAAAAAAACAACATCAAATTAACATTACAAGCACATGTGTCATAATTTGAAAGATTGATTTTAATCACATTAGTTAAGTTATACAAATCCAAGTAGGTGTCACATGCATCATGTGTATTATATTTTGTTGAATTTGATCAAATAGCCAATTCTTTTTAGTCATAATACACATACATATTTCATGTTAATCAAAATGGACATAGTCATTTTTTTCATAATAATAAGTTTGATTGTACAATCACTTTAGTCGTGATGTTACTAACATGAAAACCATGTTTTCATAGAAATGTGCATTAACACTAATATTCACATTGGATGCTACATAAGATTTAGAGTTACATAACACTTTGTGTGCAAACTTGTGATTTTTCAAACAATCGCTAACATTGAAATACCATTGAGATCATTCTAGATGTGACTAGACCTTTTGTTTATTTTTTGAATTTTAGTGGTTGCATGGAAGCCATCTCTTAACCCCCAAAACACTTAATAAACCAAGTAAATTTTTCTTGGAAATTTAGGTGGGTGTGGATGATGGAAATTCAAATGTTTTCCACATCAATTTGGGTGAAGGTTTGCTTGAATAAGTGCTTAAATTGAGCCTTAAATACATGAAGCTAATTGCCCACGTTCAAAATGGCACAATGACGGTGGTGGATTGAAGGTGGATGTAACAAGGGCTAAATCTAAAAACTCATTCATGAATGTGATTTCCAATATTGGTATTAATTTTATTTCCTTTTGATGTTGTTGCTCATTGTCAAAGTTTTTCATGTTTACGTTCACATTCCACAAATTGCATGTTTCATTAATGCTTGAGCAATCTCATTTTGGTTAAAATTTTATTTCATGACTACCTAATTTAGTCACTGTGAATGCCAAATTGGTATGGGTGTCATGTTTGGTTCTTTTCTTATCTAATAATGGAACTTTAAATCCACCTTCAAGCAATGTACTTGTTTGGTCCCATGTGAGGTTAATAAGGTCTTGCCATCATCATTGTTTGCTTGATTCTGTTTTAAATTTCTACCAAAGATGTTTGAATATGTAAAATCCAAAGGTTGGTGTTGCAATCCCATTTGTAGATGAGCAACTTGGGCTAGATTTTTAATTAAAATTTCAAATCCAAACATAAAATGGGTGTATGAAAGGTTAAACTTTCAAAGTTGTGATAAGACGAAGTAGATAAAATACAATAAAAAGAAAGTGCACAAGGAATATAAATCTTATTTTTGCCTTACAATACATTTTCACATAGGTTCAAGTTGTTCCAAGAAATAACCAAAAGTGTGTTATGTTAGGCCAAAAATGTCTTGGATTCGAACATTAGTGTAAACTAGGATTGGTTAGTGAATTATGAGTGCACTCTAAAACATGTAAAACCTCCACCATTATTAGTGTGATAAGGCTAATTAGGTTGGTTCAACTTAACTCAAGTAGACAACACACTTTAAATACCCTTAACAAGTTGTGTCCAAACATATTTCAAACATTTCTATGCAATTTGTGTCCATTATCAATACTTGTGTTGTTAAAGTTTTATTTATTTATTTATTTGTATGTTGTATTATTTTTTATCAAGTTTAAACACCTTCAAGGAAATAAAACCTAGTACTCATTAGTAGTTTACTTCCAATCATTTATAATAACATGAACTTGTAGGGTAACAATACTTATCATTGAACATTTAGTGTATTAGAGAATTCTAAATCCACACACATTTTTTGGATGCCTATGGGTTCAAAATTGAAGTGTAGAGCTTTACAAGGTACACTTGGATTTGTTCAAATTGGTCAAAAATTGAAATATACATGAAGTTTGGAAATAAGGGGGATAATTTTATTGAAATGAATTAAATTCATACACCCTGTGACTATTTGAACATAATATTGCCACCCTACACGAAAACAATCCAATGTTGTCAATTAAACATTGCGTACCCTATGCACAAAATGGTCCAAGTGTAAATTAAAATTGTATTGTTTTCTTACATTAATGTTCACATCTTAGTGTGTTAGCGTGTGGTCTAGATTTGATTAAAACAATGGGCTTCAACTTCTATGGTCATGGGGAGGCAATTGTTTCAAGAAACATAAAAAGATCCCTATATTCTTTCACAATTGTAGTAGACCATGTTGCTATGAAATATGTTCTATTATTTTTTTCAAAGCTATTTTGAATTATATGTTCAATTGTAATCAACATTTTTATGACCCTTCTAGCCTTTTTCCCTATTTTGTTTTTTATTTTAAAAAATTGTTTACTTCCTTTTCCATGGCCTTTTGTTGCAATCTTCCTTGGTACTCAATAAATGTCACAATGTGGGATTGTGAATATTCCATTAAGGTTTCCTTGCCCTAAATTTCCTTGTAGACAAACTTAGTAAAGTCAATAGGTTGGCAATGCACAATTCTTGAGTTATGATTGCTTTATTATGTGATTCTAAAAGTTGTTGATCCAAGTGATCAACCAATAGCTCATCGACTTCTTATAATCCTCATGTGGTAGTAAGACTCCTTGTTATTTTCATGTCTTTGTTTAGGCAAACAAGATTTTTTTTACAAAACTTGTTCTTATAACATTCATGAACAATGTGACAACAAACTTTTCCCTCATCTAGGGTTGCCATTAACTTCATAAACAAAGTTATAATCTTCTTCATTTCCCCTATTGTTGTTTAATGTTATATACAATTACCAAGCAAAAGTTTGTCATTCATTGTGTCAAGGTTAGAATGTTAAATTCCTAATTCTTGTAATTGTAAATCCATATTTTGTATTCTATTTAGACAATGTTTTATTTACTGTATTTTCTACCCACACATCCAACATGATTTTGTCTAGTTTTGAATAATTGTTTTTGACCATTGCATTATTCCTTTCCATTTGAAATTATTTTGAAAGGTTCGAAACATGGCATATTTAGGGGTTGTAGTGTGCGTGATATGTATGGCTTGGAAGTGTAATAACATTTAACCCAAACTATTGTGCATGTTTTATTGCTTCCAAAATAATATACATAATTCATGTTCATTTAGGATTAAAAGATGCCAATATGTTTGAAATTTTTCACTTGGTATAGATTTTTTGAAGAAGTTAAAAAATTCTTTGAACATGAATGTTGTCATCCAAGCCTTTGGGCATTATCATGCAAGTCCTTGGATTGCATAATCTAATGTAGTCATCTTGCAATCTCTCACCCTTGAAAATATAGAATTTCAGTAAAAACCCATATGTTACATTAACTACATATTTCAAAGTTAGCCATTTCAAGATTTAGGGTTGACAATGTAAACTTGTTGTGAACCACACACTTAACTAAAACATGAAATTGAATTGTCTACATGCTTGGATTCTTATTTCATTTGAATTATAGATGCAATTTACATTGTAATTGTCTAAGGTGTACAAGGAGTTAGAAGACAAGCCAATCAAACTTTTCATAGGAGTTGTAGGACTAACCAATCAAACCTTGTGCTTTGGGTAATTGCAAGATAAGATGGGCCAACTTTCTTAGTTTGAGTCTTTTCATTTAGATGGTCATATAATCAATTTAGTTATTATGTTACAATGTCAATTGCCCTTATTCAAATATGCCACCCCTCTTTGCATTACATCCATGACCTCTTTTAATTGATCATTTGTCCATTTTGCCTCTTATACATGTAGTAGGCTCCTTTTATGTTATTCTTGAAATTTATATTATGGGTGGTATAGGTTCAAGCGAGACATTCTCTTTGTCCATACTTGGCTATTCCAACATGTTGTTCCTTTTTTTGTTTAACACAATATTGAATATCATGTTGTTATTGCTCCTTTTCACCTTAACCTCCAATAGATGTAGGTTCTGTGTTTGAACCCCACAAGAGGTATCCCCTTGTCTTTCCTATGATCAATCATCAAACCAATAATATAATAGGTTAGTTAGGTTAAGAAATGATTGAGCAGCATGTTCTTGTGTCATTATATTAGTATTAACAAGATGGAAAAAAATTACAAAGTTTTTTCATTCCAAATTTTGATGTGTTGTTGTGCAAGTTGTGGGAGTGAATCTTAGGCTATGATAGATTGGAACATGTTGAAATTTGTAATGGCCAACCTTCCTTGCACTATTTATTATTCAATGGACTATATGTTTAACTATCTAGCAATAGTATACAAATTTAATGAACTATTCCTTATATATTTTGTTTTTTTTTAAGATTTCACACTCATCAAACTCCTCTATTTTCATATCTATGCTCTTTTCTTTTGTTGTTGGTATTAACATTGTTCCATTGGATACTAAAATCTCTAAGAAACTTTGGTGCTCTTCTATCACACTTGTTAAAATGTTGGACCTATTTCTTCCTAGTTGAGAGGACTAAATGAGTCAAGATGAACAATTGGATCGAAACATTTTATATAATTGAAATTTGCGATGCTATTGTTTTGGTGAGAAATCGTGTAAGAAATAGGTATTGGGGTTTCTTTATTAATCCTTGTTATGTTCAAAGATTTCACATTGAAATATCCCAAGCACACAATGTGTCTTTTGATTCTTAGGTTGAAATACTACAAGGTGCACCTTTCATCCCCAAAATTTGATTTTGCAAATTTTTAGAGTTAAATAACCCTTTATGATGATGTCATACCCTTTTCAATGTACTAGGTTACCTCCAATCACCAAACACTTTTAAATTACATTATGAATTGAAAAAATTGTATATGTATGTCCTCGAACACACCCTAAACCAAACACTTAAAAGCCCATGCATGTAGATATTTGTAGATTTGTGTTCTT
>Ga0116226_10004286_pt1 | contig 12632 bp, 15 predicted proteins | sample S1TSphfallax_FD_89692 | JGI IMG/M metagenome (GOLD analysis project Ga0116226, IMG submission 89692) | Host-associated microbial communities from peat moss isolated from Minnesota, USA - S1T2_Fa - Sphagnum fallax MG | ecosystem: Host-associated > Plants > Peat moss > Unclassified | place: USA... | reverse complement strand
CGGGCGGCCAGGGCTCGTCCTCCGGCGGCGACCGCGAATTTGCCCCGGTCCTGGCGCGCGCCGCCCTCGCGGTGGGCGTTGCCGCTGTCTTCATCGAGTGCCACCCCGATCCGGACCATGCGCCGAGCGATGGCCCGACGATGATCCCCCTGCGCGAAATGCCGGCACTGCTCAAACGCCTGAAGCAAATCGATGCTCTGACCAAAACCGCGGGAGACGAGCTATGAGCACCATCGCAGACATTATTGCGCGTGAAATTCTCGACAGCCGCGGCAACCCGACGGTGGAGGTCGATGTCGTCCTCGACAGCGGTGTTGTTGGCCGCGCTTGCGTCCCCTCCGGCGCTTCGACAGGCGCACACGAGGCGGTAGAACTGCGCGACGGCGAGGCAGATCGATACGGCGGCAAGGGCGTCAGGCGCGCGGTGGAGAACATCGAGGGCGAGATTTTCGACGCCATCAGCGGCATGGACCCGTCCGCGCAGTTGCGCATCGATGAGCTGATGATTGATCTCGACGGCACGCCGAACAAGGCGCGTTTGGGCGCCAATGCTATATTGGCGGTGTCGCTTGGCATTGCCAAGGCGGCGGCCTCCGACCTCGGGTTGCCGCTCTACCGCTATGTCGGGGGTGTTTTCGCGCGCACCCTGCCCGTGCCGATGATGAACATCGTCAATGGCGGCCAGCACGCTGACAATCCGATCGACATTCAGGAATTCATGATCCAGCCGATCGGCGCTGGCAGCATCGCCGATGCGGTGCGGATCGGCTCGGAGATTTTTGCGGCCTTGAAAAAAGGCCTCAAAGAGGCTGGTCACAACACCAATGTCGGCGACGAGGGTGGCTTTGCGCCGAATTTGCAATCCGCCGACGCGGCGCTGGCTTTCATCACCCAGGCTTGCGAGAAGGCCGGCTATCGCCCCGGCGAAGATGTGACGTTCGCGCTGGATTGCGCTAGCACCGAGTTCTATGCCGACGGCCATTACCGCATGACCGGCGAAGGTAAGGTCCTGGATGCCGCCGGCATGGTCGCCTATCTCGACGATCTTTGCCGCCGCTACCCGATCGCCTCGGTGGAAGATGGTTGCGCCGAAGACGATTGGGAGGGCTGGAACCATTTGACGGAGGTGCTCGGCAGCCGGGTGCAACTCGTGGGCGACGATTTGTTCGTCACCAATCCTGAGCGCCTGCGGCGCGGCATCGAACAGGGTACCGCGAACGCAATACTCGTGAAAGTCAACCAGATCGGCACATTGAGCGAGACGCTCGAAGCCGTGGAACTGGCGCATCGCGCGGGCTACCGGGCGGTGATGAGCCACCGGTCGGGTGAGACCGAGGATTCCACCATCGCTGATCTCGCGGTGGCCACGAACTGTGGTCAGATCAAGACCGGTTCTCTCTCGCGCAGTGATCGAACCGCTAAATACAACCAGCTGATCAGGATTGAGTCTGAACTGGGATCGACAGGCATCTACGCCGGCCGCTCCGTCCTGCGGTAGCTGCTGCCGCGGGGCAACGGCGATGCCTTCGGCCGCAAGGCCGCTTGACCGGCGTTGGTATGTCCGGGAACCGCACAGGCGTACGCGTGTTTTATCCACCGTAACGGCCTGCAAGGAGGCATTCATGGACCACGATCGCGTTGAAGGTATCGGCCACCAGATCAAGGGCTCGATCAAGGAAGGCGTCGGCCACCTGACCGGCGACAAGAAGACCGAAGCGGAGGGCGCCGCCGAAAAAACGGCTGGGAAAGTGCAAAATACTGTTGGCGGTGCCAAGGACAGCATACGCGACGCCGTCAATAACGCTTAAGTTTATCGTTTGACGAACTCCGTCGCGGCTACGCGGCGGAGTGGCGTCCCGTAGGGGATTCGAACCCCTGTTAGCGCCGTGAGAGGGCGCTGTCCTGGGCCTCTAGACGAACGGGACATCCGAGACACGCCTGTCCTAAGCTACAGGAGAGGAACTGGCAACAGCCCGCCAGGGATACTGGTGATGCCGGGCCAGCTTTGGGTTTCGATCGTTTAATCTATCGCCGCGATTCCGCCATCTTTTTGACCGCGATGTGCCGCGCCCCGTCCCGTTATTCCGTGCATCCGGCAATCATGCTGGTGCATCTGGAATAAATACAATGAACCGCCCGACCAGTCTTGGCCTCACGACAGCACTCGCGTTCTGCCTCAGCCTGCCCGCTCTCGCCCAATCGGTACCGACCACAGCGTCGGCCCCGGCCGACAGTGGTATCAAGGCAGCCGCGCCGGCGACTAACCCGGCGGCAGTACCTGCGAAACACCATCACGGTCACGCCAAGCACAGCACAAAAACCGCGCCTGTGGACGCCAAGTAGCGCTCGGAGGCCAACGGCTGCGCGGCTTTACGGAGCCGCGCAGCCGAAGCGGCGGTTGACCGCCCGACCGGGCTTTACGCGGGGGGCGATGATGAATGTCCGGCCTGCAAAAGATGCGCGACAAGGCTTGAGATTTCAGCCAGCTTGAAAGGCTTTCGAAGGAACGCATCATAGTGCGAGATCCGGTTCGCGATCCCGGCCTCTGGCACGGCGCACATGAGCATGAACGGGATGCCACGAAACTCCGGATTGTTCAGCATCGCCTGGCGCAACGCACCACCGTCCATCACCGGCATCATCAGGTCACTGATGACCAAGTCAGGCTTTGCCTCGGCCATGCGCTCCAGGGCATGGCGTCCGTTCATCGCGGTGATGACCCGGTGCCCCTCATCGAGCAGCAAGGCTTCGAGAAGTTCGCCGATGCCGAACTCATCGTCCACCACCAGAATCGTCGCCACTGGTCAGCCTGACACGGCATCGGACTCGCCCTGTGCCTCGGGCGCGCCTGCCTCGTGCGCGAATCCGGAGAGCACCGACCGAGCGCCTGCGAAACCATCCCCCAGAACGATACCCTCCTTCGTTATAGCGAATTCCCGCAGGCGCGGATCAAAGCCGCTATCGCGAACCTTCATCACCGACAGCACCCGCCGGAGCGTGGTCTCATGCTCAACGTAACGCAGCAGGATGAGGTTTTCAGCCACTGGTGTTAGTCGGCTGATCGGCGGCTGTACCACAGGACCCACCAGTTCCGGCACTTCGACGGTGCAGACGAGGGTCACACCCCGGCCGCGTAACTCGTTGGCAAGCGCCCGGTAGAAGCGCGGGATTCGGTCGGGCTGCACGGTCATGTCCTGGAAGCCGAGGAGACCGTCGATCAGCAGGCGCTTGGTGCGCTGCTTGTCGATGAGTGCCAACAGGTCGCTTGCGACCCGGTCAATCAGATCCTCCGACGGGCTCTGCCAGAGAATGTGCACGGCGCCCGCCGCAACCAACGGCGGAAACGAGGATATTAAGGTACTTGCACGCGCATTGACCTGTTCCGGTGTTTCATAAAATGTCAGCATCAGACCGGGAGCCTCGGCCGTACTGCAACTCAGGAAGTGAAGGCCTAACGAGGTTTTGCCCGCTCCGGTCGGACCGAGGATGAGTGTCGAAGAGGCAACCGGCAAGCCGCCGTGCAGCATGACGTCCAGGCCCGAGATGCCTGTCGAAATACGCCGCTGCGGAACTTCGAACTGCCGTCGGGGCGGGGTATGCAGCAGTGCCTCGGTACGGGGAAAAATGCTGATGCCGTCGCTGGAGATACGCATGGCGTGGCGGCCCCTGAGCGTGTCGCTGCCGCGGAACTTTCGGACCTGGACGTCACGCTCGCTCCGCCAGCCATAGGCGGTGTCGCAAATCTCGATTATGCCATCGACCATTGTGTGCTCCGGTGCAATCAATTGGTCCCGGGCGCTGGTCAGCAGGAACATGGTGCAGTCGCCGGCCCCTGCCAGCATTTGCAATTCATGGACGAACTTCTTGAACTCCAGTGCGCTGCTGGCCTGCGCTTCGGCAGCCAAGATGCCATCGATGATCAGCATGGTGGCGCCCTGGCCGACAATTTCACGCCGGATCAGGGTAACCAGGCCCGCAAGCCCGTCGCGCTCCAGCAACAGGAAGGCACTCACATAGTTCAACTCGCGCGCAATGCAGGCTGGGTTGAAGAACGACATGCCTTCGAGGTTGGACAGCATGCGCTCGTGCTGTTCCGACAGGAGCGTGACATAGAGCGCCCGGCCACCAGCAGCGACATGGTTGTAGCAAAGCTGGTTCCCAAGTATGGTCTTGCCGGCGCCAGGTGTGCCCTGAACCACATAGATACCGTTGCGTACAAATCCGCCGAATAGAACTTCGTCCAGTCCCTTGATGCCGGAGCAGAGGCGCGGTGCGGCGGCGCATGCTTCGTACGTACCCTGTTCGTGTTCTGTTAGCATTTTCTTCCTGTGCTTGGCGAATCTCTGCCGTTTGCCGAATTTTCCTGGCATGCGATGGGAAAGGTCAGGGTGAAGGTTGCGCCCTCGCCCGGCATGCTCTCTACACCAAGGCTGCCGCCCATGGCTTCAGCGATCTGCGCAGCGATCCAAAGACCAATACCTAAGCCCGGCATATCCAGATTGCGCGCACGCTCGAACAATCCAAAGATTTGCTCCTGTTCCTCGATCGGAATGCCGGCGCCCTGGTCGCGCACCTGCACGAAACCATGGGTGCCGGAAACGGAGAATGCCACGTCAACTGGCCGGCCAGAGCCATACTTGAAGGCGTTCGACAGAATATTGTCCAACAATTGCTCAAGCGCGGCGCGGTCGCCCAATCCGGTCACGCCTGGCCGCAAGCTGGCGCGAAGCGCGCACCCGGCACGGCGGGCAATTTCGCTATGGCGATCAATGGTGTCTCCAATGCATTTGGAGAAGTCGATCGGCTCCTGGTTTAGCACAAAACTGCCGCTGTTGATCCGCGCAAGGTCAAGCAGTTGGGTGGTTCTCCGCGTAAATGCATCGGTCGCTTTGCCCAGGATCTCCACGCTACGTCGTATCCGCTCCAGATCGCCGGCTGCGGACAGATCGCGCAGTCGTTCCACAGCAAGCACGATTGGCACCATCGGGTTGCGCATTTCATGACCGACCGAGGCGATGAAATCTTCCCGCGCCTTCAATGCGGCTTCCAGTTTGGCGATGCGCGCCTTTGCATCGGCGAGTGCATCTGGTGAGTTCACAAGAATGTCCGCCATGTCCCGAAGGCGAGTGTTTCGCCGGTCAGCCCGATGTGAATAGTAAGCTAAATGGCTCGAAAACCTTTATCATGTGTGGCGTCCAAGGTTTCACGCCGCTGCTCTGGGAAAATCTCCAGCAGGCCCTCCGCGCTTGCCGCACAGCGGCCACGCTCAGTTATCAGCCCGCTCACCAGCCGGGATGGGGTTACATCGAAGGCCGGGTTTGCCGCAGCACTGCCAGTTGGCACGACGCGGACGGTGGCAATGGAACCGTCGAGCGCTCGGCCGGTTACGGTGGTGACTTCCGCTGCTGCCCGCTCCTCAATAGGAATATCATGCACGCCATCCTCTATCCTCCAGTCGACGGTGGAAGACGGCAGTGCCACCCAGAACGGCACGCCATTGTCGTGGGCGGCGAGCGCCTTGAGGTAGGTGCCGATCTTGTTCGCCGCGTCTCCTGTGCGCGTCACCCGGTCGGCACCGACTATGACCAGATCGACCCGTCCATGCTGCATCAAATGGCCACCGGCATTGTCTGATATGACGGTATGAGGAACGCCGTGTCGCCCCAGTTCAAAGGCTGTCAGTGCGGCGCCCTGATTGCGCGGGCGGGTCTCGTCCACCCAGACATGCACATTGATGCCCGCGTCATGCGCTTTGTAGATCGGCGCAAGCGCAGTCCCCCAATCCACTGTGGCCAACCAGCCGGCATTGCAGTGCGTGAGCACGTTGACCGGCCCGGCATGCCGGCGCGCTGCAATGTCGGCAATGAGCGTCAGGCCATGCATGCCCAGAACCTCGTTCTGGGCGGCGTCTTCGTCGGCGATGGCAGCGGCCTCGCGATAGGCTGTGCGCTCGCGTTCGACGGCGCGCGTATTGCGCAATACGGCCAGCATCCGCTCGAGTGCCCAGGCAAGATTCACCGCGGTCGGGCGCGTCGCGGCGAGCTGCGCGGCGTCCCGCTCCATGGCCTCGGACGAGCAATCCTCGCGCAGAGCCAGCGCCAGCCCGTAGGCCGCGACGGCGCCGATGAGCGGCGCCCCGCGCACCTGCATGGTGCGGATGGCATGAGCAATCTCGCGCACGCTCGTAAGGCGCGGGATTTCGATGGCCCACGGCAGCTTCGTCTGATCGATGATGCGCACCGACCAACTGTCCCGCTCATCAACCCAGACGCTCCGATACGGCGTCCCATCTATCTTCATGCATCATCCAATGGGCAAAAGTTCGCAGATGCTCCGCAAAGGCTTGGCCACCCTATATACGCTGATGGAGCACGCAAACGAGGGTAAAAAGCCGCCGGGCGGTCTCAAAATCAATTTCCACTTTTGACTCGAGCCGCTTGACCATGAGTTCCGCGCCTTCGTTATGCAGACCGCGCCGCCCCATGTCGATCGCCTGAATGCTGGCTTCGCGGCCCTCCTGGATAGCATGTTCGTAGCTCTCGACCAGCAGTTGATAGTCCTTGATCAGCCGCCGGAACGGGCCCAGTGCCAGGCCGAGAGCGAGCAGCGGCTTATCCCCACCGTCGCGGACGTCAAACACCAGCCGGCCTTCGACGATCGAGAGGTGCAATAGAAATGGCCCTGTCAGGCCGCGCGGCTCGAACCGGTTGGCGACCGCGATGTCGCGAACGGCCTGCGCCTGATCTGCGGCCTGAAGCGCCGATAAAGTACGGCCGTGCTCGCCGTCGAGAACCACGGAGACGAGTGATCTCACCGGCCGCGCGACCGTGTGGGAGGGCAGGCATGTGGCCATAGCGGGCTCAGCCGCCAGGTCCCGAAACCGTTTCCATCCTAAGCCGGAGCATCAAACCGACAGTCGCACCCTTCACCGGCCGCAGCAGAGCCACGGACAAGATCGTCGTCGCCGGCAGGAAGATGGCCAATTCGGCGGCTACTGACAGGCCCACCATCAGATCTAGCGCCACCGCCAGGCCGATAATGAAATGTCCAACGATAAAGATGGTGAAATATGGTGGCGCATCGTCTGCGCGTAACGCGCCTAGCGGTGCCAAGCACTTCGGGCAAACGGCCTGGACGCGAAGCCAACCTGCAAACATGCGGGATTGCCCGCACGCCGGGCAGCGCCCTCTGAAACCGCGCCGCAATGCTTGAGCGAGAGTCGGCATTGGCCAGGCCTGTTCCGGCATCATGCGCGTGGGCTGCCAGCGTACTGCGATCGTGTCCGGCATAAGGCTCACTCCTTGGCTCCTATGCAGAATGGTTCGCATAAGCCGCGTACGCAAGTCATGTGGCAGTCTCGGCGGCCTGTGCGACCGGCACCAGGTCGCTGTGCGTGCTGCCGTAGCGGTATAGCGCCTTTCGCCACCGATGGCTTTACAAGGCGTCGCTCGGCTGTGCGTGGAGAAGGCCGTGTGCGATCTGCAACTATACGACGTTTCTGCAGACCATGCAGCCTTCGGAACCTCCTCGATCACGGCCGGAGTGAGTAGAGCCCGGGCATAATGCCAGGTTCTGGCGAGGCATGTTGCCTCCAGCTCGTCGGGCATCACCCGGGTGGCAAGAACGAGACAGGCTGGGGCATTGTCCATGGGCTTCTTCCAGACTCGGAACGGGTGCCGAACCTGTGCGGGGTGAGCTTAGAGAGTTGGCGCCGGATGCGCGTCAGTTGATCCTGCAAACCCAGTGATGGCGCTCAGCCAGCGTGTCCGAAAAATACCGCGATGGGCCGCTGCCGCGCGTGCCGGTTCAGCAGCGAACGCGTGCCGCTCGAATGCAGCGGGATCGTCGGCTGTTGCGTCGCCGCTGCCTGACACCGGCCGAGGCCGTTACAAGCTATGCAAACTTGCAGACTGGATCAGGCGACCAATGCAGGACAGCGTTGCGGCCTGCTCAGTCGCCGAGGTGAAGCTGAGCGACGAATAGCTAACCCGCTCTTGCGAGACGCAACTTTTTTCGTTGAAACGGCAGAGTAATCGATGGTTTGCATTGACACGCACGCGCGCATCGGTTGAAAGCGGAAAACAGCGCATGTCTCCGATTCGCGAAACATCACGATTCGCCGACCCGGCCAGGCGCGAAATGGGAGCGACGGTTCATTGACGCGCCACCATACTGCACCGCGTCAACGCTTCTGTCTCAGCGTCCTGCCTGTTGCCCCCTATTCCCGCTCAATCACCAACAAGCCGAATAATCCAGGAGTTTTGCCATCATGAGCACCGAAGAGAGCAGTAGCGCCGCGCCGCGCGGTCAAGCCATGGCAGTACGCGCAACCACGAAGCGTGCGTCGGCCGGCGCCAAGAAAGCGGCCGGACGACCCAAGAAGGCTGCTACGGCAACGCGCACGACCAAAAAGGCAGCTGTGGCTAAGGTCACCAAGGCCAGAGCCAAAACCAAAGCCACGACGTCGGGTAAGAGCAAGGCCTCGGCGAAGGCCTCTGCCACGCGGACGACGAAGATGGTGGCCAAGCGTGCTGCTGTAAAGAAAGCAGGCGCTAGCAAGTCCAAGGCTGTAGTAACCAAGACCGCGAAAGCCCGTGGTGTGGCGACAAAAAAGAAGGCCGCTGCAGCCACGCGAAAGCCCGTAGGCCGTCCAGCCAAGATCAAAGCGGCTCGCGGGGCTTCCGCTCGCACCACCAAAGCGACCGCCGCCAGCACGCGCAAGTCGGCAGGACGGACCGCCGGATCGCGCAAGGTGGCTGCCAAGTCGAGCGCTGCGCGCGCGACGACAAAGCGCGCGACCGCTGCCCGCGCGGTTAACGGCACTGGCCGCAAGGCAGCCCGCGCCTCGCAAACAATGACGCAAGAAGCCAAGACAGAAGCCGCCATCACGATGAATACAGCGAGCAGCCCGACCACCCGCAAGGGAGCAGCGGCTCACCTCGGCGAGACTGGCGCTGCGAAGCCGCGTGGTCGTCGCAAGAAGGTCATGCAAGAGCTAGCGCCTTTGGATGAGGTCCATCACGAGCCGGGCGAGCCGGTTGCAGAAACTCACGAAGATGGCGAAGGCACCTAGCCGCTACTGCGATGCGGTGGGCGATTGTCCACCGCATCTTCGCCGGCTTGGCGTGTGAGCTCGGCCCATAGCCGTCGCGGCCCAATTCGCGGATGAGACAGGTCGCGAATCGGGCTGCCTGCCATGCCAAGCAGACACGCTGACTTATTCCACCGCGCGTTTAGGCTTACTCTTCATCTGACGGTGCCGCGTGCCGGTAGGGTGGACCAGGTCCATTAACCGGGTGCGCCGGGCGCCCGAAGGTAGTGGACTTCGTCCACCCTACGAGCGCGTATGGGTTATCCTCGAAGCGCGCGCGTATTATACCCTGCTAACCAGATTTTGCGGCTGCACTGCCGCGGCGGATGGCTTGCCTGCTGCGCCATAGCCCCGCGTGCGATGCGAACTCCTGGCCGCTCGCGCGACCATATCGAGCACTCGGCGTTGTACGCGCATGGCGCGCTTCAGGAGCTGCCGGTTCTCCTCTGCCAGCAGACCCAGCGCCTGCATCGCTTCGGGCGCGACATGATCGGGTTCGGCGGCGCGCCAGGCCGCTGCAAGCGCGTCCGCGGCCGCATGTTTTGGTGCGAGCAGGCCGCCTGCCCGGGCAAAATCCATTGCCGACAGCGCTGCGTTCTCCTCTCGCAGCAATAGGCTCAGCCGCTCTACAGCGGCCGCCATCTGACCGCCCTTCCCCGAATTCATAAACTCCGCGTTCATCGACGCCCCTCCTGCATGCGCAGCATTTGCTGATAGATCGGTTCGACAAGACCAAGTCCGCCCGAGCGCGCGATTTGCTTGCCCATCTCGGCGACGAGCATCGGCTTGAAGGCCGCTTCGCCGGCGTTGCCGCCGAACAACCCACCGGCGGTATCGACCGTGTCGAACATCGGCGACAGGAGTTCGCCCAAGGCCACGGCCGCGAAATCCTCCGCCGCCTGGCGCAGCTTTTGCGCGTTCTGTGGCGAAGCTGCGTTTCGCGCGGTGTCGGGCGTGGCGATTGGCTGAACACTTCGCGCCGCCGGCCCGATTGAAGCCGCGGCACCTGTTGCAACACTTGTCATCGTACCTCCAGATCGGCCTGCAGGGCGCCGGCTGCTTTGATTGCCTGCAAGATGCTGATGAGATCGCGCGGCCCCACGCCAAGCGCATTCAGGCTGGCGACCAGGTCGCGCAGGGTCGGCGCCGCGTTCAGGATGCCGAGCTTGTGGTCGTGCTGCGTATCGACCTCGATCTTGCTGCGCGGCACGACCGTTGTGGTACCTTGGGAAAACGGGCCGGGTTGCGACACCTCAGGCGCCTCGGTGACGCGGATCGTCAGATTGCCTTGCGCAATCGCCACGGTGCTGATTCGCACATTCGCGCCCATGACGATGGTGCCGCTGGTTTCGTCGATGATGACGACAGCCGGTGCATCGGGCTCGACATGCAGCTCCTCGATGCGCGTCAATGCATCGATGATGTCGCGCCCGCGCAAATTCAACGCCACCGTGCGGGGATCGCTGGCGCGCGCCGTGTCGCGCCCGAGATTGCGGTTGATCGCTACCTCGATGCGCCGGGCGGTGAGCAGATCCGGATTGCGTAACGCCAGCGCCACCTCCTCATGGGCGCCGAGCGTGAAATTCACCTCACGCTCGACGATGGCGCCGTTGGCGATTTTTCCCGATGTCGGTACATTGCGCGTCACCGATGCCGCAGCGCCACGCGCGGCGATGGCGCCGGTTGTCACCGCCCCTTGTGCGACGCTGTAAACTTCGCCGTCCGCGGCAAGCATGGGCGTGACCAGCAACTGCCCGCCCGCCAGGTTGGTGGCGTCGCCGATGGCGGACACGCTGACATCGATGCGGCTGCCGGTGCGCGCAAAGGCCGGCAGGCTGGCGGTTACCATCACCGCCGCGGTGTTCTTGGTTTGCAGTTTTGCAATCTGGTCGCGCGTATTCACGCCAAGCCGCTCGAGCATGCCGACGAGCGATTCTTTGGTGAACACCGCATTGTCCAGCTTGTCGCCGGTACCGTTCAACCCGACCACCAGACCGTAGCCGACGAGCTGGTTCTCGCGCACGCCCTCGACATCGGTGATGTCCTTGACGCGCACTTCGGCGCTAGCCGATGCCGCGCCGAAGCAGACCAGCCCCAGCGCCATTGGCAAAACGGCAAGGTTTGATCGCCAAAATGCGGCCCTGCGGCCCTGCGGGTGGGCGGATCGTTCACGAACGGCGGGTGCGCCGGGCTGTGTGAGGTCAAACATCCGGACTAAGAGAGCACGAGAGTATTGCCGGAAGGTGCACGCCGGCATGTCTGCACCATGGAGACGCCAAGACCATGCGGATCACGCCGGCCGGCAGCGAAGCGCCAGGGGAACCCATCAAGCCGAAGCCCTCACAGAGGAGCGGGTTCGCCGAGCTGGTTGACGGCGGCCAGTCCATCGCTGACCCGCAGGGTTCGGTCGAAAGCGCTGCTTTCACCGCCGCGACATCGCCGCTCGCTGCCGGTCCGCCGCCTGATCGTGACGCGCTTCACAAGCGCGCCAGGCGACAGGGGAATGCTCTTCTCGCTGCCTTGTCCGCACTGCAGGCCGGACTGTTGGGCGCATCGACAGCTGACGCCAGGAAGCTGCTCGCCGGCCTGGCGAGTCTTCCGCTGGACTGTGACGAGCCGACATTGGAAGCCGCCCTGAACGCCATTGCCGTGCGGGCGGCGGTGGAACTCGCTAAAATGGCCTGAACCAGAGGCCCAACGCGAACGCCGGCGCAGCCCACGCTTGGCGTGGCTGGGTAGCCCGTCTATAAGCCCGCCCATCGACCGGGCGCTCCCCGCGCCCGCCGCCCCGCCGACCATGTCAGGCGTGCGGACACGACGAACGAGGACCGGTCCGCATGATGCTCACGCTACCCCCGGACTATATTCCCTCGGACGCCGAGGAGTTCATGAACCCTCGGCAGACCGAGTATTTCCGCCAGAAACTGCTGCGCTGGCGCGCTGATTTGTTGCGCGACGCCGATGACACGCTGGCCAGCCTCTCCGAAGGGGGCATTCTTGAAGCCGACATTACCGACCGCGCCAGCGTGGAGACGGACCGGGCGCTGGAACTGCGCACCCGCGACCGGGCACGCAAGCTGATTTCCAAGATCGATCAGGCGCTGGTCCGCATCGAGACCGGCAGCTACGGGTTTTGCGAGGAAAGCGGTGAGCCGATCGGCCTGCGTCGCCTGGAGGCAAGGCCGATTGCAACCCTGTCGCTTGAAGCGCAGGAGCGCCATGAGCGGATGGAGCGCGTTCACCGCGACATGTGAGTCAGTCGTCAGTTTTCGGTCGTCAGTCGTCAGATGGCTGTTGATACGCGCAAGCGCATCAAGGACCAGGCCATGGCGCTATGTGTCGCGCGCGGGGTCGATGCCGTGTCGGTGCGCGACATTGCTGCCGCTGTCGGCATGAAGGCACCCAATCTCTACGCGCATTTTCGCTCGCGTGACGATTTGGTGCACGAACTCTTCGCCGAAGGGTACGCTGCCTATGGCGCCATGCTCACGCAAGCCGCCGCCGACGCGCCTGATTTCGCGACCAAACTCGACCGCATGAT
>Ga0116226_10004285_pt1 | contig 12633 bp, 11 predicted proteins | sample S1TSphfallax_FD_89692 | JGI IMG/M metagenome (GOLD analysis project Ga0116226, IMG submission 89692) | Host-associated microbial communities from peat moss isolated from Minnesota, USA - S1T2_Fa - Sphagnum fallax MG | ecosystem: Host-associated > Plants > Peat moss > Unclassified | place: USA... | reverse complement strand
TCCAGCGTGTACTTCATCTTCTCGGTTTGCAGTTCCTCTGACAGCAGGTTTTCCATGCCGCGACGATATTCCTGTGGCAGATCAACCTGACCCATCTGCACACTGCGCAGGATGATGCCGTCGGCAGCCAGCTTTGGTTTCAACTCATCCTCGATTTCCTTCTGGATATCGCCTCGCTTCGCCGAGAAAATGTCGCGTACCGAGTAGCGCGTGAATTCCTTGTAAATCACACCCTGTACAGTTGGTTGTACGATTTCGCCGCTGATATCGCTTGGCAGCTTCTTTGCGATGACGTTCAGCTTGTCCGGGTCGAGCGCATAACGTATCGTCAGATCGACACCGAGTGATAAACCTTCTACCGACTGGAACGGAGATTTGCCATTGGCGCGACTGCTCTCTGTAGGGTGATACACCTGATCCAGCAGCGAATAGCGGTGCAACTCATGCAAGCCAGGGAAAACCAGCACCATGCCGTCACGTACTTCACTGCTGTTGCCGGTTAGCTTGTTGATGCGCATAGCAACTTCGCCAGGTTCCAGCGTTTTGAAGGGGGGATTCTTGTACAGTCCGTAACCTGCAGTGCCCGCCAATCCCAGACCCAGAATCAGCATCCACCCACGGCGGATGCCGCTGATGATTGCACCAGATGCCGTGCTGATGGCAGTCAGGATATGGTTCAGGATGGCAAGTAAACCTTGCACCAGTTTTTCTGTTGTGTCCTTCATGATGAATCCCTTCAGTAGTCGATGCGCCTGATGCCAGACGCCAGCATTGAATTTCGGTTTGATGTCGCTTTCTACTGCGCGATATCGTGAGAAGCAGTGTGCGCGTCATGTGGCGGAAGTATCAATGCGGCTGCCGGGGCAGTATGGTTAGCCATCCGGCACGCTTATTCCGGTGCGTCGGCGTACGGTAATCCGTGTGAAGAAAAACTCACAGGTGAATCCAGATATTTCGCAGACATTTCCCGGCAAAGCGTGGATACTGTCGATCACAGATAGAAGGAATCAGCAGGATTTGGAGAGCAATATGCTTAAAGTAGCGGTCATCGAAGACGATATCCCCACCAGCAACCAATTAAAGGGTTGGATAGAAGCAGCCAAGCCGGGCATTCGCGTCGATCAATGGCATACGCGTGATGACGCCGAAGCAGCGATTGAGCGCGAGGTATATGACCTCGTGGTGCTGGATATCGAACTGGGGCGCGAGCGTCATGCGGGTGTTGCGATCATCAATGCGATCAACAAGAGCCACGCAACGCCGGTGCTGGTGGTGTCTGCTATGCCCGCGACGATTTACCGCAGCATCATGAAAGCGCTCGATGCCTGGGATTACCTGCAGAAAGCGACGTTCGAGGAATCCGATTTCATCGATACTTTCCTCGAAATCCTGCGCGCGGCGAAGGATCGTAGTGCGCACAAGGAAAACGTATTGCCTGTCGCGAGCAATGTGCTGTCCATCGACCCATTGAAACAACGTAATCCGATCTGGCGTACGCAACGCATCAATTTGCCGCTGACCGCGCAACGGATACTGGCGACGCTGTACGAGCATCGTGGTCAGGTCGTGACCTACGAGCAGTTGTTCCAGGTCGTCAAGAGTGGGCGCAATCGCGATAATATCCGCAAGCACGTGAGCACAATACGTGATGCATTCCGCGAAGTGGATGCCGATTTCGCCTGCATCGAAAACGTGCCGATGCGCGGTTTCCGTTGGACCGATCAAGGTAACTGAGACAGGTATGAAACTGCGCTTCCCGAATATTGCCCAGTTCCGCTTGCGTATCTTGTTTCGTGGCGCTTTCCTGCTATTGGCGGGAGCAACCGTCGCGCTGGCGCTGTATGTGCTGCAGCAGGAAAAGCAGTTGAGCTACATCGCCTATCAGGAAAATTTCCGCAAGACTGCAGAACAGATCGCGGCTACTTTGCGCCATCCGACTGGGCAACTGGCGCTACTGAATGCACATGCGGCTAGTGGCGATAAGGCGGCGTTGCATCCGGTCGTGTTACCGTATCCATCGCTTGATTTCGATGACCAGACCAAGGTGCAGCAGGCAATCTCGATGTCTGGCTGCCTGCTGCAATATGGCGACGACGGTTCCTTGTGCGTGGCAGTCGGCAATAATCCGTGGGCTGGTGGGTTCATTTATGCGGCAGGCAGTTTCGTCTCCGACGAGCTGGTCGTGCATCAGCATGGTGATGCGGATTTGACGCAGGCGCATCGGGTGCTGGTGACAGTGGCCTTGCGTGGGCAAACCTATCGCTGGGTCGCGCCGTTCGAAAAAGCAGGCGACCCGAACGCTGCGCAGCCACATGGTGCGCACGGACGCTTGACTGGCTTTGCCAGCGATGAGGATGGCTTGATCGATCCTCACGTGGTCAAGGATTTCCGTGGTTGGATTTGGCAAAGCACGCGTTGCAGCAAGCCGGAGGAGGACGATACCAAACCGGATTGCTTGCGTTCGTCATTCTTTTCTTTGCGCCTACCGATAGGTGTGTTGCAGGATGAGTTGTTCCAGACGCGCCATCCGGTATGGCCACCTGCTGATCTGGACAAGATACAGGTGCGCATCGAAGTGCTGCCACCCGCTAGCGATAAACCTCTGCTCGATAGCAAGAATGGCGCAGCGGCTCGTCCGTTTGCTTTGGATGATTTGACAGCATTACTACTACCCGGAGAAACCTTACGCATCCACAAGCGTGGTGTGTCTGCCGATTCGGATTTGCTGCGCATAACGGGAGCCGAAGATCATCCCGACGATTCATCGCGTTTGTTGGCACGGTTGGTGCGACGTTTGCCTGTTGAACAGATGACCCTGCAAAGCGAAACGGCAGCGGCGATTGTAACGCCGGGTGGTATCTACGATATGACGCTGGTTGGCGATGTGCGTAGCGTCAATCAAAGTCTGGGCGTGGTGGCGGCGCGGGTGTCGTGGTTTGTTGGTGCTATGTTGCTGGCCTTGTTCGTTGCGTGGCTGATCATCGAAGTCGGCATCATCCGCCGCATTACGATCCTGACCAAGCGTGCGGCATCGCTGTCGAAGGTCGTTAAGGGGTCTGGCGGACTTGATCAGTTTGAATTATCCGACCTGCGCGGCGCGGATGAACTGGGTGTGTTGGCGAGTTGTCTGCACGACCTGTTGCGGCGTGTGAAGGAAGACGTCGAGCGTGAGGAAATCCGCGCCGAGCAGGAAAAGGAAATGTGGCACGCAGTCGGCCATGAAATCATGTCGCCGTTGCAATCGCTGATGGCCTTGCATAGCACTGGCGATAGCCCGAGCAATCGCTACATCAACCGCATGCAGCAGGCGATACGTGTGTTGTATGGCAGCGCATCACCGAGCGAGGCGTTTCAATCGACGGTGCTACAGGTATCGGCCATCGATATCGACGCCTTCCTGAAAAACGTCGCCAGCAATGCGCCGATGGTGGGCATTGGTAATGTCGATTTTCATAGTGATGATGCAGAAGTGATGGTACGTGCCGACGACTACTCGCTGGAGGATGTCGTCACACACGTACTGCGCAATGCTGAACGCCATCGTGTACCGGAAACGCCGATCACGATGACACTGAAATCAACCGAGACGGCAGCGACCATCACGATCCATAATCAAGGCCCGAACATTGCGCCGGAAATGATCGACAAGATTTTTGAATATGGTGTATCGGATCAACACGATGCCGGTGCGAATGGCAATCGCGGGCAGGGCCTGTTTGTTGCGAAGACTTATATGGCGAAGATGGGCGGCACCATCACCGTGCAGAACGTGGCTGATGGTGTGGTGTTTGCATTGGGCCTGCAACGCGTGATCGCCTGATCAGGCAATCACGCGACAGCAGGTATCAATAGACTTCCGGTACGATCATTTCCTGCGGCACGGGATGCCGCATATAATCTTCGTGCCGTTCACGTTGCGGCAATTCGATGCTTGGATGCTCGATATCCTTGTAGGGAATCAAGCTCAGCAAGTGGCTGATGCAGTTCAGGCGTGCTTTCTTCTTGTCCACCGCCTGCACGACCCACCATGGCGCCTCGGGAATATGCGTGCGCTCCAGCATGATTTCCTTGGCCTTCGTATATTCTTCCCAGCGGCGGCGCGATTCCAGATCCATCGGGCTCAGCTTCCATTGCTTCAACGGATCGTGGATGCGGCCGAGGAAGCGCGCATACTGCTCGTCGTCGGAAATCGAGAACCAGTATTTGATTAACTGAATGCCGGAGCGTGCCAGCATGCGCTCGAATTCCGGCGTGGTGCGAAAGAATTCTTCGTACTGATCGTCGGTACAGAAATTCATCACACGTTCGACGCCAGCGCGGTTATACCAGCTGCGATCAAACAGCACGATCTCGCCGCCAGCGGGCAGATGCGATACATAGCGCTGGAAATACCATTGCGTGCGTTCGCGGTCATTCGGTGCGGGTAGCGCAGCCACGCGGCAGACGCGTGGATTCATGCGCTGCGTAATGCGCTTGATCACGCCGCCCTTGCCTGCTGCATCGCGCCCTTCAAAAAGGATCACGACCTTATGGCTGGTGTGTACCACCCAATCCTGCAACTTTACGAGCTCCGCCTGCAAGCGGAACAGTTCGCGGAAGTATTCGCGGCGGCTTTCCTTTTCATCCTGCGTACCGCTACCGACATTCATGTCGGATAGCGGGTCGAGCGGACGGTCTTCCAACTCCAGCTCCAGTTCTTCGTCGTAGCTATCGATCAGATCGCGATTGATGCGATCCATCATTTCCGGGTCATGTTGTTTCACTTGCCGATATCCTATTAAAACAGGTGCGAAAATAGCCAATACAGCGAGCCGGACAGTACAATCGCGACAGGCAGTGTCAGAATCCAAGCCATCGCCAGATTCCGCAGGGTGGACATTTGCAGGCCCGATTTGTTGGCAGCCATCGTGCCGGCCACACCAGAGGACAGCACGTGTGTGGTCGAAACCGGCAGGCCGAATCCGTCAGCCGCACCGATGGTCATCATGGCTACCAGTTCTGCCGATGCGCCTTGCGCATAGGTCAGGTGGCTCTTGCCGATCTTCTCGCCGACAGTGACGACGATGCGCTTCCAGCCGACCATCGTGCCAAGACCCAGTGCAATCGCGACGGCGATTTTTACCCACAATGGGATGAACTTGGTGGCGTCGTCGATCTGTTTTTTGAAGGCTTTCAGATTGGCTTGTGTATCGGTATCAAAATGTACGCTGGATGCTTTTTCCAGAAAGCGGATCGATTCGGCTGCGATATACATGTCGTTACGCACGTTGCTGGCGGTGTCTGCCGGTACGCGTGCCAGTGAACCGTGCAGTTTGACTTCTGTGCCGATGGAGTCCGTCAGCGCAGCCAATGCCGGGACGACGCCGGGCGTGACTTCCTTGGTTCGGATGAAGTCGGTCAAGGTTTTGCGGATATCGTTCGGCACCAGCGCTGATGGGCCAACGAACTTGGTCAGCGATTGCTCGGTCACTTGCGCGACGGCGACGAACTGTGTGACTTGGTCAACCGGCATTGCGCGGTTCAATGCATACGCCATCGGCACCGTACCGACCAGAATCAGCATGATCAAACCCATGCCCTTTTGACCATCGTTGGAGCCGTGGAAGAACGATACGCCAGTACAAGTCAGGATCAGCAAACCGCGTATCCACCATGGTGGTGGATTTTTACCTTCTGGCGCTTCATACAATTCTTTGCTCTTCACCAGGGCGCGTAGTGCGAGAAACAAGAGTGCAGCCAGAACAAATCCGAACAGGGGCGACAACAGCAGCGAATAACCGACCTTGGTGGCTTGCGACCAATCGACGCCACTGGTGCCGTCACGACCATGCATGAGCGCATTGGCAATCCCTACACCGAGAATCGAGCCTATCATGGTATGTGACGACGACGCCGGTAAGCCGAACCACCAGGTGCCAAGATTCCAGATGATGGCTGCAATTAACAAGGCGAACACCATGGCAAAACCTGAGCCTGAGCCAACTTGCAGTATCAGTTCCACCGGTAATAATGAGATGATGCCGAACGCCACCGCGCCGCTGGACGTCAACACGCCGAGGAAGTTGAAGCAACCAGACCATAGTACGGCGAAATGGGGTGGCAACGAGTGTGTATAGATAACAGTTGCCACAGCATTGGCGGTATCGTGAAAGCCATTGACGAATTCAAAGCCAAGCGCGATCAAGAGCGCCAATCCCAGCAACAGATAAGGCAGCCAGTTCGATGCAACTGGCCCTGCCTCTGTTACGTCAGTGCGCAGGCTATATGCGGTGAACAGAATACCGACGATCAGCAGTGCGATAAATATCAGCGCTGTCACCGGCCCGTTTTTTTGATCCATGTGTGGCCGAGCGAGCTGCGGCGATACAGCCGCGGACGATGCGGCGACGGTCGAGGCACTGGAATTCATTATGTACAGTCTCCGAGGGAAGGGAAGATTGGGCGTCAGGGTGTGACAAATCTACCTGCCTAATGTGACCGACATGTGACGATTTGCAAAGAAAAAATTTCAATATGGCAACTTAACAATGAAAGAACTCAATGTAGAGAAATGGCTCTAAATAAGGTCATTTCATTTGCAGAGTATTCATAAAAGCGCGATTTTCGTGACTTTTGTAAACAACTCCATTTGTCTTTCTAGGGGCCTAGTTTATAATTCGCGCTGCTTTGTAACCGAGATTTCATTGCCTTTTTGCAATGTTTATTTGACGCCACTTTCTAATCTGCCCTCTGGATTTCACTGTGAATGATGCCTATGAATGAGGTCAGATTTTCCGTCGCAGCACATGCAGCCTGGGCGCCAGGTATAGACTCGACTGAAGCATGGTCTGCATGGGCCGATGCGCCGTATACATTTACTGCGGAAAACGAGCCTGCGGTACGCGATATGCCTGCAATGTTGAGACGCCGCGCAGGCTTCCTCGGCAAGATGGCGTTGGAAGTGGCGTATCGTTGCCTTGGTGCACGAACCGGCGTTCCTACCGTATTTTGTTCACGGCATGGTGAAGTGACGCGCTCGGTAGAGCTGTTGACAGACCTATCGCAACAGAATGCATTGTCCCCCACCAATTTCGGGCTGGCTGTGCATAACGCCAGCGCCGGATTGTTTTCGATTGCGCGTGCGGACAAGGCCAATCATATTGCATTGGCTGCCGGACAGAGTTCTATTGAACATGCCGTCATCGAGGCATGCAGCTTGCTCGCCGATGGCGAGCCGGAAGTGTTGCTGGTGGCTTACGACAACCGTTTGCCATCGATTTTTGAAGACTTCAAGGATTGCAACGAGCAGCCCTACGCATGGGCATGGCTGATGGTGCCAGCTACTGAGAAAGCGCTATCCTTAAGTTGGTATGCCTCTGATAAAGACGCTTCGACAGCCAATGAAATGGCGCCGGGCTTACAGGTACTGCAATTTTACTTGCAACAAGACAGCGTGCTGGAGCGAACCGATGCCTGCCGTCAATGGCGCTGGGCGCGTCATGGTTGATCAGGTTTTATGTCACGTTGGGCGCGGTTGGCGTATTTTCGCTACCGGTCTGAGTTTTGTATTGTTTGGCGTCGGTGGATTGCTGCAGCGGATCGTTATATTTCCACTACTGGGTTTGCTGATCAGAAATAAAGCGCAACGTGTCACAGCGGCGCGCGGCATTATCCGTTCGACCTTTCAGGGCTTTGTTGCCGTGATGCATGGACTGGGCGTGCTGCGCTACGAGATCATCGGCGCTGAAAAACTTGAGCGTGGCGGCTTGTTGATTCTGGCGAACCATCCGACACTGATTGATACCGTGTTTCTGATGGCAATTGTCAAACGCGCGGACTGCATCGTCAAGTCTGGATTGTGGAATAACCCGTTTACACGCGGTCCGGTGCAGGCTGCAGGCTATATTAATAATGATCAGGGCGCAGGTTTGGTCGATGATTGCATCGCTTCCTTGTGTGCAGGGAACAATCTGATCATTTTCCCGGAAGGGACGCGTACGCCAGCAAATGGCGACATCGTATTGCGCCGTGGTGCAGCGAATATTGCCGTACGTGGCCAGCACGATGTGACGCCAGTGGTGATTCATTGTGAACCGGCAACGTTGGGCAAGGGTGAAAAATGGTGGCAAGTGCCATCGAGGCAAGTGCATTTCCGTATCGAAGTACGCGAAGATATCAAGATCGGGCACTTCCTTGCAGATGGCGCGTCAGAAGTGATGGCGGCGCGGCATTTGACGCAGTATTTGCAGAATTATTTTATCGAGGAAAAACGACAATATGCTAGAACTGGAAGTGAAGAATCTGATCATCGAAGTGCTGCAACTGGAAGATATCGCACCTGACGATATCGACACCGAGGCGCCGCTGTTCGTTGAAGGTCTGGGCCTGGATTCCATCGACGCGCTCGAATTGGGCGTAGCGATGCAAAAGCGTTACGGCATTACCTTGTCGGCTGATTCCGAGGAAACACGCAAGCACTTTGCGTCGGTGCGCGCGTTAGCGGCATTAATCGAGAGCAGCCGCAAGAAATAAAGGGTTAAGGGGGAAATACCATGATCATGGTGAATGAAATGAGCAAGGACGAACTGTATCAATGGGTCGTCGATCTGCTGGCAGACATGTTTGAACTGAACAAGGCGGAATTGTCGCTGCAATCCAATTTGTACGAAGACCTCGACATCGATAGTATCGATGCCGTCGATCTGGCTGTGAAATTGAAGCAACTAACTGGCAAGCGTCTGCAACCGGAAGTGTTCAAGAGCATCCGCACAATCAGCGACGTGGTCGATGCGTTGGCTGATCTGGCTGTGGAGCCGACGACATAAGCCGGGTATTGCCGACCGTATTTACGGTCATCATCACGCTGCTGTATCCGTTCTTCATCTGGATTGCGCGCGGACATATCGAACCGCATTGGCTCGCTGGCCTGTTGATCGCGGTGGCTGCGACACGCCTGTCTTCCCTGAAAATCAGCGGCGCGGCACGCTGGTCGATAGCGGCAACACTGGCATTGGCCGTGGTTGCGATCTTCAGCAATACCTTGTTGCCGCTGAAATTGTATCCGGTGCTCGTCAACTTCGGCTTGTTGGTTGCATTTGCTTACAGCTTGCTGTCGCCGCCATCGATTATCGAACGCTTCGCGCGTCTGCGCGAACCGGACTTGCCTGCCGTTGCTATCGGTTATACGCGGCGCGTTACGCAAGTGTGGTGCGTATTCTTTATCATCAACGGTGCGATTGCGCTCGGTACTGCGCTGTGGGCTTCGGAAGCCGTGTGGTCGCTGTACACCAGCGTGATCGCCTACGTATTAATGGGTTTGCTGTTTGGTGGCGAATATCTGGTTCGCCGTCGCTTCCGTCGTCTGCACCATGTCTGATTCGTTGTACAAGCTGCATACTGCATTGCGCGCCCGGCCTGCGGACAAGATCGTCGGCTGGCGGCGCGATGTCGCCGTTAGCAATGCTGTGTTTCTGCAGCGTATCGATGCATGGCGTCGTACGTTGCAAACACAGGCGGGCAGCAATCTTGCGCTCTATATCGAAGACAGCATCGAGTTCAGTGCTGCCCTGATCGGTGCCTGGTGCGCGGGCAAGACGGTCTGGCTGTGTGCAGATACGCTGGCATCGAACGTGGCATCTCTGCGCGCGAGAGTGGATTTGTTCGTCGGCGAATTTCCGGCGGAATGTTCACCGCTATCCTGCGTCGAAGACCGTGTGGACACCCCCACAGATGCATTCGAGTTTACGCCGGAATTTCCTGCATTGGTCGTGCATACCTCAGGCACGACCGGTGCGCCGCAAGCAATCAGCAAACGTCTTTCGCAAATGGCGAGCGAAGTCGCGACGCTGGAAACGGTATTTGGTGCGCAACTCGGTGACTGCGCCATTGCGGCGACGGTTTCGCATCACCATATCTACGGTTTGCTGTTCCGCATCCTGTGGCCGCTTGCTGCGGGTCGTCCGATCTATGCACATAGCCAGAACTTCCCGGAAGAGCTGGCGCAAGTCATGCAACTGCGCCCATGTATCTTGATCGCGAGTCCTGCGCATCTGAAACGTTTGCCGGATCATATCGATTGGAGCGTATCCAACACCAACCTGCGCGCGATCTTCTCATCCGGCGGTCCACTGCCAGTCGATGTTGCGCTGGTGACCGGTAGATTACTCGGTCAAGTGCCGATAGAAGTGTATGGCAGCTCCGAGACCGGCGGCGTTGCCTGGCGTCAGCGCACACAAGCCAATGATGAAACATGGCGCGCAATGCCTAACGTCGCATGGCGTATTGCCGATGAAGATGATTTGCTGGAAGTGCGTTCGCCACATCTACCAGACGATGCGTGGTTGCGTGTCGCTGACCGCGCGCAAGCGATTGATGCTGAACGTTTCCTGTTGAATGGCCGCGGCGACCGCATCGTCAAGATAGAAGAAAAACGCATCTCGCTTGATGCCATCGAAGCGGCACTGACGGCGTCGCCATTGGTTGAGGCTGCGCGCGTACTGGTCTGCGATCCCGAATTGGGGCAACGCCAGCAATTGACGGCGTTCGTCGCTCTGTCGCAAGCTGGGCAGCAAGCATTGCAAGACGAAGGCAAGCTGGCACTGAATCGGCGCTTGCGCAATTTGCTGGCTGATCAAGTCGAAGCAGTCGGCATCCCACGCCGCTGGCGTTATCTGGATGAGTTGCCTGTCAATGCACAAGGCAAGACCACGCGCGCGATGCTGTTGGCCTTGCTTGACCCACGTCCGCGTGAACCGCAGATTCAAGAAATCGAACGTGACACGCAGAAGGTAGTGCTGCATTTGACAATACCTGCCGACCTGTTTTATTTCGACGGTCACTTCGCCGAAGCGCCGATTCTGCCAGGTGTCGTGCAAGTCGATTGGGCCATCGCCATTGGCCGCCGCTATTTTGATTTGCCGCCAGTTTTCCGTGCGGTGAACATGTTGAAATTCCAGCAGGTCATACGTCCTGAACAGATCGTGACGCTGGAATTGAATTACGACGCGGCAAAGGAAACGCTGGGTTTCCGTTACGCGTCCTCAGTGGGGCAACACGCCAGCGGACGTATCGGGTTTGCCCTTCTACAACAAGAATAAAGCTATGCAAGACAAGAAATTTTCTCCCGAGCGGCAAACCGCCTTTGCAGCCAGATACGAGGCGCAAAAAATTGCGTTTGCACCTGTTGTGTTCCAATGCGTGCGCTATGCATGGAAGCACGGCATGCTCAATGCACTATCCGATGCTGGTGAGCAAGGCATGTCCGTTGCCGACATGGCGGCAACCGGGCGCTGGAGCGAATACGCATTGAAGCTGGTGCTGGAGACTTGCTTGTCCGCCGCCGTCGTCTATCTGCGCGACGGCCGCTATGTGTTGGACAAGGTCGGCTATTGCATCGTGTCTGACCAGATCACGCAAATCAATTTGGATTTCAACCACGACGTCTGCTATCAAGGTTTGTTCGATCTGGAAGCGTCGCTGCAGACCGGCAAGCCAGTCGGCCTGCGGGCATTGGGTGATTGGCCGACGCTGTATGAAGGCATGTCCGAATTGCCGGAACCTGCGAAGTCGAGCTGGTTTGCGTTCGATCACTATTATTCGGATACCTCCTTCCCGGACATCATGCCTGATGTATTTGCGACCGCGCCATGCAAGGTCATGGATATCGGAGCCAACACAGGCAAGTTCACGATTGCAGCGCTCACTTACAATGCCGACGTGCAATTGCACCTGCTCGATTTGCAGAAGCAACTGGCTGTTGCTGAAAAGAACCTGCAGCAGCAAGGCTTGCGCGAGCGTGCGAACCTGCATGCTGTCGATATGCTCGACCCTTCCCGTTCTTTCCCCGCTGGAATGGACGTGATCTGGATGAGCCAGTTCCTGACCTGCTTCAGCGAAGAAGTCATCGCCACCATCCTGCAACGTGCAGCGGCGGCACTGGCTCCTGGTGGGCAAGTATTGATCATGGATACTTTCTGGGATCGCCAACGTTACGATATTGCTGCATACTGCCTGATCAACACGTCGCCCTACTTCACTGCAATGGCCAGTGGCAACAGTAAGGTATATGAAAGTACTGACTACATCCGTCTGGCGGAAGCGGCAGGTTTGCGTTTGTTGACCGTGCGTGACGGCATCGGCTATTGCCATTCGTTGCTGCGCTTTGGAGTTGCCAGTGTTTAAGCCTTGTGTGCTGATCCCTGTCTATAACCACGAACACGCTATTGCGACCGTGGTGAATGGGGTATTGGCGCACAAACTGCCGTGCATCCTGATCGATGACGGCAGCTCGCCTGCGTGTGCGCAGGTGCTGGATAATCTGGTTGCGGCACACGCCGGTGAAGTCACCTTGGTACGTCACGCCGTCAACAGCGGCAAGGGTGCTGCAGTATTGACCGGATTCCAGCAGGCAGCAAAAGATGGCTACACGCACGCATTGCAGATCGATGCGGATGGCCAACATAGCACCGCAGATATCCCGAAGTTCCTGCAGCAGGCAGAAGCAAATCCAGAAGCCGTTATCAGCGGCTATCCGGTCTATGACGAATCGGTGCCGAAGGCGCGGCTCTATGGCCGTTACTTGACGCACATCTGGGTATGGATCAACACGCTGTCATTCCAGATTCGCGATTCGATGTGCGGTTTTCGGTGCTATCC
>Ga0116226_10004284_pt1 | contig 12633 bp, 11 predicted proteins | sample S1TSphfallax_FD_89692 | JGI IMG/M metagenome (GOLD analysis project Ga0116226, IMG submission 89692) | Host-associated microbial communities from peat moss isolated from Minnesota, USA - S1T2_Fa - Sphagnum fallax MG | ecosystem: Host-associated > Plants > Peat moss > Unclassified | place: USA... | reverse complement strand
GGTCGATTTGATCCGCGATATTGCTTCAATGGCGCCAGGAAGTAAGGTAACCCTTGGGATTAGCCGGAATGGACATATATTAACTCTGCCAGTGGTTATTGACCGCCGGCCGGCGCAATTGGGAGAGTAACGATGCGGATACTGGTCGTTGAAGACGACAAGGATGTTGCAGGCTTTGTGGTGAAGGGGCTGCGCGAGGCCGGCCACACCGTCGAGCATGCCGATAACGGCCGCGACGGCCTGTTCCTGGCCGCCTCCGAGAATTTCGACGCCATCATCCTGGACCGCATGCTGCCCGGCGGCATCGACGGTCTGCGCCTGCTGGAAACCCTGCGTGCCCAGGATAACGCCACCCCGGTGGTTTTCCTCTCGGCGCTGAGCCAGGTGGACGACCGGGTCAAAGGCCTCAAAGCCGGCGGTGATGACTATATCACCAAGCCCTTCGCCTTCGCCGAATTGCTGGCCCGCGTCGAGGCCCTGACCCGGCGCGGCAAAACCGATGGCCCCACCACCAAATTATCCGTCGGCGACCTGGAGATGGACCTGCTCTCCCGCGGCGTTAAGCGCGGCGGCCAGAAAATCGACCTGCAGCCGCGCGAGTTCCGGTTGCTGGAGTATCTGATGCGCCATGCCGGCCAGGTCGTCACCCGCACCATGCTTCTGGAGGGTGTGTGGGATTATCATTTCGATCCGCAAACAAATGTGATCGACGTGCATGTCTCCCGCCTGCGCCAGAAGATCGACAAACCCTTCGACCTGCCGCTGCTGCATACGGTGCGCAATGCCGGCTATATGCTGCGCGCCGAGGAAGTCTAGTGGCTTGCGTCATTCATGACGCATGTCACGGCGCGCGGGTTGGTGGGCGGCGCGCGCCAAACATGACTCTAGTGGAGCACGGCATTTTCAATGACGTGCTCCACTAGTCAGGCAGCGGCGTCATGAGCTAGCGCCTTTATGAACGCCAAGGCAGTGCCGGCGCCGGTCGACAGCAAGGCGATGCTACGGGCCCGGATCGAGGCTGATCTCGAACCGCATCCGCGCCGCCGGAAACCGTTTATCCGCTCCGCCGGCGTGCGCTTCGCCGTGGTCTACGCGACTATCTTCGGGCTCAGCGCCTTCGCTTTGGCGTTTTCGCTCTGGTATGCCACCGCCGGTCTGTTGCAGCGCCAGGTGGAAATCGCGATCCGCAACGACGCAACCGCGCTCGCCGACCATTTCAGCATTGGCGGCCTGCCTTCACTGGTGGATGCGATCAACGGCCGGCTGGCGGAGAATCTGGATGGCGATGCCATCTATTTGCTGGTCGATCCGCTCGGTAACCGGATCACCGGCAATCTGGACCAATGGCCGAACGGGCTAGACCAGGTGGATACCTGGTACGAATTACCGGTGATGCGCAAAGGCGTCCATTCCCAGGCGCTGCTGCGCGCCTATGCGCTGGAAGATGGTAACCAGCTGCTGGTCGGGCGGGACGTGCGCTCCCGCACCGAATTGCGGGAATTGCTGCGCGATGGCCTGATCTGGGCAATGGCGATCATGGTCGCACTCGGCCTGCTGGGCGCAATCGTCATCCGTTCGATGTTCCGGCGCATGATCCAGGATATCTCAACCACCACCCGGGCGATTTCGCGCGGCGATCTGTCGCGGCGGGTGAACATCTCCGGCAACGGCGATGAATTCGACGAACTTGCCGATAACATCAACGACATGCTGGACCGCATCACCCGGCTGATGGACGGCGTGCGCGAGGTCTCGAACTCAATCGCGCATGATCTGCGCACCCCAATCACCCGCGCCCGCGCCAGGCTGGAGGATGCCGCCCTGCGCGCCGGCTCCGAGGACGAATTGCGCTCGGCGATCGAGCGCGCGACCATCGACCTCGACGCCATTATCGCGGTGTTTCAGGCACTGCTGCGGATTGCCGAAATCGAGGCCGGCGCGCGCCGCTCCGCCTTCGCGGAAATCGACCTGGTGCCGCTGCTGACCGATATCGATGAGCTCTACCACGATGTCGCCGAGGAACGCGGCCTGCGGCTGGAAACGCTCATCGCCGGGCCGCTGCCGCTCTGGGGCGACCGCGAACTGATCCAGCAGGCGATTACCAACCTGCTTGATGATGCCTTGAAATTTTCAGCATCCGGCACAACCATCACCTTCAGCGCCAAGCTGGTGGAGGCGATGATCGTCATCACCGTCGCCGACCGCGGGCCAGGGATCGCGGATGCGGACCGCGACCGCGCCACCGATCGCTTTTTCCGCGCCGAATCCGCCCGCAACACCGCCGGCTCCGGCCTCGGCCTGGCGCTGGTGGCGGCCGTGGCGCAAGTGCATAACGGCAACCTTCGGCTACTGGACAACCACCCCGGCCTGCGCGCCATCATCACCTGCCCGACACTGAAAACAGAGCCGCTGGAGGTGAAGGCAAGGAAAAAGTAAGCCGCTTTTTTGAAAAAAAGCGGCGCAAAAAACTTTTGCTCCGCTGGGCGAGAGCCCCCGTGGGTGGTTTAATTGAACATAATTCAATTCGATTGGGGCGTTGGGGGACCGCCCCAGCTTACGACGACCGGCCCGAAAAACGGCGAGTTGGTTACTACCGCGTACTGATTTATTTTCTGTAAGGCTACGGTGTTGACCGAACCGCTGCCGCCGGACGATCCACCACCGCCTATGGCAGTCTCAGTAAAGGTGGTTGACGATGTGCCAGTCCACGTCACTCCGGCAGAATCGCTTGCCGACTGAATATCCAAGGTTTTGTTGTTATACGCCGTTATGAATGACGCTTGTTGGGCTGCCGTGAAACCTTGGGTAAATTCGTCGACGTTCGTGCCGTTGTAAAATCTTCCTACCGCGCCGTCCGCTTGTTGCGCTCCGTAAACCGCTGCGAAGTTTAACGCTGCAGCGCTTTCGCCTGGTTGCGGCGTCACCGATCCCGAAGCGCTTAGACCATTCAATGCACCTGCCAGCGCCCCGGTGATAATCGGCTGATTGCCGGACGCCGCGGAAAACGTGAATGTTGTGCTGCCCTGGGGCTCCACGGCGTCGAACGCGTTGAGCAATATGTCGTTATAATTGTCCTGCGGGGAAAGTGAGGATGATCCTGCAAAAACTTCGTCGCCCGTAGCTGGGCTTACGGTGTCGGCGACCGGAGCGCTTGCTAGGGGCAAGCTCGAAATCTGGTTGTTCAATGCTATTGTTGCGGCCTGAGAGAGGTTGATGCTGTCGCCGATAGTGGAATTTCTGTCTCCAAGCGCAGAGGAGGTGGGTATGCTGGACTTCGGTTGCGTGCTGGCAACGAGATCATTCAGCAAAAGCTGTGCTACGCGGCCGTTTGACAACGATGTAGCGGATATATTCACAAGCCTGTCTCCCTACGAAGGCGCATTGTGGTACCAAAAACAGGTTAACGAAAGTTAACAAAGACGCCTACAACTATTAAACACTCAACTAAGGATAAATTTTTACCAAGAAGGCGGTAAACAATTGCTTCTGATTGTAATTAACGGCTTTTGCAATTGTACTTGGCTTTGTCCGCAAAATGCCACAGGCCCAGAGTAAAAAAGTTTTTTTGCTACTTTTTGTTCACAAAAAGTAGTGCTTCCTTGGCCTCACTTCCGCTTAGCTTCAAAACTATAAGGACTGGCGCTGGAAGTTTTTGGATCCAGCGTAAGCCGGTGCGCAAGCGGCGGGAAGGCGCGGGAGCGGCAGTCCTGGCGGTCGCAGAGGCGGCAGGACAGGCCGATGCCGACCGCGGCTTTTTCAACATCGATGCCGTCGCTATAGGCCAGGCTCTCGCGTTGCGCGATATCGCAGCCCATGGCGACGACGTGGATCGGCGGCGGGTCGCCCCAGCGGGCGGGGCGGCCGGCGATGGCGCGGGCGAAGCACAGGAAGGTCTGGCCGTCCGGCAGTTGCGCGATTTGCACGCGGGTGGTGCCGGGGGTGGCGAAGGCGGAGTGCACCACCCAGCGCGGGCAGGTGCCGCCGAAGCGCATGAAGGGAAAGCCGGCGGCCGAGAACCGCTTGCTGACATTGCCGGCGGGGTCGACGCGCAGGAAGAAAAACGGCACGCCGCGCGCCCCGGAGCGTTGCAGAGATGACAGGCGCTGGCAGGCTTGTTCGTAACTCACCCCGAACCGGGCGGCGATGCAATCGACATCATACCGAAATTCCTCGGCGCAGGCGAGGAAGGGCTCATAGGGCATGATGATGGCGCCGGCGATATAGTTGAGCAGGCCGACCCGCAGCAGTTCCGCGGCATCGGGCGAGGTTGGGGAGGCCATTCTGACCAGCGCCTCGAACACGTCCCGGCATTCCAGCAAGGCGAGCTGGAAGGCCATTTGAAAGCCCCGGCTCTCCCGCGAGAGCGTTTCCGAGAGTGTCAGCAATCGCGCCGCCGGGTCGTAGGTGCGCCGGTTATCCGGCAGCGGCCGCACCACCACTACCAGGCCGTGCTTCTGCCGCAGCCGTTCGGCGAGCGCGTGGTTGGTGCCGATGATGGCCGATTGCAGAGTCGAGCTGATGGCCTCGGCCGCCTGTTCAAGGCTCGGAAAATGGTTGGAATGGGTGTGGAAATATTCCCGGACTTCCTCGTTCGGCAGCAGGATTTTGCGCCCCGATGGCAGGGTGATGCCGTCGGAATCCTCGCGCGCCCCCTGCCAGGCGCGGTGCAACGCGAGAATCGCGCGAATCGCGTTCGGCGCGGCGGCGGCAATCGCCTGGGTTTCAGATTCCGGCACATCGTCGATCCCCAGCATCGGGTCGGCAAAAACCTCGCGCAGCTTGATCGCGTAGTCGCGCTCCTGGTCGCCGGACAGGGTTTCGAGATCGACGTCCAAGATCTTCGCGAGCTTGAACAGCAGATTGGCGGTAACGCCGCGCTGGTCGTGCTCGATCAGGTTCAGATAGCTGGTGGAGATGCCGAGTTTTTGCGCCAGCGATTGCTGGCTGAGGCCCTGAGCGGTGCGCAGGCGGCGCAATGTGGGACCAATGATGGGCTTGGACATGGCCGCGAGTTTAGTAAAGTTTTTACAAAAAGCAATGTCTCATGGTCAACTCGTTGACAGGTTTCCAGGCCTGCGAGGGTTTGGCGGGGTTTTTCCTCGCGTTCGCTGCTGACAAATGCGCTTCGCGTTGTAAATTCTTTACTGCGTTTGCACACCAGCCTTGGAGAGTTTGAGATGATTATCCGCCGTACCCCGAATTTCGCCCCCGATGGTTCAACCGGCCATGGCAGGGATTTTTTCGCCGCTGTCGCCGCCGCGGCCTCCGGCAACGGTGCCAGCGTCACGGAATCGGCCATGGATGGCCGCCGCCGCCGCGCCTCGGATCGTGAGCAATACCACCATAACCATGAAGGTTATGATGATGGTCTGGTGCACAGCCACGGCTGGGCCGCATCCGACCGCTAATATTAAAAGACGGGCATCTGTCGCGGGATAGATGCCCGGCTCTTTTGTAGGCCCCTTATTCGTGCGAGGCTGGCGCCATGTCCGCGCGGCCTTTTCTACTTACCGCTGACCTATTGCTCCGCGCCTATCGGCTGGGAATGTTCCCAATGGCCGAATCGCGCGCCAGCAAGGCGTTGCATTGGCTGGACCCCGAATACCGCGGGATTTTGCCGTTGCAGGAATTTCACCTGCCGCGCAGCCTGTTGAAAACGGTGCGCGGCAATAAATTCACCGTTACCGCGGATGCGGATTTCGCCGCCACCATCGCCGCCTGCGCGCAGGCGCGCTCCAACCGGCCGGAAACCTGGATCAATCTGGAACTGGAGCGGCTGTTCATCGAGCTGCACCGGCTCGGCTTCGCGCATAGCGTGGAGAGCTGGAAAGACGGAAGGCTGGTGGGCGGTCTGTACGGCGCCTGCATGGGCGGCGCTTTTTTCGGCGAGAGCATGTTTTCCACCGAAACCGATGCGTCGAAAGTCGCCTTGGTGCATCTGGTCGCCCGCTTGCGGCTCGGCGGCTATGTGCTGCTTGATACGCAGTTCATCACCGCCCATCTCAGCCGCTTCGGCGCCAGCGAAATTCCGCGGGTAGAATACCACAAATTGCTGGCGGAAGCCGTCGAGGTGCCCGCCCGGTTCAACGCCAACCCCGATTTGACTGAGTTGCAGGCGGAAATCGCCGCAATGCGCAGTCCGGAGCACTGAATGCACGTTACGCCTTTGTTGCTGATGCTCGGCCTGCATCCCGCCGCGGCCGATACCACCCCGCTGATTTTGCCAAACCGTGATGTCGCCGTCGCCTACGAGCTGATGACACCCGGCCACCCCGATCAGAGCTATCAACTGGAATACGACGCCGCCGGCCAGCGCGCCCGCATCAATAACCCGGCGCAGGGCACGTATTTTCTGCTCAACCTGCCGGCCGGCTCGGCGCAGATGGTGGTGCCGCAATTGAACAGCGTGGTGAACGCCCCGGACCTCTCGGGCCTCACCCGGCAAATCACCGATGCCACGCATCAAGCCCATTTCACTTTGCTCGGCCCCGCCACCTATGCTGGCATGAAATGCCAGAACTGGCTGGTCACCAGCGCCCAAGGCACCGCCACCGCCTGCCTCACCGCCGACGGTGTGGCCTTGCATTTCGCTGGCAAAAACGCCCACGGCTCCGGCGAAGTCACCGCAACCTCGGTCACTTTTTCCCCACAACCCGACGCCGATTTCTCGCCGCCCAACGGTTACAATTCAATCACGCTGCCGCCCGGCGTATTGCAGCAACTCATGAACGGCGGGCAGGTTCCGTAAAGGCAAGCAAGCGGTTCTTTTTTGAAAAAAAGAACCAAAAAACTTCTTTTAATCTGGGGCATGGGCGTGATGCCGCCAAAGCCCCAGGCCCAGCATAGAAAAGTTTTTTTGCTTCTTTTTGTTCACAAAAAGAAGTTCTTCCTTCGCCTTACGGCGCGGGATCGCCTTTGCTACCCTGACTCTGTGAATCGGAGTCTGGCGTTGATGATCGGGTTGCCGGGACAGGGGATGCATTTGGGCATCGACCCGTTATCGGCGCTGTTTTTGTGCATGCTGGTGCCGCAGGTTGTGGCCAGCGCGATCGCGGTGGAGAAAAAATCCGTCACCTTCTGGGTGTTTGTGCTGGGCATGGTGCTGGCGCTGCTGGCGGCCGATGCCTATGCGCTGGTGCTCGGGTTTGAATTGATGAGTGCCGCCTCCTGGCTGCTGGTTTTGCGTGGCGAGCGTGTGGAGGGCCGGTCACCGGCGCTGCTGTATATGGGCATCGCGCTGTTTTCGGCGGCGTGTTTGATCCCGGCGGTGTTTTTGCCGGCCGGCGGGCTGGCGTTCGGATTGCTGTTGCTGGGGGTGGGCGCCAAGGCGGGGCTGGCGCCGTTGCATGCCTGGCTGCCGCGGGCGCATCCGGCGCCGACCGCCGGGGTGTCGGCGGTGATGTCCGGCGGCATGGTGAAAATCGCGCTGTACATCATCATCCGTTACGGTTTCATCGTTTTCGGCAACGCCATCGAGCCCTGGTGGGGGGTGGCGTTGATGGTGGCCGGCGCGGCTTCGGTATTGATCGGCAGCCTGCGCGCGGCATTGGAGGTTGAGCTGAAAACGGTGCTGGCCTGTTCCACGGTCGAGCATGCCGGGCTGATCGCGGTGGGGCTCGGCGTGGCGCTGCGGGCGCGGGCGATGGATGATCCGGCGCTGGCCAGCCTGGGGCTGCAGGCGGCGTTGCTCTGCGCGCTGGCGCATGCGGCGTTCAAGCCGCTGCTGTTTCTGGGCGCCGGTGCGGTGAAGCAGGCAACCGGCACCACCTCGCTGAACTGGCTGGGCGGATTGATGCGGGCAATGCCGCGGCTGGGGATGTTGATGCTGGTGGGCGCCGCGGGGATGGCGGCGCTGCCGTTGGGGCCCGGATTTGCCCCGGAATTTTTGCTGCTGCATGCGGTGATCGCGGCGGCGGGCGCCGGCGGGGTGATGGCCTGGATCGGCTTTACCGCGCTGCTCGGCGTGCTGGGGTTGAGCGCGGCATTGGCGCTGGCAGCGGCGGTGCGGATCATCGGCATCGGCTTTCTGGGCCGGCCGCGCACCCTGCACGCCGCCGCGGCGGAGGAGGCGAACACGCCGAATTTGATCGGCATGGGGCTGCTGGCCGCGTGCTGCCTGCCGCTGGCGCTAACGCCGGGCCTGGTGCTGGATGCGCTGCAGCCGGTGATTTCGCAACTGGTTCCAAACGCGCCGGAGGCAGCCTTGGCCTATGCGCCGCTGCCCTTGCTGGTTTTGATGTTGTTGCTGGCCGCCGCGGCATTTTTTGGAATGCGCCGGTGGGCCGCGCGGGGTGAGCGCGAGGCGCTGCCATGGACTGGCGGGTTCGGCAAACCGCCCGCCTGGCTGCCCTTCGGCGACCCGGCGACGCAGCCCAGCGCCACCGGCTTTGCCGAGCCGGTGCAGCGCGCTTTGGGTCTCGCGGTGCTGGGGTCTGCCGGCACCGACCCCAGCGAGCGCTATATTCTGGCGCCGTTGAACCGGCTGCATGGGCAGGTGACACGGCTGGCCGAATGGGTGCGCCGCGCCACGGTCCGCCAGCGCCTGGCCTTCGTCTTTGCGGCGCTGGTGATGTTCCTGCTGGTCCTGGGGCTGGGACAGAACGGCTAATGTTTCTGCTCCTCCTCCGTTGCATCGCGACATTGCTGCATGCCGGTTTGATCTTCGGTCTGGCGCCGCTGCTGATGGGCGTGATGGGGAGCCTTCGCGCCCGGTTGCTGGGCAGGTCGGGGCCAACACCGTTGCAGCCGTATCGCGATTTGTGGAAGCTGCTGGGCAAAATCCCGCTGGTTCCGGATAACGCGACCGAGCTTTATAAATTCTGGCCCTTTGTTAGTTTTTCTGCCGTCGGCACCATTGCCTTGCTGGTGCCCGGCTTTGCACTGAACCTGGTCAGCGCCCCGCTCAGCGATTTCATCACCCTCATCGGCCTGTTCGCGCTCTCCCGCGCCGCGGTGTTGCTGGCGGGGCTGGAAACCGGCTTTGGCTTCGGTGGCGCCGGCGCCGGGCGGGACGTCCTGTTCGGCATTTTTTCCGAGGCTGCCCTGCTGGTGGTGGTGCTGGTATTCGTGCTGATCGCCGGCGATCCGACGGTGGACGGCATCGCCACCTATTTCCGTTTCGGACAGATCGGCATCTCGGTCTCGCTCGGCTTCGCGCTGGCGGCGATGCTGGCGGTGGCGCTGGCGGAAACCGGACGCATTCCTGTCGACAATCCATCCGGCCATCTGGAGCTCGGCATGGTGCATGAGGCGATGCTGCTGGAATATTCCGGCCGCTATCTGGCATTGTTTCAATACGCCGCAATGCTTCGGCTGATCGTCTGGTTTTCGTTGATCGCCACCATATTTTGCCCCTTCGGCTTGGCGCAGGCGGGCAATTTTTTCTCCTGGCCGCTGGGCTTGCTCTCCTGGCTGGCAAAATTGGCGGCGCTGGCAGTGGCACTGGCATGTTTCGAGGTATCAACCGCCAAAATGCGGGTGTTCCGGGTGCCGGAATTTCTCGGCGTCGCCATGCTGCTTGGCCTGCTCTCGGCAGTCTTCCTGTTTGTCGCCGGGCGGCTCGGCGGATGATCCAAGCCTATCCCCTCGCGCATGCGCTGGCGGCCGTGCTGCTGCTTTGCGCCTTCGCGCTGCTCTCGCAACGGCGGCTGTCGGCGATGATCACGCTCTACCAAAGCGAGGCGCTGGTGTTGAGCGCCGCCGCCTTCTGGCAGGGGTACGCGCAAGGCTCCGACGATTTGGTCCTCACCGGCATCATTACGCTCTCCATCAAGGGCGTTCTGCTCCCCATGGCACTGCGCCGCATCGTGCATCGCTTCAACCTGATCCGCGCGGTTGAAACCGTCATGCCGGTGGGACTTTCGATGATCCTCGGCGTGCTGCTGATCGGCATCGCCGTCAAAGTGGTGTTGCCCAGCACCGCCAGCGCCGTCACGCTGACCCGCGAGGATCTGGCGATCGCCCTTTCCGTGGTGCTGCTCGGCCTGCTGGTGATGACCACGCGGCGCAACGCGCTGAGCCAGGTGATCGGCTTTCTCTCAACCGAAAACGGCCTGGTGCTGGCGGCGATCGGCATGCCCGGCATGCCGTTCGTGGCCGAGCTTTCGGTCGCATTGCTGGTGCTGGCGGCGCTGCTGGTGGTCGGCGTTTTCGTCTTTCAACTGCGCGAACATTCCGAAACGCTGGACCTCTCCGGCATCGAGGAAATCGAGAGGCGGGGCCGATGAGTGCGGCGGCGCTGGCGGTGCTGCTGCCGGTTCTGGCGGCCATCGGCCTCGGCTTTGCGGGCACGCCGTTGCGCGGCGCCTACGCCAACCTCATTGTCTGCGCCGTTGTCTTCCTGCTGACGATCGGGGTTTTCTTCAGCCCCGGCACCGGCGTTGTCCAGGCCGACCCACTGGGGATGATTTTCGGACTGTTGGGCGGCTTCATCGCCTTGACCACCGCGATCTCCAATATCGATTTCGTCCGCGGCGAGGTGGAAAATATGAGTCCAGGCCGCTGGCGCGTCTATCACGCGATGTGCCAGCTCATGCTCGGCGCCACGCTGCTGGGGCTCTACGCGGATAATATCGGCCTGTTATGGGGGGCGGTGGAAACCGCGACGATTGCCGCAACCCTCGGCGTCAGCCTGCCGCGCACCGCCTCGGCGCTGGAGGCGGCCTGGAAATATTTTGTCCTCGGCGGGGTTGGCATCGCGCTTGCGCTGTTCGGCACCGCCGTCACCTATCTGGCGGCGCAGCCGGCCCTGGGGCCCGGTCTGGCGGGGATGAGTTTTGCGGCACTTTCCGCGCATGCGGGGCAGTTGGACGGCCGGTTGATGACCCTGGCTTTCGTGTTTTTGCTGTTCGGCTACGGCACCAAGGCGGCGCTGGTGCCGCTGCACGGCTGGCTGCCGGACGCCTATGCGGAAGGCCCGGCGCCGCTGACCGCGACGCTGAGCGGATTGCTGCTTAACGTCGCCCTGATCGCGATTTTGCGTTTCCGGCACTTGATGCAGGCCAATGTCGCTTCCGGCGGCGATGCGATGCTGCCGGGGCCGTTTCTGCTGACGCTGGGCCTGGCATCCCTGCTGCTGACCGCGTTCAGCCTGTGGGGCCGGCGCGACAGCCGGCGGTTTTTCGGCTTCTCCTCGATCGAGCATAGCGGGATTGCGGCCTTCGCCTTCGGCATCGGCGGGGGGGCGGCGATTTTCGCCGGCCTGCTGCACATGCTGCTGCACACGCTGATCAAATCGGCGCTGTTTCAGGCGCTGACCCGGGCGGCAGCCTTGCGGGGCGGTGCCGCACCCGGCAATTTCGGCTTCAGCCATCTGCGCGGCCTGGCGGCGACCAACCGGCCTTTGGCCTGGCTGCTGGGCGCTTGCATTTTCGCTTTGACCGGCCTGCCGCCTTCAGGATTGTTCAGCAGCGAATTTCTGATCATCAGCCAGACCATCCAGCGCCAGCCCTTGCTGTCGCTGCCATTGGGGCTGGGGCTGGTGGTCTGCGCCATCGCGATCATCCGCCTGATCGGACCGCTGCTCTTCAATCCCGCGCCGCGGCGCGGCATGCTGCCGGTTAAAGCCGGCGCCGGCATCGGCGCCGCCGGGGTACATCTGCTGGTGGTGCTGGTGCTGGCCTTCGCGATGCCGCCGGCCCTGGTGCGCATGCTCTCCAGCATCGCAGGCGGGCTGCAATGACCCCGGTTATTTGCTCCGAAGCGGAATGGCGGAACCTCCAAGGCGGCCTCGTCGCGTTATGGACCAGTGCAGGCCAGGCCTACGCTTTATTCGATCACGGCTTATTCACCACGGCGCTGGTGAATGGCGCCTACCCGGCGCTCTCACCGCAACATCCCGGCGCCGATTGGTTCGAGCGTCTGGCGCATGACCTGAATGGTCACACCGCCGCAGGCGTAACCCCGGGCCGCACCGCGATCGAGCATTTCCTCAACCCCGACGGCAGCGCTCCCTGGCCGGAGTTTTCGCTCCCCGCCGGCGACGGCGTGCATCAGATCGCGGTGGGCCCGGTCCATGCCGGCATCATCGAACCGGGGCATTTCCGGTTTTCGGTTCGCGGCGAAGAAATTCTGCAGCTGCAGGCGCGGCTGGGCTATTCGCATAAAGGCACCCTGGCGTTGATGCGCGGAAAATCGCCGCGGCTGGCGGCGCGCTTCGCCGCCCGGATCTCGGGCGATGCAACCGTGGCGCATTCCATCGCCTTCGCCCGGGCCGCCGAAGCCGCGCTCGAAATAGCCCCGCCGCCGCGCGCGATTCTGCTCCGCGCGGTCATGGCGGAAATCGAACGCATCGCCAATCACGCCGGCGATATCGGCGCCATCGCCGGCGACGCCGGTTTCGGTTTTCTGGACGCGCGTTTCGCCCTGCACCGGGAAGCATTTTGCGCCGCCGCGCTGGCCGCCTTCGGGCACCGGCTGATGATGGATAACGTCATCCCCGGCGGCGTCGCCGGCGATATGCTCACCGGCGGCGCCAACATCATTTTGCAAGCGCTGGATATGCTGGAATCCGAGTTGCCAAGCCTGACCAGGGTTTTTGAAAACTACGCCAGCCTGCAGGATCGCCTGGTGGGCACCGGAACGATTCCAAACGCGCTGGCCGAACGCTACGCCGCCGGCGGCTTCATCGGCCGC
>Ga0116226_10004283_pt1 | contig 12633 bp, 9 predicted proteins | sample S1TSphfallax_FD_89692 | JGI IMG/M metagenome (GOLD analysis project Ga0116226, IMG submission 89692) | Host-associated microbial communities from peat moss isolated from Minnesota, USA - S1T2_Fa - Sphagnum fallax MG | ecosystem: Host-associated > Plants > Peat moss > Unclassified | place: USA... | reverse complement strand
TTCATTATAAAGTGTAGTAGCTTACAGAATTTTTTGGCCCTTAGGTAATATTTTTATATGAGGATTTTTGAAGAATCATATTTTGGCTTGTGTTGAAACTTGAGATTAGTTATAATAAAGTTACAATATCTTAAAGGATTTTGGTTTGTTTTAGAGGATTTTTAGAAGATTATATTTTTGCATGGTGAAATATTTGAGTTTTCATAATTCTTCTTTTGCTTTAAGATCATTTTAATGTAAAATGGCAAGAACATAGTGTGACACACCTTTTGTTTATCTTTATTTGTCTCAAAAGGATGAAAATAATTTAATGATCATGTGGAAATGTTCATGTAGCTTGAAAACATAACCGCATACTTTTAATTATTTCATGCACATTTTTTGCCTATGCCTAGAAAGTGGCAAAAACTATACTATGTATGAATAATAATATTTACACAACTAGATTGGCCTAGCCCAACCCAAAGCTTGCAAACAAGGTGGTGTATTTTACATTTTTTCATAAATCTCTCATGTGTTTTTACATCACAATATTTTTTGTGAAAAAAACCAAATGCATCTCAAGAGTTCGTTTTTTCATCAATTTTGTGATGAAGCAAAAGTGGCAATCATCCCTAAGGTGGTTTAACCACATTTGGCTATAAAATGATGAAATATGAAAATAAAAACATTTAAGCATCCCTTTATATTGTTGGCCACCCATCGGAACTTAATATTGAAATCTAGCAATTTCTATAATTCTTTTTCAATATGTCATGGTAATACCACCTTTCTTAAATTTAAAACTCACCAATTGGTGAAAGTTCATTAGTTTAATTTTTTTAAAAATATGATCAATGTTGCATTATAAACCTAGATGGTGTCTAAGGAGCCACCCAAGTGAATGGACACCCTTTAAAATTGCATTTTTGTATGTTTGAAAGATCACAAGGGAAGCATAATAGTTTGGATTGTTACAAATGTTTTTGGAATATTTTTGATTAATTGCAAAGTTTACATGTTCAAGGCTTGATAGAAATAAAAAATATTTTTACATGTTTAAAACATTCAAACCTAAAGAGTGGACAATCTTTGTTTTTTTCAAATGTCCTTTTTTTCTACCAAATGTGCATCATTCCTTTTGAAAATTAAAGAAGAATTTCTATAATTCTTTCATCAATTAGAAAGGCAAAAGGACTTGAACTAATGAAAATTGTTTTTATAACCCATTTGAACACATTTGGCTCAAAAGTGCTTTTGACCTTAAAAATGATGGATTTTTTAACAAAAGTTGTTCATATATATATGATAGAATGCATGAATGCATAATATACATGATATAAAATCAATTTGTAATAAAAAAATATTTATATCTAAAATGCAGTGCTAAATGGGGTATTCAAAATACAAAATTTTAAGTTATAAACCAATGCAAAAATGACACGTGTCATGTGCAGTTCTTGAAAAAAATACTTTTACCTTGGTGCCCATGACTCCTTTGATTCTGGTTTCACCAAAAGAACATCATTTGCTTTCTTTTTATTATATTTTGAAAAAAAAAATTAGGAAGAAACCTTGCTAGTAGGAATTTTGAAGGTGGGAACCTAAATTGATTCCATGGCTTTTGTTTTGCAAAGGGGTGCAACCTAGCTTTGTATCAATATATCAGGTATAACATGAATATTGTAAAACATATGAGGTAGGGATGAATTTTACCTTGTACTTAGGTGATACTCATACTATGCTAGGAATGTTTTTAGGACCTAAAGTTCTCATATCAAACATGTTTGGGTTTGATGTTTTGTGATATTACAAACAAAAAAAAAAACCAAACTTGCAAAAAAGGCGATGGACCTAGTTAGCAATATTGCAAACACTTTAAGGTTGACCATGCTTCACAACAATGTTTTTAAAAAACTTTACAACTCATCTAGTGAGAGGAAATCTTGGTTATGAATGATTGTAACAATCTCCTTGGGGTTGCAAATATCTATTTTTGTGTGGTACATGCCTCATTTCATTAACTTGTTGTTTTTATTGCTTGTTGTTTCTATTTTGTATAACGTCATTTTTTTTAATGTGCATTGTGCCTACAAAGAATGAATCAAGTTTGTTCTTTTCTAAAAATTAAAAAAGCCAAGATGCCTTGTGTTGTGCTTATTTTCCTCTTTGTCTAGTGGATGGTGTCATTGTTGTGATTTACTCTCATGACTTTTATTGTAAGAGCTATGATTTACAATGGTCTACCAATTGTCAAAAGTTCCTTAAAACATAATACATTTGTTTATAGGTTTCCAAGTTTGTTTACCTAAACTTGGAGTTAAAGTGACTTTCTTTGAGTTTGAGGATTGTATTTCGTTAGTTGAAGCAAGTGATACATGGATTACTATTGAACCACAAGAGATTGACAACATGATGTCAAAGGTGCGACAACTTGTTGAGAGCTTTGAAGAAGTCCAAGTAGCAAAGGACTTTGCCATTTTGAAGGTCCGATATGCATTTCTTGTGAAAACCAAATTTTTTTAATACCCGACCATTGCTCTAATGTTGTTTGGGCATTCTTTGCCCTTTTCAACTAAAATGTTACATTTAATTTTCAAGCTATGCAAATGTTGTAGTGTGTTGTTTGCCACAACACCTATGCTACCCACATCAAACCTTCAAGGATCTCCCAAAACACTACCCCATCCCAAAAAAGGTTGGTCCAATATAACCCCACCCATAGTAACATGTCAATCAAAAACCACATCTTAAACAAGTTTGCAAAGGATTTTGTGAAGTACAAGACATAATCCGTTAAGGGTGGGGTGAAGGGAAGTAGGAAAAGATGCAAGAAGAGACAAGTGGTGCAACCATTGACAATTATAGAGTATTTTGGTGGCAATATGACTTTTATAAAAAGACCCTCCTTAGCTTCAATTTGTCAAAGACTTGATCCTTTTTATCACAAAAACATATCAAAATTTCCATGTTCTTGAGTATCCTTGGTTCTGTCAACTTGTGATGCACATGGACATAAAGATTTGTTTCCCCATGCACAAATATCTAATGAAAAAATGCATCCCAAGCTTGCTTTCAAAAACCATGGAGATGTACATGTTGCCTTTGATTATAGAACAACATTGCCAAACTACCTAAAGTTACATTGCCACAATTACCTTTGATTTGTGGAACAACCCCAAAAATGGGGAGGCGGGAGACAACCCTTTTATTAATTAACATATAAAAAAATGAAAAGGCAAAAAATAGGTTCCATTTAATGCACCTTTCTCTCTTGTCAAAAATGTTCCTATCCAACCAAACTCTCATGAACTCTACCTTTAAAAAGGCTTGGACATTTGATAGTTGGGTATCTTTGCCATATAGGGCACAACACATGGCGATGCCAACATGCATTATGGAGCTCCCAATGTTGTGCAAGAGCTATATTTGAGAATAGTGATTCTTGAATTTCAAAGTGTAATGTTCAATCCAAATAAAATATATTCCATGAAATTTCTTAGTATGTTTAATGGCTACCTTTCAAAACTAAAATTATTGCTAAGGGTAGTCCCAAAGGTATTGAAACTCTCACATACATTATCAAATAGTGTGTATTGAACTAGTTTAAAAGCTATTCACTCTTATTTGATGCATTGCATGCCACCATTGTCATTAAGATCCAACTATAAAAAAAACACAACCAATGAACAACAAACCAACCACTTTTGCAATGTAAGGATTTTAATTCAAAAGTGAAAATTTTATATATTTTCAAGGCAACAAATGTTTTAAGTGTCTTACAACATTTTCTCTCATTTACTAATATATTTGAAATGGACGGATCCAATAACATGTTTGAATTGATGTGCAACCTTCAATGAAAAAAATTGGATTGCACTAAGGAACTTATGGGCAAGAAGGTAGCCAAGGTTGTTGTTTATAAATATGATAAGAAATCATGATTCCATTGTTCATAAGGGCTAACAAATTTTTGAACCTTATTGGTAGCAACAAAAATTTCACAAGTTGTAGGTTTTGCTATATATTATATTTTTGATGTTATTGCATTGGTTGAAAAACCTAGTGCGGCTTTGCTTGTTTTTAACTAATTGCTAGTCTTTTGCCATGTTATAGCATAAGAGGAGGCTACCAAATTGTTGATTTGATGGAAGGCGAATGCGATGAGGTTCTCAAACATTGTGTTTGGCTTAATGAATCCTTAGCATACCCAAATCCCAAATAAAAACAAAGAAGATTTTATGGGTTGTGGGATTGTTCACAAGCTTATGATGTTGTTTAAGAATTACTAACCTAAATTCATTGGTAAAGATTTATAAGAAATGGCCAAATTTCTTTCTTACATTTGCTAATCTATTTTTTGAATTTCTTCAAAAGCTTGTCATCTTTCATTTTTGGTACTATTTAGTTGGGCTTGTGAATTGAAAGAATAAAAATAATAATTTTGCATGTTCAAGTTTTGATTACCCTCTTCTAGGTTTCATAAATTTTCATGTTCCATGGTAGTGTTCAACTTAAGGTTCTAATTGCAAACATGCATTTGAAGTTGATATTCTTTTTGAAATTATGTATTAATTTAAAGTTTCAACTCTAAATTGTTGTGGAAATGGTAGGTGCAATTTGTAGTAGTTACCTTTGGAATTCATACTTCATATAATGTTTTCCAATTTGGGGATGCTCAACATTGTAGTTGTAAATCAATTTGTAAGACTAAGGTTGTTGTGTTTCAATTGGTCTTTGTTATTAACAATTTGATCTTGAACAATATTCTTCACTTGGATTACATAAGCTCTTTGCTAGGTTTTTCCTTTCAATATATGATTTTTAGTATCATAATTTAAAATTGTAACATAATTATGTCAGTTGCAAAAGAACATAAATTATTAGATCTTTTTTAATCTAAAAATTCTAAGCACTTGGAGCTTATTGCAATATATGTTTCCTTTTGATTTCATTGGCTTTTCATTCAATTTGTGAATGTTTAATGAATTTAAAGCTTGTAACAACTAAATGAAGTTTTTCTTTGTGAATTGAATGCACATTCAAGATTCATACTAGTGCTTATAAACCCCCATCATGAAAATGAAAATGAAACTTATCCCATACATATATCCAACCCCCAAGATTCAACTACACATACCAATATATTTATACCCTATTAGCAAGTCTATATGCACATACTTATAACATGTTGGTATGAAAAATGGGGAGGTTCATTAATACTAAGACCATTTTATTATTATAAAATGGATATATTAGTCGAACATTAATGCAAACAATGTAATTAAAATTTTAAATAATTTTTTTTTTGTTATTGATCAATGAAATGTGTTCTACATTTTATGGAAAAAGAATGCCCACAACTTTGATTGGTCAAGAAATTATGATTTTCTAATGGATGATTTTTTTGTTCATGTGATTAAATAAATTGTGATACATTAATGTTTTGCATCTCAATAAGACAAATTTTTGGCTAAACCATAAAAATCATGTATATTTCCTTTTTTTTTTGTTGTAATATGCATGCCTTAAATTTCACTCTTTTTTTTCCAATCAAATAGATTATTCAACATTGAAAATGGGTGTTTTTGGTTAACATTGGCCAATTTTTTCTTATTAAGAGAACATCAAAGGCCTTGACACAAAAATTTGTTTGGGTAAGTCCTTTAAATGGAGGTTTGAACTTAGTTTTTCAAATTTCTAAACCTTGTGGTTTTGATTTTCACATTTTTTCAATTTCAGAAACCTTTGGGTCCAATTTCATGTACACACTATATATGTATTCCCTAAGATTAAGACATTATATAGGTACAAAGATTGACAACAAATTAAATTGGGGATTGTATAGATATGGAATTGTATAACCAATTACAAAAATCAATCAATTACATATAAAGTTTAGCCTTGTGAATTTTTTCAAAAAATTAACTTGTTTGCGTGAACCTAAATTGTTTTTCAAGATTTTTTTTGGAGGTTTTAGATTTGATTTTGGTTTTGGTCCTAGCAAAAGGCCAGTTCCATAGTCCTATTCTTGTGCAAATCCACCAAAAAGGTATTAGTTTAAGTCTAAGTCATAAAATTTAAAGTTGAACCCTTGCATTTAACACTCCAAACTAGGGAATTCGCTAACATTGGTTAAGTTCAAATGGGTGAAAATGGTTGGATATATATTATTTTACATTACCATAACAACACATTTGCACAAATGGATAAAGCCTAAAGGGCACTCTTTGTATATATACCCAAATATTTTTAAGATTTGTGGAATAAGGGCCTTCCAATCTAATCCCCTATACATGAAAAAATATTTATTTGTGTTCATGAACTAAATCTTTTGACATATGAATTTTGGATATTTTAACCAAAAGGTCCATGTCATAGCGAGGCACCAAATAGGGTCAACATGGTTGGATGTAGGTTGTTAGAAAATTGGTCTAGGCTATGATGTGTTTTGACTACAAGGCCCATGTCTAGAAATTGTTTAAATGCAAGGAAATGAAGATGTAGAATATTTAAAATTGTAATTATTTACATTGTTCATTTCAAAAATAAACTATTGACATGTAGAGTTAGGTAACTACCAATTTCGTGTGGTAATTGTTTTACTAATTAATATATAATTTGATTCAAATTGAAGAACCTTCATTTTTCAAAAAAACGTTGGGAAGATTCAAAAGTTTCTTTTTATCAAATTTCATAGATGAAGGTTTCTTAAGGGGTCCTTTATCTCTTAACCACAGAATGATAGTTATATGTACAATGGTTTAAATTTTTAATAAAAACCTTGCCTTGTCACATATCCATGATGGTTATTAATTTATTTTTTTGATGTAGCAAGCAATTTGCAAAATGTTAATACAAGTAGTGATGTTAATTTAAAATTTGAGGTGCTTAATGTCTTGGCCTTGAGGTGCATGTCTTGTATTTAGCTCTTGTGGGATGTGTTCATATAAAAACAAAGGATGCTTTTGGTGCATTTTATGCAATTTGTGATGAATTTTAATTGCTTATGTTCAGTGTGGTTCAATAAGTATTATGTAAAAATGTCCATTCAAGTTGAAGGTGTAATGGAACTCTTCATTGTGTTATTTTCAATCATGTGAATTTCATGAGTTTGAAATATTGATGATTGAAATTAACATATTTAAAGGCATGTGTGCGATTGGAAGAAATATTGAAAAAACATGATTACATTTTAATCGTTGTTTCACATTTTCAAGACTTCACAAATGGGGTTGGCACCAACATCATCCCCACAAAACATGAACAACTTAAGTTTTACATAAGAAACTATGATCAATATGTATTGCTAGACAAGAACATAATTGGAACAAAATCAAATGAAACAATGTTAATTGGAACAAAAACATTTTTTTGCAAAAAAAGAATACATTGCCAACTTCAAATGTGGTTCTAGATACCAAGATTGTTCAATAAACACAAAGTAAAGAAAAGACCTTGGTCAAGATGGAGAGAGGTGGATTTACTAAGAAAGTTGTATGAGACACAAGGTTCTTACATCTAGGCTCACAATTGTAAGAAAATTTATGCCACTAGTTTTCTAGTTTGTAAACATCAGATTTGGTTACACTTTTCACAATTTGATTTACGTGAAGGTATATGTCAATGTATATCTTGATTCTTGCATTGTTAAGTGGGTCCCAATGGGGCTAAGATAAGTATCATTTTGAAGCCCATAATCAAGGACTTGATGACTTTAAATGACATGGTTCATCAACATACTCATCTTCGAATTGCCTAATACAAACCCTTCACAAAAACTCACAATTCCAAGAAATTCAAGTAAGCTTTGAACTACAAATTACAAATTGGAACCTCACATAGTCCCATGGAAACCCCCAAATCACAAAAAAAAGGGATGCAAAAGAACTTCATATTTATTGGTGAAGAGTTTATGTCATAGCATCACCTCCTTTCAATGATGGACAATGTATCAATATTTAAACATTTATTGCATGCCCCTATAATGCATGCACTTTGATGTTGAACATTGTCATGTAATCCATAAAAGATAAAACATGATAGAATTGGCCTCTCTTAAAAGCAACCTAAGTGCAATCAAAGAAAAACATGAAAAATTGGGGTCATTGATTCTTTCATCAACAATGTTTTCTCAAACCTTTACTTTTGGAAGTTCTTATTCCCCCAATTCTTTTAACTTTTTGACCCCTACCAATTAAATGTGTATACACCCAAGTATAAAACCATCAATGGTTTCATGTCCTTAATTTTAACAATTGTCTAACCACTATGCCAAAACATGTTTTTTTATAATTAGTCCTTTTTAAAAAATCGTAGTCAAATTAGACCCATCATTTATTCCATTTTAAATTATGGTTGCTATGTTTAACATTATTAAATATCAATAGCCTAGTTTCAAACACTTTGCATTAGTAACAACTTAATTTGGTTTTAGCTAAAACTTTCATTCAGATTAGTGGGTTTTACATTGACAATTAAACAATTGATTATGTATTTTTAACATATTGTGAATCAAGGGTTGTTCATCATTTCTTATTTGTTATTTGGTGTGTAATTTTTGTCTTTAGACATCCAATAAACTAATATACAACAAATGTGGGTGAAGTATCATATCTTTAATTAATGGTTCTTAGAAAATCAAAGAATTAATTTTGACTAATGTTGTGCAATTTTTGATTATGAAAGAAACCTTTGATTCCAATTTTAATTCTTTTGCTTTGGGTTTAAAAATACATTCAATGTGGTTCTAAGAATGGCTTTTGTAAATAAAGTCTTCCCCAAAAATTTGGAACGCAGTTCGATTGAAGATTGAGTTTTCTACATTAAACCCAATTAAAATTTCAAAATTTTTTATACAATTTTTTTTTCCAATCGATCACAATGCCCAAGATAAAGGATTGTAAATTATTTTTTATTTACAACCAATTAAAATTAATAACTTTCTTAAAAAATAGGATTTGATTGTGACATTTTAAAAAAACTTATATAGTTTAACAACTTAAATCTAGTTTGAAAACAAATACTAGCTTATTCCTTGATTGAATTTCAATTTAACATGAGGTTGATTGCATGGTAAAACTTCAACATATTTTTGAACCTCTTGTGACATAGAATTAATGTCAAGAATTTTTTGTGAAGATATGGATGTGGATGGAAGGATCCTTCCATCCAAACCTGTCTAGCAGAAACCACCAAAAGACGAAACGGTTATTCATCATGAATTTTTGCGAACATTGAAAGTATGATGTTTGGTGCATTTGGGTGTGTTTTGTTTGTTTGTAGGTTAATTGTGTTTGATGTTTGCACTTTAATAAAGCTAAGCTATTAATTTGGTTTTGGTGATAGAATGGTTTCATAACCACATTGTGTTGGCTCTTAGATGAGGAATGTGGATCATAAAGCATAACATTGGTTGGTGCAGGAAATTGGGTGAAGGTGGGTGATGGTTGAAGGCAAATTACAAGTAAGGAATTATAGTCTTCAAAGAGGGTAGATTGAATGAGAAAAGTTAAATGTTCATCTTGGTTGTTGGTAGAAAGTAGAAGTCCTTGTGAAAACAAAAGGAAAGAATGTTTATTTATTAATGTTTTGTTTGGTCCTAAAGTGATGATTTTCATTGTACTATAAACTTCAAGGCAAAAGAAGGAGTTATGTTAGAATTAATGGACTAATTCATGGGAAATGATGACAATGTTAAAAGGTTTCGTGATTGGTCCATGTGGTTTGTTTGGAAGTCTTGTGAATTGTTGGGAATTTTGAAAGAACCTATCAGTTTGTTTGGGTTTGAGAGATAATACTTACTATTTTGTGAGAGCTTTAGAGAGAAGGGGGGCAAGTACATTTGTGGGAGCCATGGGAGGAGCTATGTTTTTGAACTATTTCTTTTTGATCCTTTGTTCAACTTCTATTTTGAGAAAAAAATGGTGGAAATGGGATGGTTGTACGAAGTCAATGTTTTATTTGTTAACAACCACATGACTAATTGGCTCTAGAAAGGAAGCTAGGAGAGTTCTGATCCCTTGAAGTTTTTAGTTTAGATTTTGAACCTAATTTTTAAAAGGAGCAAAATTTTGTTTATGCGACAAGTGTGTTAGTACATTGTTAATTAGATAGACTAGCAACTATGATGTTGGTATGATCATTAATGTAGGGGTTTCCCACTTAGGTTATCCCCTCCCCTTTTGGTTGACACTTCACCTCCAATTTGGATACCTTAGAAGTTGATTGAGAACTTAACCTTAAACCTACCAACACAAGTTCTGACCTACTATTGCAATCTTATAAAAACAAAAGGGTCAAAATTTGTAATTAGGAGCTAAAAGAATTACTTTGGAAAAGGACTACAAGTTTTTTTTCCCAAAAATAACTTTTACATTCAAATGAATTTTTAAATGAAATCTTTTGTGACTTTTTCCAAAAAAATATTAAAAATTTCCCCAATGAATCACATTTTTTGGGTTAGTCATTATTGAGTAAATATTGATTTTTAAAAGTGTGCAAAATCCTTACATATTCAATGTTTCATCTTTTAAAATGATCAAAATTTTAAGTCATTGTCAAAAATTAAATTTTCACATTCTTTAGTTTTATTATATTTTAAGCTATAAAATTTCTTAATACATCATGTGTACATTGTAACCCATTTATATGTGATAAAGGACTTTGGATATTTATAATATTGTAGCAATTTTGAAACATTCTTTGAATTTTTAAAGTTTTAGAATTCCACATTTTAAAATTATGAATGTTTTTTGAGTGTGGTTAACATGTTCTTATCATCTATATTTTTTCCAATGAAAATTCTTTCACTATATGAATCCTTTTGATAGTCCTTTGCAAAATTGACTCCTTCAAATGAATAAGTGTACATTTTCAAATGTCCTAAATTAAAACCAAAACTTAAAATTGGATCAAATAAATTTGTATTCTATGTTTCTTGATGTTCATATGAAGGAAAAATGACTAACTTGCCATGATTACTATGGTTGTAAATGGTAATTAAATTTTTTTTTGAATTTAATTGATTATGTTTAACATTTGACACCCTTTTTGGCTCCTAGTTACAGGTTTTGACCCAAAAGAATCGATCATAAAACTTACCTTGAACAACCAATTTTTTATACCCCACCCTAATTATGCGCTATTTAGAATTTAAAAAAAACTCAGAACCATAGGTTATTTTGATTCACATTGATCGAAAACCTAAAATCAAAGGTTCTTTGATTTTAATTTTTTTTGGAAAAGTTAAAGAATAGACATTACCAAAAAGAAATCCAAAAACCACCCAACCTTAGGGCCAATGAATGAACACTTCAGAAGTCAAATGAAATAAAATCCTCACACATAGTTCCTTTGAATTTGATGCTCAAATAACATTGTTAGCCCTCCACCTAACATTTCCAATGCCACAACAATCTCTCAATTTGATAAAGGAATGGGCAAGATACGAGATGTTTGGTGATGGGTGACTTAAGACAAATTAGGATTTTGATGCTTAAAAGCTTTGATTGTTGGCATCTTTGCCTTTGGAACACTAAGAACTTTTGTAAAGCTCTAATGGGCACACACCCATCAGGTTTTAAATCACTCAAAACCGAGGAAGATATTGAGCTGGAACTAGAGAGTGGTCTATAATTCTTTCTTCAAAAAACATTGAAGCAAACAATCACTCATCCTCTTCCTGTGTGTTTTCTGGGTCGCTCCTTCACTTTTGAGTGTCACTCCTTCACTTCTGATGCTCAATATACATTTGTAGCCCTCCAGTTCACACATCCAATCACACAAAAATCGCTCAATTTGGCAAAGAAATTAGGAAAACATTGAAAAATGTTTGATAATAAGTACATGTTTGGTGATGGGCTGTTCTACCCTAGTTCCATACTTCTCACAGGCTTAGAGTGAACGAATAGCCACGAGTGCGTCATCCATTGGGAGCCAACTACCCCAAACTAAGGCCCCCTTTACACTAGGAGTCAGGGCCGAAATAACTTGGGGCCAACTTTGAGCATTTTTGGCTTGTTGTTTGGCCCCAAGTTACTAATAAATCCTACAACATTCATGTCAAGATATTAATAAATGCTGGAACATTGGCCCCAAGGGTTGCAAATTGGCTTCCCAAATTCAATGGTATCCTTTTTTCAGCCTTAGGGCCAATACAAGGCCATAAAGTTGAGCATTTATTAGTAACTTGGGGGCAGATTGAAAAGATTTTTTCTATTTCAGCCTTGACTCCTAGCATAAAGCCCTTGAGGGCTGATTTCAACTTTTACACCAATAGGAATGCTTGATTTGAGTCAAGTATTAGCCTTGATGCTTAAAGTGGGCCTAAGGAAAGGATATTGTGTTAGATTCATTATAGAGTATAGGTAGTAGCTTAAGGGATTTTGGCCCCTAGGTAATAATAATAATAAGTCTATTTTGATATGAGGATTTTTGAAACATGATATTTTGGGTTGTATTAAAACTTGAGATCAGTTATATAGAGTTATAATATCTTGAAGGATTTTGGGTTTCTTTTAGATGATTTTTTGGCTTGTGTTGAAACTTGAGATTAGTTATCATAGAGTTATAATATCTTGAAGAAGGATTTTGGGTTTCTTTTAGAGGATTTTTTGAAGATTATATCTTTGCATGGTAAAATATTTGAGTTTT
>Ga0116226_10004282_pt1 | contig 12634 bp, 14 predicted proteins | sample S1TSphfallax_FD_89692 | JGI IMG/M metagenome (GOLD analysis project Ga0116226, IMG submission 89692) | Host-associated microbial communities from peat moss isolated from Minnesota, USA - S1T2_Fa - Sphagnum fallax MG | ecosystem: Host-associated > Plants > Peat moss > Unclassified | place: USA... | reverse complement strand
AGTCTCTGGCGGTTGGGCCCTGTGGATGACGCCACTGGCGCGGATGAACGCGAGGCCGTGGGCGGCCAGAGCCCAGTCCAGAATGCCGCCCCAGACATCTGTCTGCCGCGCCACCAGGCTTGCCGGGTGGGTGGCGAAATAACAGACGAGGTCGCTCCCGCCATAGCCGAGGATCGTTTCGGCGGCTCGGGCGCGGCCCGCCGGACCGGCCTCGAGGGCCATTGCGGCAAGTCGCGTGGCCGGCATGGTCGACCAGTCCACAGCGTCGCCTTGGGCTGTCCATTCCGCCGCCACGAGATCGGCCAGGGCCGGCTTGGGCAGGACGAGGGCGCGGGCGCCGGGGGTCCTGGCCTGGCGACCGTCCAGATGAATGGCGAAGCCCTCCGGCGTTGGGACGACGTGCGCCTCCTGATAGAATCGGCGGGGCTTTGAGGGGGGCGCGGACAGGCTCATCGCGGTCTGGTCTCAAAATCCCCTGCGACGGAAAGGTCCGGCCCTGGCGTTGGACCTATCAAGACCGGGGCGCTAGAGGGCTCCGCCCCTCGCGGAAACGCAAAGGACCTGTTGATCACGTGGCCTACGACAAGGATCTCTTAAGCGCCATAGCGGTCACGCGGTTGGGCCTGGGCGCCAAGGGCGGCGAGATCGCCCAGACGGCGGCCGACCCGCAAGGATGGCTTATGGCCCAGATCCGCCCGCAAGGGGCGGACTTGTTCCGCGCCGACATGCCCCCCGCCGCCGAGCGCTTCAGGCAATACCGCGAGATTCAGCTCGCGCGCCGGGAAGCCAAGGCGGGCGATGCCGCCGCGACGCCCTCCGGCGTTCCCGATTCCGTGCAACAGATCCGTCGCCTGATTCGTCAGGACGCGGGCGCTGATATTCTGAGCCGTCTTCAGCTCGCCGCCAGCACGGACGCGGCCTTTCGCGAACGTTGGGCGCTATTCTGGGCCAATCATTTCACGGTCTCCGGCGTAAAGGCGGTCACCGCCAACCTCATCGGACCCTTCGAGCAGGAGGCCATTCGGCCCCGCGTCTTCGGTCGGTTCGAGGATCTGCTTGTCGCCTCCTCCAGCCATCCGGCGATGCTGCTCTATCTCGACCAGGCACAGTCCGTGGGACCGAACAGTCCGGCGGCCTTCCGCGCGAACCGGAATGGGCGGCGTCTTGGTCTTAACGAGAACCTCGCGCGGGAGATCATGGAGCTCCACACGGTGGGCGTCGAAGCTGGCTATACCCAGGCCGACGTGACCGAATTCGCGCGCGCCATGACGGGATGGGGCGTGGGCGGTGTCAGGGAAGGCGAAGGCGAGGCTGGCCGGACCATTTTCCGCGACGCCGCCCATGAACCGGGATCGCGCACGATCATGGGCCGGCGCTATGGCGAGGGGGGTTATGAGCAATCCCGGGCGGTCATGCGCGACCTGGCCGCCAGCCCTTATACGGCGCGTCATCTGGCGACCAAGATCGCCCGGCACTTCGTGGCCGATGATCCCCCGCCAGGTCTCACCGCCCGGCTGACCCAGGCCTATCTGGACTCGCGCGGCGACCTTTCCGTGGTGGCGCGCAGTCTGATCACGGCGCCAGAGACCTGGGCGCCCCAAGCCCAGAAGTTCAAGACGCCCTATGAGTTCATGGTCTCCAGCTGGCGCGCGGCGGGAACATCGCCCGAGGATATCGCCAGAATCGCGCCGGTCATGGCGAGCATGGGCCAGAGAGCCTTCGCCGCGCCCTCGCCCAAGGGTTGGCCCGATGACACCGCCTCGTGGGCCGCGCCGGACGGCATCGTCAAGCGCATGGCCTGGAGCGAGAGCTTCGCCACCCAGGCCGCGGGCGAGCGCGACCCCGTCGTCCTGGCGCAAAACGCCTTGGGCGCGCGGCTCAGTCCGCTCGCCGTCAAGACGATCGCGAGAGCCGAAACCCGCGCCGAAGGCCTCTCCATTCTTTTGATGAGTCCGGAGTTTCAACGCCGATGACCGAATTCACCCTCTCGCGACGGCAGATGTTCGCCCGAAGCCTGGCCTTGGGAATCACTTTGGAGTTCGCGGGGACTCAGGTCTTCGCCGATCCTCTGGCCGCGAAGCGCAAGCTCGTGGTGATCATTTGCCGGGGGGGTCAAGATGGACTTTCGGTCTCTCCCCCCGTGGGCGACGGCGCCTATGCGGGCCTGCGGGGACCCATCGCCATTCCAGGCTTCGGCCAGGCGGGCGGCGCGCTGAAACTCGACGAGACGTTCGGCCTTCACCCGGCCCTCAGCGCCTCCTATGCCCTGGCCCAGAAGGGCGAGGCGCGGATCGCCCCCGCCATCGCCACCCCTGATCGGGAACGCTCCCACTTCGAGGCGCAGGATGTGCTGGAGAACGGCGGGACGGTGGCCTACGGGGCCACGTCGGGCTGGCTGAACCGCGCCCTGGGGGTCATGGGTCCGAGATCGGGCGTCAAGGCGATATCGGTGGCCGCCACCGCGCCTTTGATCCTTCGCGGACCCGTGGAAACCGCCTCCTGGTCGCCTGGCGGCGGGGCCGAGCCGGATCACCGTCTGCCGGGGATCTTGCAGGACCTCTACGCCCATGACCCGGTTCTGGGCCCGGCGCTCGCCACGGGACTGGCCACGCAGGGCATGGCCAAGGCGGCCAGCGCGATGGTGAACAGCGAGATGGTTGCCGAGACGCCCGCGGCCGACATGATGAACCCGGCCGCCACCCCCGCCGGGGCCCCGCGCCAGGGGACCGCCGAAGCGCGAAAACTCGGCCTCACCTTGGCGGCCTTCATGACCGCCCCGGACGGAAAGCAGGTGGCCGCGGTCTCCGTGGAGAACTTCGACACCCACGCCAATCAGGGCTCATCCCAGGGCCAGCTTGCCACGCGGCTCGCCTATCTCGACGCCTTCATCGACGGTCTGCATACCGGTCTCGGTCCCGCCTGGGCCGACACGGTGGTGGTGACGGCGACAGAGTTTGGTCGCACCGCCCGTGTGAACGGGACGCGTGGCACGGACCACGGAACGGCTTCAACGGCGCTGGTGCTGGGCGGCGCCCTGCGAAGAGGCGGCATCATCGGTGATTGGCCGACCCTGAAGACGGCAAGCCTATTCGAGAACCGCGACACCGCCCCGACCCTGGATATGAGGGGACTGTTCAAAGGCGTCCTGCGCGACCATCTGGGCGTCGACCGCGCCGCCCTTGACACCGTGGTGTTTCCAGGCAGCGCGACGATCGCGCCCGTCGCGAATATTACGGCCTGATCTAAATGCGGCCGATCAAAACGAGGATGATCAGGATTATCAGAATGAGGCCGAGACCGCCGCTCGGGAAATAACCCCAGCCGCGACTATAGCCCCAGCGTGGCAAAGCCCCGATCAAGGCCAAAATCAGAAGAATAATCAGAATTGTACCGAGCACGGGCGTCTCCTTCGCATTGCGATTTCCGAAACGCATCGATTTCGGACAGTTAGACTTATGAAATGGCGCAATAAGGCCACGGTTCCGTCTGGGTGCGGAAAACCTTGACCGGTGGGGTGGCTCAAGACGCCTCGGACAGCGCGAATCCGAACCGGGCGAAGCCGGCCCGCATCTCGGGGCTTAAGGGGGCTTCCACCTCGATCATGCCCCCCGAGGGATGGGGCGCGCGCAGCCGGCGGGCGTGGAGCTGAAGCTTGAGTTCGCCCGACGCCTCCACCGATTGGGGCGTATTGTATTTGGGATCGCCCAGGATCGGATGGCCGATGGCCAGGAGATGGGCGCGAAGCTGATGGGTGCGTCCCGTGAGGGGCCGAAGCGACAGCCAGGCGGCGCGGGGGCCGGCGCGGGAGACCAATTCATACTCCGTGACCGCCGTCTTGGCCGCGGGATCCTTGGGGTCGGCGGGGACCATGCGTTCCCGGTCGTCGACGCCGATCTTGGCGAGCGGCAGTTCGATCACCCCACGCGCGGGCCTGGGATTACCCTCCACCAGGGCCCAATAGGTTTTTTCCGCCCGACGCCTGGCGAAGCCGCCGGCGAGGAACGCCGCCGCGTCCGGCGTCTTGGCGAGAAGAAGCACGCCGGAGGTGTCCCGATCCAAGCGGTGGGTCAGGCGGGGCCGCGATGGCCCCTCCCCCCAGGCCCCAAGCAGGCGATCAATATGCTGGTGGGTCTTGGTGCCACCCTGTACGGCGAGGCCGGCGGGCTTGTTGAGGGCGAGAACCTCATCATCTTCATAAAGAACCAGGCTCCGCACAAAGGCGGCGTCACGGGGATGGATATCAGCCCTGGGCGGTTCGGGGCGGCCTTCGGGCAGTGGCGGGACGCGGATGGTCGCGCCGGCCGAGATGCGGGTGTCGGCCTTCACGCGCGCCCCGTCCTGGCGGAGCTGGCCACTGCGGGCGAGTTTAAGGATCTGAATCTGCGTTAGGTAAGGCCAGCGACGGCGCAGCCACCGGTCGAGCCTCATCCCCTCCTCGGCGGGCGCGACGGGAAGAAGTTTGACCTCTGACATCAGCTCTCAAGTCCCAGGGCCGCGAGGAGCGCCTGAAGATCCGGGGGGATCGGGGCCTCGATGCGCGTCTCGGCGCCCCCGCTCGGGTGGGGAAAGGCGAGAGCCTGGGCGTGGAGCATCAGACGCGGGACAGCGTGCCCCCCCAGAACCATGGCCCCACCATAGCGCGCATCGCCGGCGATGGGCCGGCCGATGTGGGCCAGATGCACCCGCAGTTGATGCATGCGCCCGGTGATGGGTCGAAGCTCCACGAGGGCGGCCTCATTATTGGCCGCCAGGGTGCGATAGCGGGTGGACGCGGCCTTGGCCTCCGGGGCCCCGCCATCGCAGACGCGGACCCGAGAGTCGCGGCCGATGTCCTCACGAAGCAGGGCCGCCTCGATAAGGCCCTCGCGTTGCGCCGGGGCGCCAGGCGCCACGAGGGCCAGATAGGTCTTACGGACGCGCCGGGCCATCATGGCCTTGCCCAAATAGGCGGCAGCCGGCTGACTGCGCGCGGCCAAGAGCACGCCCGAGGTATCGCGGTCGAGGCGGTGGACGAGCCGAGGGCGTGAGCCGCTGGGCTTGGCGAAGGCCCCGAGCAGTTCATCGAGGGTGTTCACGTCGATCCGGCCGCCCTGGCTGGAGAGACCCGCCGGCTTATTCACCGCGAGAAGCTCCTCATCCTGATGGATGACGAGGCCGCGTACGAAATCGATCTCCGCGGCGCTCAGGACCACAGGCTTGATGCGAACCATCAGGTGGCGGCGGCTCTGGCTTGGCGGAGGGTCGCCCAGCGCTCAAGCCGGGCCTTGATCTCGGCCTCGGCGCCTTCGCCCTTCGGCGCATAGAATTGCTCGCGCGCGACCCCGTCGGGGAAATAACTCTGACCGGAAAAGCCCTCGGCCGTCTCGGGGTCGTAGAGATAGCCCTGCCCATAGCCGAGGTCCTTCATCAGCCGCGTGGGGGCGTTGCGGATGTGGGCCGGAGGCATGAGCGAACCCGTCTCGGCCGCCATGCGCCTGGCGGCGCCGAACGCCTTGTAGACGGCCACGGACTTTGGCGCGCAGGCCAAGTGCACGCAGGCCTGGGCCAGGGCGAGTTCGCCCTCGGGCGTTCCGAGAAAGTCATAGGCGTCCTTGGCCGCCAAGGTGAGGGTCAGGGCGGTGGGATCAGCCTCGCCGATATCTTCGCTCGCCATGCGCACCAGGCGACGGGCGATGAACAGGGGATCCTCTCCGCCCGCGAGCATCCGGGCCAGCCAGTAGAGGGCCGCGTCCGGGTCGGACCCGCGCACGGACTTATGCAGGGCGGAGATGAGATTGTAGTGCTCCTCCCGGTCCTTGTCGTAGGCGGGGCCCCGCTTCTGCAGCAACTGGCTCATGGCCGGCGTATCGAGGGGCGCGCCGCTTGCGGGAGCAATGGTGAACAGATTTTCGGCGAGGGTCAGGAGATAACGGCCGTCTCCGTCCGCCATGGCGATGATGGCTTCCCGCGCGGCGGGGGTCAGCGGCAGGGCGCGCCCTTCAAACGCCTCGGCCCGCGCGAGCAGCGTCTCCAAGGCGGCGGCGTCCAGGCGACGCAGAACATAGACCTGGCAGCGAGACAGAAGCGCGCCATTCAGCTCGAAGGAGGGGTTCTCCGTGGTCGCCCCCACGAGGGTGACATCGCCGCTTTCCACATAGGGAAGGAAACCATCCTGCTGGGCGCGGTTGAAGCGGTGGATCTCATCGACGAACAGCAAGGTGGCTTGGCCCGCGCCGCGCCGACGACGCGCCGTCTCGAAGGCCTTTCGCAGGTCCGCCACGCCGGAAAACACGGCCGAGAGTTGCTCGAATTCATAGCCCGCCTCCCGCGCCAACAGGCGCGCGATGGTGGTCTTGCCCGTACCGGGCGGCCCCCAAAGGATCATGGAGGACAGCCGGTGGGCGCTCGCCATTCGGCCAATCGGGCCCTCAGCGCCCAGCAAATGCTGCTGACCCACGACGTCCGCCAGAGACGCCGGCCGCAGACGATCGGCGAGCGGCCGGGGCTGCTCAGGCGTCAGACCCGCAGCGGAGAAGAGGTCGATCATCATGTCCCAGTCTATCAGACTGTGAGGCGCCCGCCAGGATCGGACAAAATCCTGCTTGACCCGGACCCAGGGGCCGCCCTCAGCGAGGGGGGGTCGAAGACAAGGGGTCTGAGCGTGGTCGAGCGATGGTGGCTTCCCGCCGAAATGGCGCGGCGGCTTGGGGTCAGCCCCAAGGCCCTGCGGGTCTATGAGCGGGCGGGCCTGGTCTCGCCGCTGCGCACGGCGGCCGGATGGCGGGCCTACGGGCCTGACCAGGCTGCGCGGCTGCATCAGGTTCTGGCGCTAAAGAGCCTGGGTCTTAGCCTGAAGCGAATCGGTGAGCTTCTCGCCGGGCGCCTGGCCAGGCTCGATGCGGTGCTGGAGGTCCAGCAACGCGCGCTGGAACTCCAAGCGGCGGACACACGTCAGGCCCTGGCCCTTCTCAAGGCCGCACGGGGGCGGCTCGCGGAACATGGCGACTTGTCTGCCGACGATCTCACTCAACTCACAAGGGAAACCGTGATGAACGACAAACTGAAAACGGACGCGGACTGGAAACAGGCCTTCGAGCCCCTGATCGAAAAGCACTATGAACCGGCCGAGATCGCCGCCCTGGGGGCGCGCAAGATCGAAGCGTTCGAAAAGGCGGGCTATGACCAGGAGAGCTTCGGCCTCGCCTGGGAGGCCCTGTTTGAGGAAGCCCGGGCGCTCAAGGCAGGCGGGGATGTGGATTCGCCTCGTGCCTGCGCACTCGTGCGACGCTGGAACGAGATGATGGGGCATTTTATCCAGGGTGACGCCGCGATCTCGAAGAAGGTGCATGCCGTATGGAGCGAGGCGACGTCGGACCCACAGCTCGCGCCGCGGCTGCCGATTTCGCCGGACGAGTTCGCCTTCGTGCAGACGATCGCCGACGGCATGCGGGCGCGCGGCGAGCTGCCGCCGAGGGTCGGTTAAGAACGTTAGGGCCTATCCGAACCGCGCCGTGATCACCTGGTCGCCGCGCTGGATGGAGAGGGTCCAGCTCCGGCTGGGGGTCGAGAGAAGTGCGGCGAGGCCGGCGGTGCTGGTCACGGCCTCGCCGTTCACCTGGCGGATGATATCGCCGGCGCGCAGGCCGAAGGATTGCGCAAAGCCGGGGCCAAGCGCCGTGACGAGCACGCCTTGTCGGAAGGGGTCGACACCCTGGGCCTGCGCCACGGCGGGGGAGAGATTGACCACGGTGGCGCCAGCCAGGGGATTGGCGCCGGTGATGACGCGCTTGTCCTCGGGCGGGACGGCGGCGGGGGCCGCCACGGTGACCTTCAACTGAACGTCGGCGCCGCCGCGTTTCACAGCCAGCACGATGGATTCGCCCGGCCGGCGGGTGGCGATCCGATAGTTCAGCGCCCCCTCGTCATCCACCGGCGCGCCATCGACGGCCAGGATCACATCGCCACCGTGAAGTCCCGCCCGCGCCGCGGGGCCACCTGGCCAGATATCGGAGACGACGACGCCGGTGGGCGCGGAGAGACCAAAACTCTTGGCCATTTCATCGGTCAGGGTCTGGGTCTTGGCGCCGAGCCAGGGACGGGCGACCTCATGTTTGCCCCCAAGGGCGGCATCGATCACTTGCTGCGCCATCACCGCGGGGATCGCGAAACCAACGCCGGCGGAGGCGCCGGAGCTGGAGAGAATGGCGGTGTTCACCCCGATCAGATCGCCGTTCATATCCACGAGGGGTCCGCCGGAATTGCCCGGATTGATGGCCGCGTCGGTCTGGATGAAGAAGGCGTAGTCATTTATCCCCACGTCCGAGCGCGCCAGGGCCGAGACGATGCCATTGGTCACCGTCTGACCGACGCCGAAGGGATCGCCGATCGCGAGCACCAAGTCTCCCACCTGTGGGGCGCCTTGAGCGTCCAGGGCTATGACGGGAAGCCGCTCTCCCTTGGTGTCAATCTTCAGGACGGCAAGGTCGGCGCGCGGATCGTCGAGGAGGACGTCAGCAGGCCATTCCCGCCGGTCGGCGGTGACCACGCGGATTTCCTGGGCGTTCTCGATGTTGTGGTGATTGGTCAGGATCACGCCGTCGGCGCGGACGATGGAGCCCGATCCGAGGGACTGCTCCAGCCGTGATCGCGAGAGGCCCGGCCCCGCGAACAACGACCAGAAGGGATCGATCTGAGCGCGCACCAGGCGCTTGGAGTAGACATTGACCACCGCCGGGGCGACCCGGCGGACGATGGGGGCGAAGGAGAGCCGCATCTCGGCGGCCCCGGCTGGAGGGCGCTCAGTCTGGGCCCACGCGGAGGCGTTCAAAGCCAGAACGGGAACCGCCAAAAGGGTGGCCAGTAATTTCATTGAACGCGAGCCCACCACGTCGTCCTAAGCGTTTTGAACCTGCTCTTGCATCTCCAGAGCGGCGGCTGGCCGCGCCACCCAGATCGCCAGAACGAAGGCCGCGCCGAACAGCGCCGCCGCGGCCAGGATAGGCAGCCCCGGGAGATCGAAGCGCGCCTTGTTATGGACAGCCCAGGCGAAGGTGAGGCCAAAAAATGGCGGCGCGATGATCGAGGAGACGCCCTGCAGGCTCTGAAAGGCGCCCTGCAGCTGCCCCTGTCGGCTTGGCCCCACCCGCCGGGTCATCAGTCCCATCAGGCCAGGCTGCAGAAAGCCGGACATGGCATAGACAGGAATGCCCACCAGATAGATCAGTCCCGTCGGCGCCAGGGCGTAGATGACGAAGGCCACCGCCCCCATGGAGGTGCCAAGCAGAACCGCGCCCCGCTCGCCCACCCACTTGACCATGGGGCCCACGAGAAGGACCTGAACGAGGATCTGGGCCACCCCCGTGGCCATGAAGGTGAAACCCAGTATGCGCGGGGTCCAGCCATAACGGTAGCCGGTATAGAGCACGAAGATCGTCGGTAGAACGTTGAAGCCTAGTTGATAGAGGAGGCCCACGCTGGCCATGCCGAGAAGCCCGGGATTGGCCCGCAGAAATATCAGCGAGCCCAGGGGATTGGCCCGGGACCAGTTCATCGAAGGCGTCCGCCGCTCCTTGGGGAGGGATTCCGGCAGGACAAGAAGGCCATAGATCCAGTTGAGCGCGCAAAGCACGGCGGCGGCCACGAAGGGGAGGCGAAGATTCTCTTGCCCGAGAATGCCGCCCAGGGTGGGGCCGATGATGAAGCCGAAACCGAAGGCCGAGCCGATGAGGCCAAAGTTACGCGCCCTCCGATCAGGGGTGGTGATATCCGCCACATAGGCGTTGGCGGTGGAGAAGCTCGAGGCCGTGATCCCGTTCAGGACCCGTCCGACAAAGAGCCAGGCCAGGTTCGGCGCCAGAGCCATGAAGAGGAAGTCCACGAAGAGGCCAAAGATCGAGAGGAGCAGAACGGGCCGCCGTCCAAACCTGTCGGAGAGCATGCCCAAGATCGGGCCGCAGACGAACTGCATCAGACCCCAAACGGTGGCGAACAGAGCGTTCCAGGTTGAGGCGGCCGCGGTGTCGCCGCCGCTCATCTGCTTGATCAGATCCGGCAGGATGGGAATGAGGATGCCGAAGGAAATGGAGTTCATCAGAGACGCGAAGAAGATGAACCCAAACGCCGCGCCCCGGGGCTTCGGCGTCTCTCCGATCTGCGCTGTGGTCGCCATGCCTTATTCCCCCTCGCCGCCTGATCGCATGAACGTGTTCAGGGCGCCAAGCAAGGTCTGCCACCAGGCGCCGTGCCGTCGCAGAAAGATCGCGTCGGGCAAGTTATGGCGCGCCACATGGCCCGAGGGGACCGTGTCCCAGCCACGATGTTCCACCGTGACCCGGGTTTGGCCGCCCACAGCCTCGAAGCGAACCTCAACCTCGGTCTCCTGATCGGCGGCGAAGGTGGCCTGGCGCCAGGAAAAGACCAGACGTTCAGGCGGCGTCCACGCCCTGATACGGCCGATCTCAAAGACCTTGCCGCCGGCGAGAGTGCTGATGAGCCGGCCGCCCTCCCCGCTTTCGAAGCTCAGCACACCCGGATCGCGCGGCGTGAAGGCGAACAGAGGGCTAGGGCGCCACCAAAGGCCGATGTCCCGGGTAAAGACCGTGAAGGCGCGCGCGGGGTCCGCGTCCACACGCAGGGCCACGAGGATTCGCGAGGCCACAGCTTAGAGGCCGGACTCAAGGTGGGCCTTGAAGGCCAACAATTGCGCGCTCCAAAGTTCCTCGCTCGCCTCCAGCCAGGCCTTGAGTTCGCGCATGGGCCCAGGACGCAGCTCATAGATCCGCAGGCGGGCGTCGTGTGGGGGATGGGTGAGCTCCACAAGGCCGACCTCCCGCAACGCCCGTAGGGCCCGGCTCATGGCGGGGGCGGGCACGCCCACCTCCCGGGCCAGATCGCCCGCGGCTCTGGGACCCTTCCCCAGGAGATCGATGACCTGGCGCCGGTGCGGATCGGCAAGGGCAGCCAGGGTGCGATCAAGCCCGCCGCTCAAAGATGCTCGCGCGCGCTGACCCCGCCCGCCTGGCTCATCTCCTCCACGGAAAGCGCTTTGACGAGCCGGCTGAAGGTCCATTGGTGGCCCTCGAGATCGTAGGCGCCATAGACCCTTTCGCCATAGAACTGGTCTTCCGGCTCGCGAAAGATCTGCGCCCCAGCCGCCCGCGCGCGGGCGCAATGGGCGTCGATGTCCTCATCGAGGTTCACGTGCGCCGACTGGGTGTTGAGGCCGCCGAGCGAGGCCGGGCTGCGATGGCGCTCATCCCACTCATGGCCGACCATAATCAGGCCCTGTCCGACCTTCATTTCCGAGTGGGCGATCCCGCCGTCAGGGCCCTCGATCACCAGGCAGGTTTCAAAGCCGAACGCCGCCTCGAGCCAGGCCAGGGCGGCGCGGGGGTCCCGATAGCAAACGCCGACCATCACGGAAGGTCGAAGGTGTTCCATCGCGTCTCTCCCTTGCTGCTCAGGACCAACCCGTGATGGTCAAACCACTGGCCGCCTCAGCCTCCTCGCGGGTGACGATTTCCACGGTCTGGGCGATAACCCAGATGTGACCCTCGGGGTCGCGGCAGCGATAGGTGCGGTCGCCATAGAATTGGGTTTCCGGTTCGGCGAAAATGTCCGCGCCGGCAGCGCGCGCCTTCGCGCAGTGGGCGTCCACGTCCGTCTCGATCTGTATGGCGAGAGTCTGGGTATTCTTGCCGTTCAAGGATGCGGGGCTGGCATGGTCGGCCGACCATTCCGCGCCAATCCGCAAGGTGGAACCGCCAAGACGCATCTCGCCATGAAAGGAGGGCCCTCCCTCGGGGTCCTCGATGACCATCACCGTCTCAAAGCCGAAAGCCCGCTCCAGAAAGGCCATCGCGGCCTTGGGGTCGCGGTAAAAGAGCGCCGGCGTCAGGGTTTGGTCGTCGGGATCGCTCAAAGCCGCCTCCATTCTCGATGTCGCAATATTTCTAATTTTTCGCAAATATCTGGTCAAGCCAAAACTGGCGGGGACGCCGGTGCTTGACGTGAAGGAGAGCGGCGCCGCGAAACGCGCCGGAAGACTATTCGGCGACGACGTTCTGAACCGGGCCGGAATCCTGGCCCTTGGCGGAGACGTCGCGATCAACGAACTCGATAACCGCCATCGCCGCATTATCCCCGTGGCGGAAGCCCGCCTTGAGCACACGGATATAGCCGCCCTGGCGGGCCTTGTAGCGCGGTCCAAGCGTGGCGAAGAGCTTGCCCACCTGGGCCACGTCGCGGACCTTGGAAATGGCCATGCGCCGGGCGTGCAGGTCGCCCTTCTTGGCGAGGGTCACCAGCTTTTCGACGAAGGGGCGAAGCTCCTTGGCCTTGGGCAAGGTCGTGACGATTTGCTCATGCTTGATCAGGCTCGCCGACATATTGGCGAACATGGCCGTGCGGTGGGCCGAGGTGCGGCCGAGTTTGCGGTGCGCATAACCATGGCGCATGAGTGTCTCTCCAAATCCCGCCCAGGCGGAGCTGGGAGGTTCTCTTATAACTTAAAGACCTAGATCTGGTCTTCGAATTTCTTCGCCAGATCTTCGATGTTCTCAGGCGGCCAGTTGGGCACATCCATGCCCAGATGCAGGCCCATATTGGTCAGAACTTCCTTGATCTCATTGAGCGACTTGCGGCCGAAGTTCGGCGT
>Ga0116226_10004281_pt1 | contig 12635 bp, 4 predicted proteins | sample S1TSphfallax_FD_89692 | JGI IMG/M metagenome (GOLD analysis project Ga0116226, IMG submission 89692) | Host-associated microbial communities from peat moss isolated from Minnesota, USA - S1T2_Fa - Sphagnum fallax MG | ecosystem: Host-associated > Plants > Peat moss > Unclassified | place: USA... | reverse complement strand
TATGAACCAAAAGTCAAAACTCTAAATTTTCCATAACACACTTTGCAACCAGTACGTGGATTGAAAAAAATCGGTCGTCTATAACACCAATTCATCAACCCATTGAGTCACAAGCTACCATGGTTTTTTAAACTGTTTTTTGCTGTAAATTTTATAGGGATCCATAGAAATGGTAACATGGAAGTTGGAAGGTCCAAAGGAAGGACCTTTAAATGGCGCCCAAAAAACCTTTCAACACTGGGCTCAACAATATGACAGAAATAAAGAACAGGTTTGTAGAGCACTAAGTGAATTGAAAAAAATAGTCATGTATGAGGAGTTTGACCAAAACTGAGGTCCACTATGCTGCTGAGTGGGTTTTGGGTCCTTGGGGGCTTACTCAGTTCATGTATGAGGAGTTTAACCAAAACTGAGGCCACTATGCTTGGTGGGTTTTGGGTCCTTGGGGGCTTACTCAGTTCATGTATGAGGAGTTTAACCAAAACTGAGGACCACTATGCTTAGTGGGTTTTGAGTCCTTGGGGCTTACTCAGCTCGTGTATGAGCAGTTTAACCAAAATTGAGGTCCACTATGCTTAGCAGGTTTTGGGTCCTTGGGGCTTACTCAGCTCCTGTTAAGGAGCAATGCAGATAAGTGTTGAGTGTGCACTTAGGAGGATTTTTCGCCACGTTTGGAGTCTTCTGATTCTAGTGTGGTTGCATTTTTTAAACTCGTCAATTTTTACTGTCTAGACAGGTTCTAAAAAGTTGTCATCATTTAATGCTAAATTGCTCTGGGGATGCTAGCAAATGATGCAAAAACATTGAGAAAGGTGATCTGGACCACCTGATATTATTGCAGTCTTGAACAAGACCCCTCTTTGACTGTGGCTGCTCAAAGTTTGCACAAAAGAGTGTCTTTCACCATTTGTTGGCCTTCTTTTCGTAATCCTTGCAGTAGGTTGACTTAATTGACAAGTCTATTTGAGTCAAAATTGGGTTTGTTCATGAGTGTAGGAGTTGAAAATTGCAACCCCAAAGAAAAGGATCATATGAAACACATATTTGATGGGTCAATCTTGTGGATCATTTTCTTCTTTATTTAAATGTTATGAGTCACTATGCTTGCTGCGGGAAAGAAATGTTGGGCTAGATTTGTGAAAAAATAAAAAACGGTTATTCAAGAATCAACCCCAAGAGGTGGCAAGTTTTTTGTCTCCAATTCAATCACCGTTTGAAACGGTGCTTTAGCCTATAACAGCCCGTGCACTGCAAGAGGGGCCTACTCAACTGCCGCTAGGAACGGCTCCTAAAACAACGCACATACATCCAACCCCTCTAGTAGGGTGAGAAGCTAGGTGGAGAACCAAGTACTTTGGTGCAACGCGCACAACATACGCGTTGGAACTCGGATGGCTGAACTAGCCGCGCTACAACTACTACAACCGATTGGTGCTAGATCTGTGGTAAGAGGCCCAACCAACCAAGAGGCTGGGGCCCCACCCCCTCCAGGTTTTCCCCACACAATGTTGAATGTAAAAAGGGTGAAGGATAATATGCGACAGGCTTTCATTGAAAAGCTTTTTACCAACCGCAAGATCGAAACCAACGTGCAAACAAGATACTTGCGCTTCAAAAGTATGTCATATGAAAGTGAAAGCTACTTGTGTGACATCAACTGTGTTTAGCTGCGGAAAGCTTTAGCCCAATTTTGATGTGGCAACACACAGCAGTTTGAAGTAGTGTTAGGTGCGTGGAAGGGTGTGCCATATGCAAAGAGGCTTTGTCGAGGCTACAACTTGGGGAAGGTAGAGGATGAAAAGCACTTGCTCCTTGTCTGTCCCAATACACAAAAAATTAGGGAATGTTTTTTTTTGGCCTTACCCCTCACCCACACTAGCACTTTTGTTGAGCTCATGTAGACTACAAACATGGTCGCCCTAACCAAGTTTGTGGCATGTTGCCAGTACCAGAGGACAATTTATCCTTCATGATCTATTTTTCGTATAATGGACTTTCGAGTCCCAAATGGACATAAAATTGTAAACAATAAACAGTAAACAGAGTCATTCCCATTTTCCCTATTATGTAAAAGTCTACCACTTTTATCAAACTAAAAATTTGAAAAATAAAATATTGGACCAATGTTGCGTGATATATATTTTACTCGAATACATTGTGTAATCTAAAATATTTTCTCCAAACTATTATACCCCAAAGAAACATGTGTGCTTTTACCACATGAAAAGCATTTTGTTGACCATTGCATTATAAATTATTGCACATGTATGTGCACCTATAATTAGAAATTTTAAGTCTAAAAAAAATTCTTAAAATCATTAAATAATTTATATATATATATTGTAGCATTTTGATTTAGTATTTTATATCTTTAAAATTTTGATGCGAATTATCTTTTCTTCACATTCATTCCATGAACATGTATTTGCATAAAGGAAAACATGTTTTTGTTGAACAAAAAATAAAAATCAAATACATGATTTTATGCATTTTTTATTGAAAAAACTAAATATGAGTGATTAACCTAAATCAATTAAGGACTCAAAAAAAATTTAACAATTCAATACGTTATTTGATATATTTAGATTTTGTTGTTATTTCAATATTATAATTGTAGGAACATAACAATATACCATAGTTGTAATACACTAAACAATATGATAATTCAAAATTGTCCTTTGCAATCTTGTTTTCATAACACATTCCTTTTTGAAGCCCTAAGCATGGATGAACCCTAATGGCATAGAACATTGTAAAGGTTTTCAAATTATTTGGGGGTGGTGCAGGGGGGGTGCGGGGGTGTTTGTGTAGCCATGGGTGGGGGAGACTTAGTAGAATCTTTCAAGCCCCTACCTTTCACACAATATGTTTCTATTGAGTAAAAGACAAACTAAATTATGTAACTGAATAGAACTCATGTTAGAGGAGAATAATAATTAACTCCATATGAAGTTTTGAATGTTATAATTAGTGATTCTTTTTTGTCGAAATTCTACAACTTGCCAAGGTCAAAGCAAGATAAAATATATAAAAAAAGTAGACATTTCCATTTTAACCCTGCACCTCTCATATAACTACCATAAAGTAGTATCAAATTAAATGAAAATATGTGTCAAGTAGCATTAGTTCGCTCTATAAGTTTTATAAGAATCTAATTTATTTTTTTGTAAAACAAATGAATTTTAAAAGTAAATAAAAGTACATTTGAAACCAATTGAAAAATGTGTGTTCAAACCTATTTTTTGGTTAGAAAAATTAATGAAATTGATTATAATAAGTTAAGAAATGAAGATCAACATATGTTTTAGCAATTCATCAAAAAACATTTGTTTCCTTTTTGTAAGAACCTACTTGACACCTACTTGAAACCAAAAGCGCTAAGTGAAAAGTAGACATAAAAAATTACTTGTATTTTGAAAAACCTACTTAAAACTTATTTTCATAATTTGAAATATGAAAATCAATGCACATTAGGGTAAACATATATCATATTCAATCATTGAAATGAAAACATTCAATGTTTCACAATTCTATAATGGGTTTTGTTGTTCAATCTACTTGTTCTAGTTTTGACAAGGTAATCAAGTTGTTCACTTTATTTTGCTTACGATCACCAACAAAAAAAGAAGGCCCTTACCATTTTTGGGAAAAATAGCCCACTATCATCACATTACAAAGAAAAAGAATTTGAAGTTATCATATTTAGACCCAAATTATAGCATTTTTGTATCAATGTTCAAAGATGTGTTATTTAACGTTAATGTATTGAAATGTATTTCATTGAGGCACAATATGTGAACGATTTTGAAATTGTAATCCAATACAACATCATTTTGTTGTATAGGCAATGATTTACTATTAAGAAAATAAATTAATACATAGGAATCACAAAATGTATGTGGTTTGGGGACAAATACATCCGACCGTGCAATGGTTTGCAATTGGCACATCTCCATGGCAAGACTTGGATCAATTTGAAAAAACTTCATTTGCAAAAATTATAAAGGTTAAAAACTTCTTTTTTTAGCATGAAAAAGTGGTGTATATATCAAACCATGTTTATAAACATTAGTAGGATCAAATGTTAAATAATCAAATGTTATTCCTTTTGCTCGATGTATTGTACATGTTGTGGCCAATTGAATGGGAAATTGTGTTCTTGTTATAACGTGAGAAGAATTTGGACCAGTTTGAATATCTTTGGATATGGGTTCTATTAGTGTCCATGTAGGATGTATTTCATGTTCATACAAATGTGCATTTTTTATTCTTGTGAGTTGACCACATTTGGGATTATCAAATAATATCCATATACTTACTATGAATTGAATGCTTTAATTGATCCTTGGGATATTCCATCTACACCATTTACAAGACCATCATGTGTTGCATAATTTCCAACACAAAGTTCAACCAACATATTTTTCTTTACTTGAACATCTAAATGTAATCATGCTATGAAGTTTGCATCATTTTGTAATTGAAATGATTGAAGACATGTATCATGATTTTTATCTTGTGCACGCAATATGAATACATCCCTTTCACTTCAAAGGAAAGTTGATTCATTATGTTTTTGCTTTACTTCATTCATGTCAAATAAATATGGAAATTTTGAGTCATTTGGTAATGTGCAAAACATTGATTATATATGGCATCCACATCCGATTGTAATTGTTAACCAATTTGAAATTGAATTAAGATGTTAATGAATTGTTCATCACTTGCGCATGACTTGCTTCAATTCATAACATTTAATTTTTGTCATCCAAAAATTTGGAGATAAATTATCAATGTTTTTTGTATTTGTTTTGAAAACTCCTAATCACAAACTAACAAAACTTGATAAAAATCCCCAATGATAATTACATCAAGATTTCCAAAAAAATTAGTGTGAAAACATTTGATGATTTAAGCTAGGTCTAAACCTACACCATTTAAGCTAGGCCTAGACTTAAACCACATGGCATCTACTAAAAATATCATATTTCTTTTTGGGTTTAATTAAGGTTTAGCCTTTTTTATTGGTTCATCCCAAAATGCAATTGCATTTTAATTTGTACATTGTGCTCTTAAAACACCTCCTTATCTAGTTGACAAAACTAAAAAGGGACGCAAAACATATGGAATTAATTTTGTAGTTGCAATTAATCATGTAACTACTTGGGTTACTAATGATTACCTAGCCTAACCTATTACTTTTAACCTAATTTACAACTTACTAACCTAGCTTATTAATTAACACATTTTATGATGTGGCACCTAATCTAATCATGTTGCTATGTAACATGGAAAAAAGGGTTAATTACATGCCATGTGGCATGGTCTAAACCTAACCTATGTGCCATGTGCCATGTCCTTTCATAACCTAGGTGCCACATGGCATGTCATATATAATGCCACATGGCATGGCCTAAACCTAGCATATGTGCCATGTGGCATGGCTAGGATTAGCCTAGGTACTATATGGCATGGTTAAGCCTAGCAATGTGCCATGTGGCATGGCCTAGGCCTAGGCTTAGCATATGTGCCATGTGGCATGTCCTATCCTAGCCTAGCCTAGGTGCCACATGGCATGTCTTAGCATAGCCTACATGGCATGGCTTAAGTTTAGTATAAATGCCATGTGCCATGTCCTATGTCATGCGTAAATGCCATGTGAGATGGCTTAGACCTAGCCTATGTGCCACATGGCGTGGCTTAGGCCTAGCATATGTGGCATGTCCTATGTCTATATGTAAATGTAAGCATGCCACATGTCACCAAACATAGGCTAGTTACCATGTGGGCTAAATTTTATAGGTAGGTAGGTATTTAATAAGTAGGTAGGTATCTAATAAGTAGGTAGGTAGGTAGGTATATATATCTAGGTATGTCCTTGCTTAATAGCCTAAATACTTTATACAACTAGCATGTGACTATCTTAGTTACATTTGCAACTAAATGTATATACAATATTGTAAAAAATACAAAGAAATTAAACTTCATGCTTAAACCTTAGCTAAACTTAATGGCTAAATCTAGTGGCTAAACATAATGATTAAACCTTGGTTAAACCTAAGTTAAACTTAGTGGGTAAATCTAATGGTTTAACATAGTGGTTAAACTTAGGTTCAACCTAATGGTTATATTTAGTGGTTAATTTAAGTTATACCTAATGGCCAAATCTAATGGTTCAACTTAAACTAAATTTGGTGCCAAATCTAATGGTTAAACCTAGTGGTTAAATTGTGGATAAAACCTTTGAAACTTTCATCATTTGGTAGTTTGTCACCACCCATCTAGGTCTCCCCCTGAAACCCTTTTTACACCTCGTAAATATTCTACATTTGAAAAGGGGAAGGGAAAACTTATGTCTAAAGATCCACCTTTAATTATGTTTATAAATTTTTTAGAAATCAAACCTAGTCAACCGAAGAATAAAAGGGTTAAGAAGAGTGAATGCGAATTGAATAAGGTTTATCAAAACAATTGGGCAACATGATTTTGTTGGTCCTAACTTATTTGTGGAGAGAATGGAAAGATGCAAACATTATGAGAAAAAGGGGTGTTTTGCAATTGGCCTTACAACTCATCATATTTATACGTTGTGAGTGATATCAGATAAGTTGCAAATATTGCAAGAGTTACAACTCACTATATATACAATGCAACTCATTACAACTCAATTATAACTTTGTCACAACAACTCTTGTTAAGGGGGTAAATTGAGTATGTGATTCGAAATGAACAAAGTAGTTGAGATAGGGATTAATTGGGGAACTTTGTTGGTTTGAATTTTGAGTTTTTATATATTGCTTTGGATCATAATGATGTGACTGGGATGGTATTAAAGTGGGGAATTCTAGAAAATTTTTAAAAATATGAAATAGGGAAATTAGAGTTCTTTTTGGAATTTTTTTTATTTGGAGAGAAGAATAAAAAAAGTTGGAGGTACTTGGAATAATAAATCATAGACTTTGTTTCAATATAACACAAATTTTAAGTGTTGTTTTGGGATTTTTTTCAACAAAACATGGGATTATGCTATAACCTGGATTCATGTTTTCAATAATATAGAGAAGAACAAACTTCTATAATGAATTCTATGTTCATCTTTTGTGTGGATTTCTTATAGTGTGAGATTATGATGAAATGAATTGTAATATTATTTCTGGAATTTTTTATAATGTATTCTAAAATGCAGATTCTGATTAGATGTAATAACCATGAATCTAATGTTGGAATGAATGGTAATGTTAAGTTTTTTGATACTTAAGACATAAATAATGAACATAAGCATGTGAAATGCAAATTTGTTGTTACAGTAGTGTGAAATATTTTGTAAGAATTTTAATTTCACTTCTACTAACACCTTTTCAACTATTATGCAACTCCCTTATGATTACAATCATAATGTCATGCTATCATTTTTCATCCATCCATCAAAATTTAACATGTGGCACTATGAGGATTTTCCATGATTCTTTTGAAATATTGATATCCATCATCCATTATGATTATTGATTTTAAATGGGCTTGGATTATGACACGTGGCACAATCAAAAGTTGTCACGTGGCATATTAATTGAATTTTGGAAACAAATATATATATACTTAGGTATGTCGATACATAGCCATAGGCAAGTAAGTTGATATAGTTCTAACCTACCTACTTATTTAGGTAGGCAAATAGGTAGGTAGGAAGGTAGAATATTTAAAAAATAGGTGAACAAAAAATAGCCGAACAAAAAATAGCCACATAAGTTTTTTAATTTATTATATTTTTTACCTTTAAGGTTAATCTTTTATAAAATCATCCCAACATGGCACATGTATTTTAATGTGAGAATGCAAGAGGAGACACCCCCTTTATATAGTTTCTAAAATGAATGAAGACAAAGCATATTGGTTAAATCTTTTAGTGGTTCCCTAGTTGCAATTGAATTGTAACTACAAAAACAAATTTCCCACATGTTTTCTATTTGATTTTAAATTTATAATTAGTCATTTGACACAATTATTTGGATTTTAATTATTTTAATTAAATATATGATAATTAATTATGTTGATAATTGATGATTTGAATTCAAATAAAATTCAATAATTACTCACCTACATTAACAAAGTTTGTTATCTAGAATTACATTAATTAATTAATTAATATAATATAATTATTTACTGAGTTTAAATAATTAGTTATTAGATAATTAATTAATTATTATCTGAATTAATTAACTACTAATTAATCAAATTTGATCAATGAATTAATATGAATAGTTTATTATTTAGTTTACTTAATTAGTTCATGGTAATTAAGCATACTACATATTAATTATTTATTTGAAAATTAGTAACAAATAATTCATTTTGAAATATTAAATAATAAAGATGAATTTGAGTAAAAGACATTGAAGTATATAAAGACATATTCATATGTACACCCTTATTGAGTGTTTAATAAAATATATACATTGCTTCAATTTCAATCCTAGTGATGACATTCTTCATTTTGCACATTAAAATTCTTTAAAATTCTTCATTTAGCACCTTGTCATAACATTCTTTACCCGCGAATGTTTACCAAATTACACTGGTTGATCTATAACTTTTTTAAAAATTATTTAAAATTCTTGCTTCTTTGGGCTTCCATAACATTCTTGCACCAAGAATGTCATAACTATGATTTCAATTCAAAAATAGACTTTCACCTTTCATGAAATTTTATGGTTTGATATGTATGTGTATCAATGTAATATTCTGAATTTCAATGTAATGAAATATTATTAACACGACAATTAAACATCAATCACAAAAAATGGGTCTATAATATTTACTACATTATTATAAAAACATTATTTAGAGAATTATGAAAATGAATTATTTAAGTAATTAATTCAATAAAGGAATCAACTTGTATTAATGAAACATTTAATAATCTAGCCTAGAAACTTTTGAAGCGTATAAGCAATGATATCTATATGTACATACTCATAAACATTTTAACACACCATTCCAATCTAATTGAAGGCCTACATTTACACTTTCAATGAATTGTGCAATCTTTAAATCTTATAATAATATGAGTTACCACATAGTTGACAATTAATTTTAGATGAGTTGAACATTTCAATTCCAGAATAGTGGACAAGTAGTAGTTATGTAGTGAAACCATAGTGGCACATTTAGTTGTAAATTAGTCGTAAAACTAACCAATTTAGTTGACTCTTAGTTGTAAACAAGTTGCAAGTTCCAAATGTTATGGACCTTTACCTATTAGACATGTGGCATGATCATACACATCAACACCATACACCAATTGCAAAGTAGTTGTTCATTCAATATTAAAGCTACATTAGTTGCAACACAGTCGAAATTAATCATTTCGCTACAACTTGTGATCATGGTCAAACTATGATTAAATATCATTGTAAATATTTTGCGTACATACACCTATACAAAGTCCAATTTGCAACTAATTTGCAACTAATGTGTAACTAAATTACAACTATGAAATATTTTGACTTGGCATTTTAATTATTAATTCATCGTATTTTCATATTGTAGTTGTACCCTAGTTGCATAGTAGTTTCTGTGACAATCTAATTGCATGCCAGTCTAGTTTTTGCAAACACAATTTTTCATAGTGAAATGGTGAATGTAAAATTTGTTCCAAATTGGAGGGGAGAGAAAAGTTGGTGCTTAAGTTAGATTCCTTGATCAAACACTCTAGTTTCAAAAAATGTTTAATCATGAGACTAAGCACTATTGTTGGGCAATATTACTTTTGTTCTTCTAACTCACATGTGAAGAACAAAAAATTGTTTGCATGTAGGTCAAAAGACACTTTTGCTTAATTGGTCAATGGCAGCAAGGCATAACAAAAGAAAAGATATTTCCAATTTGTGGCGATCTGGCATTTTTTGAAACAAGGCTACTTGATGACAAACTTTGAAAGTTTTAAGCAACTTTTCCAATTTTTGAAGGTAGAAAATTGTCTTCGCAAGACTGGTCCAACTCCACATGATGGGGCATGGCAAAGGCCATGCATAATGTGGTTTTACATGCCACCAAGGTTTTTATGAAGAAATCAGATTTCAATTCTATCAATTTTAATGAGTTTACAACTATTGACAATTAGACTTGGTTTAAGTTCATGTTTATGTGGTAGAAAACTAAAATAGGGTCCCATCTTATCGAATTTTTAGTAAGTGGTTGATGGAACCATTTTCGACAATTTGACTACCATGATTATATAAAACCTAATTTAGAATGTGGAGGCTTGACTAAACAAGATGTTGCTAAAAAATTTGTTTGTTTTGGAACAAATGGTGTATAGTTTTTTAGGGGGTGAAAAATGGTGTCACTACTTAACTCATGCAAAGGCATGCCCCTTTAGTCATCAGGGTGCATTGTATGGTGCATAGGACAAATCTTATTGTCCAAACATTGAGTTTTTTGAGCTTGGTATCGAAGATTGTAACTTTTTTAACTTCCATGTTTAACTATTTTGCTCATAGCCCTAAGTGAGCCCTAGAGGTTAAAAGGTAACCGAGATCTTGCACACAAAAGGTAACAAAATATTGAAGAACATAAAGACCATTGGATATCTTTTGTGCACCTATAAAGAGGGTTCTATAAGAATACAAAAGATTAGTTTTGAAGATGGCTATTGATAGTTCAAATTTCCAAACTACAAAAATCGATCTTATGAACTATTATGTGATGTAGAGACACTCTTGGGTCTTACTATTGTTTTACTTCTATTGGAACTTGTTCATGGTTTGTCCTAACTTGCACAAGGGCATCACAAACTTCCTTAAGCTAAATTTCAATATGATTATAATGAATCATGATTATATTTATGTTATTTATTAAGTTTTTTTTCACATTGTTGTTGTGTATTTTTCACTATATTACTCTATTGTTGATCAAATGTTTGTTGAAAATATCTAAACATAATGAACAATGGTTTTGGCCTATTCATTCTATGGTTATGATGATGAAAAAAATAATGGTTTGTCATTTTACCATTATTTTCATGACACAAATGTAAAATTTTACCATTCAAGGAGACTTCAATTTATATCATTTTAAAGAATAATTATGTTTATGTTGATATTATGATAACAAAATATAATTTTAACATTTGTTGAAATAACTAAAAAATAACATTTGATCCAAATTACATTATATACCAATTCCCATCATTTTTACATAATTATTTTCCCCCAAGAAGTTTGTGATGGGCAGCAAACCTTCATATGTGATTTCATAAGTGCTTTCAAACTTTGTGAGGTAAACCTATGGGAAATTGTGATACACATATTTGATTTTCCTCTCAATTTGGTGTTTTCTATGAACTTGTTGAACATATATGTGAGCCCTTATGCTTGACATGGTGGATAGAACTTGTAACTCAAAATTCCATATGCAGCCTTCTTCATAGGAAGTAAGTTGTTTAATATGTTACATGTTACAAATCCCACCACTAGGAAGGTGAGCATGGTGAACAAGGAAATGGACCAATGTTCTTCAACTATAACATGTTTAATCATTGAATTGGAAAAATGTTTTTGAGCCCAAGAATTGTTTAATGCAATTGGGGTCATCTACCCTTAATATTGGCTGGCTCTAAAAGTTAAAACCACCTTTCTAGGACACATGGCCATTTTTCAAGTTCATTTTGGGTACCTTACAAACTTTGGGATTAATGGCATGTTTGTTGGGCCATTGCTTAACCCTTTTGTCTTGGACCAATAATCATTTTTTGTCAAATTAACCATGGAGGTCCAATGTCAACCTGCAATGCAACTTCCTCTTGATGACAACCCAATAACCAAAATGTAGGAAAAAATTGGATCTAATAGAATTTTGATGCATCACCTTTTTGAATGGTGTTTGGTAGCATGGAAGATGAACACACCTTCTCCAACTTGTCCTTTGTGAAATCAAAACTATGGAACTGATTAACTACACATTTGGACCTTGTGGTCTATATGTATGTTCAAGGCTTTTCCTTTTTACATGGTAATCCATGAATGGAACGAACAACTATAGTGATACGAGTTGAAACTGTAGGGTTTTTACAAGTTTACCTAAGTATGGTTACCTAGATGATACTATAAGTGAAAATCACTTTGTTGGTTTCATACTAACTACATATGTATGAGTTGTGTTAGTAAATTAAAATGCCTTGGATGGCCATTTGTTTTTGTATGAACTTTAATTCACAAGAATGTAATGGATGCCACACATTTTGACGCACTCCTAAGTTCCTTGTTAGACCCACTTGAGGGTCTAAGTATGGTGAATTGCGGATAGTTGGAACTTGGAGGCGCTCCCGACTTCCAGCACTAAAGGGGGTAAGAGGGGCGTACTAGAAGTCCCGGGATTAGACTAGGAAGAGGGACAATTATGTTGTTACACAATCCTGCATCCAAAACCAACCACAAGTTGGTTAGAACTCATTATGCACTCGTTTGGTGTTGGGACAAGCCACGGGCGACCTCGGACTCACTTGACTCACCACGGCCCGGATTCGGGGGAAGCCACCACCTTCCCCCATATAGTATTCTCTGCGTTACTCCGCAGGAGCCACATCCGAATGGCACTTTTTCCCGGGACTCCCAAGGAGGAGTCCCGAAACTGTCTCG
>Ga0116226_10004280_pt1 | contig 12635 bp, 8 predicted proteins | sample S1TSphfallax_FD_89692 | JGI IMG/M metagenome (GOLD analysis project Ga0116226, IMG submission 89692) | Host-associated microbial communities from peat moss isolated from Minnesota, USA - S1T2_Fa - Sphagnum fallax MG | ecosystem: Host-associated > Plants > Peat moss > Unclassified | place: USA... | reverse complement strand
TGGTTATGGGCCGTCGGTCGCTTCTTCCGCCTTGGGCCGTATGCCTTCATACATATGTTGAGTGATGTGCGCAGAGGTGCTGGTTCCATCAGTGTGCGACGAGGCCGCTTGATGTCGAAGGTAGGGAAATGACTCGGATATTTCCACACACGATAATCAGTGTGGACAATCGGTGCTGACAGAAAAATCCGTCATCCCGCTGGCACGGGAATGACGGAGGTCATAACAAAAACCTCTTGCTTATCTTATAGCTTCGCACGAGGCAAGTAGTCACGTAGCTGAATTTTCGATTTTTTTTCCATGCTGATGGCGTGTGGGCCTTTGATGACGTAGTTTGCCGCGGATGTGTCTACGGGGGTGCGGGTAGGACCTGTCTCCCCATCAAGGCGACCATCCTGCTGCATACCTTGTTTGCTTATATTTTTTTTCTTGCCATCATGCGACCAGTAACGTTGTTCCTCGGGAGCCCCCATTTTCATCGACTGGAGCACGGCGAGGTGGTCATCCACACGCTTCCCTGAACTGTCCACACCCAAGCGTTCCATCAAGGTTTCAACTGGTCCTAGCTGATTTGCATACATAAAGAATTTGTTCGCGCCGGATGGTTCCGCAAATTGCGTCAAGCCATCTGCACCCCAGACAAATTGCGTTTTTGCCTGTATGCCAGACTCTTCCTTATATTGCTTTAACAGCATGCCTACGAAGTTTCCTTCAGACGGTCCGGTCTTCATATCGGCGTCGATATATTCCTGAATTTTCCCCTTCAACCCCTTGTTGTTCTCCAGGTCGGCATAGATGCCGCCCAATTCCCGGAAATAAGATGCGGTACTCCGGTCGCAGGCCTCCCTCATCAATGCCAGTCCATCAACTACTTCCGGTGAGTTGTCGCCGGCAGCGAGACGATCCTGGAAATGGCGTTCGCCTGCGGAGAAAAACATGAAGCCATGATTGGCCATTTTGTCTGCACGGAGAAAGCGGTCGCCGATTTTTTCGATCTCTTCATCGCCGCTCCTCTTCAGGAACTCGCCCATACCTGCATTGATATAACGTGCCGAAGCGGTCAGCCAGGAGGTGTCCATGAGTACTTCGAGGTTTTTGTATTCCCGCGTTGTTTTTACGAGGTTATCGACTTTCGCCGTGCGATCAGCGCTGCTGTCTTCCCAGTTCTTCGTATTCACGCCTGCAAAATGCGCAAGTTGTACGACGTGTCGGATTTTCGCGTGTATCGGTTGTTCCGCAGTACCTTCTTTCAGTTCCTGCAAGTTATCGTTGATCTTGTTGCAGACCTCGACCAAGTCATCAACAGTAGGTTGCTCGATGTTCTGCAGTCTTGGATTGTCCTTGCTGATTTTCTGGACGTCCAGTCGTTCGCCTTTCTTTTCCGTATCGGTATGGATTACCAGGCGGATCTGAACATCAATCTCTCTTTGCTTTTTCGTCGGTAGCTTTTCGACTGCTCGTAAGACACCCTTTTGCGCAGCCTTGAAAAGAGCCAATTGTAATTTCGCAGAATTTTCGACAAAGGTGTCAGGGTCCGATCCGATCATTTCCTGCGGCACCTGTGGCTTGTTCATCGTCAATTCGCCGAACAATACCGCGATATTTTTGGAGCCGGACTTTAAGCTGGCCTCCGTCAAATTATGGGCAAACGCTTCTGCCGCGCTTTCCAGTCGCTCCATGGCCTGCTTGTGCGTCATCATTTCGATGCCGGTTGCTGCAGGCATCAGGTCACTCTGCTGTTTGCGATCAAGCTCGTTGTATCCTTCGATCATGGATACATCGGCACTTGCTGGTACCGTGCGCTTTACACTGCCATCCGTGTAGTACGCGTAATTCTTCAACGCCTTCTCAAACGCAGCTGCATCGGCGGGGCCACTTTCCCATTCGATATGATGCGGTATCGGCATGATGGTGGAACCAACCACACCAGTTTGTTTCCCCATATTGATGGCCCAGAGATAGTCCTCCGGGTATGACACTGTTGGGTCGTAATTCTGTTTGATGTGGGCATGCATATCACGCCTGCCGCCCATGGGGATATAGGAGTGATATTTACCATTGACGAGATACTTGGGTTTTTCCGCTTCGATCAGCTCCATCGCGGCTTCTTTGTAGTGCTTGCCTGCTTGGACTGAATCCAGTGTTCGAGTGGCTTTGTCGCCTAATCGTTGTGCCAGGTCCTGATATGTCTTTTCAGCCAATGTGCGATTTCCCTCGCCATCCGTGGCGTGCCGAAAGACCTTCCCATATGTATGTGAATTGCTGATGTAACCAGGGAAATTTACATACAAGCTTTCGATAATCCGTTTCGCAATTTCTGTGTGTCTCTCATTGTCAGGGTGAATCACTGTTTTCGCTTCAAGAAAACGTAGTGACTCGCCGAAAACGGTGTCCAGATCATGCGAAACGGTACCGGGATTTTTCAGCACAGCATCCACATGCTTTCGCAGCTTTCCTGCATACCGGATTTGCTCCCCGCCAGTGGTTACGTCGAATTTCTTGTCGATCACCTCAAGGTCTTTTGCAAATTGCTTCAGCGCGCGGTCAATAGGTTTTCTGTTCGCTGTGAACTGGTCACAATATTCTTTTGATTTTTGAATCGAGGCTTTGTCTTCGTTGCTTGCTTGATATGAACAGTCCTTCTCCTCGGCGGGAAGCTTGTCGATAATTGCTCTCTTATCTGATAATTTGGTTCCGTCAAAAAGCGCAGCGGCTTGTGGCCGTTCGTGTGGTGAGGCAAGTGGATTCTCTGCCTTGGATTTGAAATTTCCTGCAGCTGATACTTGATATTTTGGTTGTGACACTTTCATTATGTTTGTGAGGCGCATCTATTCCTCCATTGAGATAGGTTTGAGTTGCATTTCTGTAGTGGTATGCAAATGGAGTCGGGTTCCATCCTTATGTGTCCGATTGTCATATGCGCGTCATGAACGAAAACTTATATGCTCGTCGATCGGTTTTTTGAAAACATGTGGCATGCAAATGTATGGTGTTCTTGCATACCTGCTTCGCAATGGAAGTCGGTATAACCTGATGCAGGAGAGAGGGCAGAGCGTGTTGCGGCATCTGCCGGTATGAATGACCGGCAGATTCTCGCCGCAGAGGTATATCAGAATGCTAAGGTTGAATCGGCGCAATTGCGATTCAGCTTTTGTGCATCAACAATCATGGATGCGCAAATTCATACATCCCCCGCGCTTTACGGACTATTTCAGAGGCATCGAGAAGTGCGGCGCGCAGTTGATCCGGTTTTCTCATGCCCTGCATCCAAATGACGCCCACCGTGGAGTCGTCGGTGTTGACCTTTACCGTACCGATTCCAAAGATCTGGTCGAGGAACGATTGATTGACCTGGCTATTTTGAATGCGCCCGATATTGACGGCTTCCATGCGTCTTCTCAATACACCCTGGCGAATGATCAGTTTATCGTCCTTGACTTCGTATTCAATGAATTGTGTGCGAATGATGGCAACACCTATCATCATACTGACTATGGATAGCGGTATGATCAACAGGAAAACCGACGGCTGGAATCTTGGATATATCCAGATATATACCGCAAAGATCAAAATGGTGAAAAATATATAGCGCATCACATAGTTTGTATTCACCAATACAGAAGGTTGCGAGGTAAAACTGCCGCCCTCCGTTTCCGAGAAATCTGTGTCCTTGAAAAGCTCCAATATGTTCATGGTTTTACCCTGATCCTCATCCCTTGTTATAGTTGTTGTCAATCCTGCTCAGCGGCGGCAGTTTCAAATTCAAAAGGGATGCTCAATGTCTCGCACAGCTTTTCCAGCTTTTCCTGTTTGCTTTCATGACTTTCGCATATTCCCATATGGAAGAAAGCCAGTGTGTCGTAAGGAGCATTTGCATTGATCGTCAACGTCCTGAACCCGATCGCCTTCAGCGCGCGGTGTGAGCGTCGATTGTCGGAGAAGGAAGAAGAAAAGACGTCGTGTATACCACGCTTGTCCAACATGTTCATCAGGATCGCTCCTGCCTTCTTGCCGTAACCGTTACCCTGATAGTCTGCGCCGATCCAGAACGAAAAGAATCCTGTATCTTCATTGCACTGTGCACAGACAAAGCCAATCAATCCCCAATTTTCGTGCATCACGGCACAACTGGTATTGGCTTCTTCTGCAGATTCACTTGCGATCCATGTTTTGGTCTGTTCCAGTGAAGGGAGTGCAGGCAGCATAGTCAGCGCACCGATTTGCGGATCGCGATACAGATGATGATATTGTTCTGCGTGGTGGCTCGAGAGTGGTTCAATTCGCAGCTCCGCATCCTTGGCAAGATTCGCATCAAACCAAGGGTGCCGTTTTTCATTTTCGACGCGACGTTCCGCTTCTGCCATTGTTGTATTGGCTGCTGGATGCAGGCGCTGATTTGCCAGCACTTTCCGCAATATCGTTTGCGCTTCGCTTGTGTCCCCTGTTTCTAAAGCGCAAATTGCGAGCAGACATAAGTCATCGACATTCTCACCAAAGTAGCCCGCGCTTGCTTGCAGACATTCACGCGCCAAGCCGAAATTGCCGATGCGCATCGCCAGCGGTACGATCTTCTTGTAGAAACGTGTGTCGCTCTGACGTGGCAAGTATTGCGACCAGCATTGCGCCAGGGCCTGTTGCCATTGTTGCTTCGACACACCTTGCGATTTCCAGTTTGCCGCTTCCAGTACTGGATAAAATTCGTCGATGATCAAAGGATCGTAGTTAGTGCGTTGCAGTAGCGCCAGGCAATCGGGAATCGTCAACAACTGCCGTTGCACGAGTTTGGTGAAGCGTTGGGCTTCGCCATTATGTGCGGAGCTTAGTGCAGGTAATAACTCCGGCAGGCCATCTCCGACTTCGCGTTCCTCCGCGTCATACAATGCCACCATAAAATACGACGTACTATCCTGTATTTTTTCTTGCCAAATATTTGCGCCCAATGAACGCAAGTATAGGGAGAGCGCATGGTAATTGGTCGGCATGGCAGGTAATGGGACTGTTACCTTGGTGTGCGGTGAATAGGCTCCCAAGCGGATATCCTGTTCCTCCGCTACGGCATTGTCGACGCACATGAGCATGAATTTGCCATCCGTCATGCGCCGGATTTCGTCCAGCAATGTCAATGCACCGCTAGGCAACAAGGTAACTCCGTCTGCCAGGCTATCCAGATACATATTTGCTACTGCGGCGCCTGGTTCTGGTAATGGATTATCGGACAGGGATGGCCAATCGAAGACCAGTTCAAGCTCACGCTCTTGTGGGGCTGGATTTCCCGTTACCCTAGCGAGGGAGCCGAATAGTTCGCCATTCTGCACCGCTATGAAGTCATGTTGCAAACGGCTGAATAGTCCGTGCGCCAATACGACACAAGGATTGTCCGCCAAGCCATTGGCGCCGGATGTTGTGAGTTCATCGAGTGTAGTGACGACGAAGAGGTCGAGTTGATCGGCCGCCCGGAAATAGGGATGCGCATTTAATGCAAGCGTTTGTTCCTCTGTATCAACGCAGGCGATGTAGCGGAACGGGGGGAGCGACAAATTCATCGCCCCTAAGCGTTCAAATAATGCGCTCATGACTTGCCATGCAAATTGACCGTTCCCGGCAGATAAATCAAGAATGACCAGTTGTTCGTCGTCGTCGATTTCATTGACCGACTGATTCAATTGCCAATAGCGAATGATGCCATCTGCATAAGCAGCGGCTGCGTAAGCCGATGTCGATATGGGGGCATGCTCGGTTGATAGCTTGTCGTAAAGGGTCGAAAATGATGTGTAATCGTCAGGCAATTTGGGCAGCGTATAAGTCGGCATTGGCGTCGTCTCTGCTGCTGACGGGGCAACAGGCGCTGCGGATGCAGTTGTTGCAGGTTGAGCCCCTGAGTCTGCCGCCGTGCCTTGTGCCGCTGGAGCTGGCATGGTGCGCGCGTAGAAATCGCTGTTTTTGATACTTTCCCGATAGACCGTCCAATCTCCTTGTGGCAATTTTGCTGGGACGGGTACCTTGCGTTTCTCACCGCCTATGCTGACTTGATGCGTAGGTACCGCATTGAAGCGTTCCTTGAAATAGTCATCGGTGTAGTAGCGAATCTTGTCTGCCTTGATGACCGGGATGCCTGAACGCACGACTAACTGTGCATCCTTGCTCATGCTGAGCAATTCCTGCGGCAGCATCACAGCACGTGACTGGAATGACTCTGTCGTACTGTCGCCCCCCGTTCCTTTGATGCCGAATAGCTGCGCCTTGCTTCGCTGACGACTGTCGGAAAGCACCGTGTTATTGCCGATCATCTTGGAATATTCTTCAGCCTCATTGATTTGCGATGGCGTGAAGTAAATCACCGCGCCCATATTGCTGATGATGTTGTGTGCATCTTCCTTGCCGTACACGGCTTCCAGTTGTGCCTTGTCCTGAATCACGATGGCTAGCCGCATGTTGTAGCCAGCCATGAAGCCGACTCCTTTCGCCACGATGGAGACCTTCCCCATGGCGGTAAATTCGTCCATCAGCAACAAGCATTGGTATTTGAGTGCAGGATTCTGCTCAGGCAATTCCTTGACGTTTTCATTGATCAATTGCGAGAAGAACAGATTGATGATGAAGCTCGCCTGCAGAATTTCCCCAGCCGGAATGTGCAGATAGATCGACATCTTCTTTTTGCGTACATCGCGCAGATCGAAATCGTCACCCGAGGTGGCTTTGTCGATCACATCGTTCGCAAAGGGCGTGAGCGTGGCCGAGAATGTGGCGACGATACCCTTCAATGCCGTTTCACCACTGCTCAAAAAGCGGTTCAAACAGTCACGGCAGGCGGGGGAGAGTGGATTGGGACTGGCTGCCCTGGTGCTGAGCACGTGCGTCAGGTAGGCTTCTATCGGGTTACCCTTGCCAGAGCCCTGGCGCAGAATTTCGCCGATTGTCTTGGGCAGTTCCGGTGTTTCCAAGACCAACAAACCAAGGCCGACGAACAGGTTTTTCGCAGCATCCGACCAGAACGGGTCTTTCTCGTTGACCGGATAAATGATGGTCGCGATTGCCATCAAATCGTTGATCCTATAACTTGGGTTTGAGGACACGTAAGACAGCGGATTCCAGCGTTTGGTGTTTTCCGAAAATGGATTGAGATAGACGATCTCGTTACCCATATAGCGGCGTCGGAATTCCGATGTCAGGTTGTAGTTCTCACCCTTGATATCGAGGATCACTGCCGAATCCTGGAATTGCAATAAGTTCGGCACACAAAAACCGACCCCTTTACCCGTTCGGGTTGGCGCTGCAAGCAAGATGAATTCCGAGCCACCCATGCGCAACATCTGATTCTTGAACTTGCCTATCACGACTCCCCTGGGGGCGTCGAGCTTCTCCTGCTGGATATCGTCCATGTCGGCAAAGCCGGAATGACCATATAAGTCCTTTCCCCGCGGTTGCGAACGTAGCTGCATAACGGCTGCAAACGGTAGCACAATGCAAGCAAATAGCGATGCGCCCGCACATAGCTCGATTTTCTTCATCGTCTCTGCATCGGGGTCGGATAGATAGGCTTCCTCAATCGTGAGGAATTGTGCATTGACGGGGTTTTCCTTGAAGGTCAGGAACAGCAATGCGCCTGACAAGTAGTTTGCCAATGCTAGCAAGATCACCAGCAGCACGGCACCCCCGGCCATCAATACCGGTTTGCTGAGTGTTTTCTTCTTCATTGCATTGCTTCCAGTTTTTTCATCGGGTTGTAATAGATTTCGCTGATGAAGCGTTCCCCCAGGTGGTTCTGGAACTGGACGACGACGTCAATCGTCAATACCAGCAAGCGTTTGATGACGTCGAAGGTCAGGTTTGCACCGCCGGGAGAGTCCTGGATCATGATTGCCAGCTGCTCAAACGCCAGCGCTGGCGTACCTGCGTGGCAGCTGGTGATACTGCCCGGGTGGCCGGAGGCCGCATTACGCACGTAATACAAACATTCATCGCCGCGCAACTCGGCCAGCAGGATGCGATCGGGCTTCATCCGCAGGCAACTCTCCAGCAAGTCCTTCGGTTTGACGTTGGCTTTACCCTGTCCGCCTTTACTGTAAAGAAGATGCACGCAATTTTCATGCGGCAGAAATAGCTCGCGTACGTCTTCAATCGTGATGATGCGCTCGTCCTTCGGAATTTCATGCACCAAGCCTTTCATGAAGGTGGTTTTGCCAGAACCTGTCGCACCGGCGACGACGATATTCATCCGGGCCTTTACTGCCAGCTTCATGAATTCTTCATATTGTTTCGTTTCGAGCAGGCGGAGTAATTCCTGCTCGTTATCGCTCAATGCCGACTGCATCGGACGTACCTTGCTAAACAAACCGGATGCGGAGAAGTCTTGTATCTTTCGTGTAACCAATGCTGGCTTACGCAACGTGAACGAATAACGGTCTTCAACAACAGCGGGTGGCATGACCAACTGGATACGAGATCCATCCGGCATCGAGGCACTCAGCAGCGGCGTCGTCGCATCCCATTTTTGATTTGAGTAGGTTGCGATTGCCGTACCCAGTGCCTTCAGCACCTTGCTGTTTGCCTCCGGGCAGGGTTGTGAAGACCAGCGCGAATTTTTTTCTGTCCACACGACGCCTGGTGTGTTCACTGCGATTTCTGTTACATCAGGGTCTTGCAACCACGGCTGGAATGGGTCGAGAAACACCTGCACAGAAGCGTCGCGTTGCAACGCAATGACATTGTCCAGTTTTTCGTTTTTCTCGCTCGCCGGTGTTTCGCGTGGCGATGCATACGAAATATCTCTGTTAGACGTCATATTGTTCACCTTTGGGTAAGTTGATAGACGGAATCGAACCAAAGATCGCGATTGACATACACCATGACGCGATCGCCGCGATTCTTGTAAAGCGTCGGCGGTATGTTGATCGTTGAATGCAGCACCTGATCCGCCATCGACGATCCGGTATTGATGGTGGCCGTTGGCGTGGTGTTTGCTGCATTGCTGTTCGGATTGTTGCTTGTGAACTCTGCGTTCTTCTTGGCGATTTCAATCGACACGGCGTCCTGCACCAGCGACAGCAGGAAGGCCGCACCGATACGCTCTACCCAATGGTTATCCACATATCCATTCACACCCATCGTGCCGACGCTGTCAGCGGCAGGAGAATCGACATCGATCACCATACCGTTCGTGGTTTTGATGCGATCCCATAAAATGGCGATGCGACTGTCGCCATTTTTCAACTCGCTTTTGTATTCCCCGACAATCTGACTGCCTTTTTCTATCAGGACGACCTTGCCATCGTCGGAGTAGATGGTCTGTGGTACCACGCAGCTTGCATTGCCTGGAATATTCGATATCAACTGCGTTTCCAATACGCATGGGATGAAGCTGCCTCTGGCCAGCAGATACGAACGATTGCCCAGATTGGCTGCACTGACTTGCTCTGTCTTTGTCAGTGGTGCATCCTGTGCCTTCAAGTTTGCCAGTTGCTGTACAGTACGTGGGCGGCTCGCTTTACCTCCAGGTGGATGACGAACATCGTCTAGTGGCGGTAATGACGGAAATGGTGATGGACTGACGTTAGGTTTTTGATCACCAGACTCTTCGTCAAGCATCATGCCTGATTGTTTCGCACTGGCGACGTCAATAGGCGGTAATGGCGGCGGCAGTTCTGAAGGTTTTGGCAGCCCCATTGGGGGTGGCAGATCCTTGCCCTTGCCCAATCCGACTGGGAGCGCAGGCTTCGCATCACCGTCATCCTTGAACGAGCGCAGTCGCTTTTTTACTTCAGCGGCTTGTTTGTTCTCGTCGGCTTTCTGTGCGTCGTCCTCAGCTTTCGCCTTTTGTTTGGCTTCGGCACGTTGCGCAAAATAAGAAGAAACGCGCGCCTGCACGAGAGCGATAGAGCCACCAATGACGAGCATGACAACGACAAAGATGCCTGCCATCTTCAGTAGTGCCTTCGACTTCTTGCGCTTCGGCTCGGCATCAAAGCGATGCGGATCGAACGCATCCTCCAGCTTATCGATAGGAGGATGTTCTGGCGCCGCATCAGGAATGTTGGCCGGAACGTTAGCAGGATTATTTTCGGGAGTGGTCATTTCTTGTTCTCCCGTGTAAGGCCATATACGGTAGTGCCGTTTTCGGGACCGACACCTATCGCGTTATAACTATCGTTAAAGACACCGACCATTGATTTCGCCAGACGCAGGTTCCATAGCGGCGCCGTCGCGTGCATCACAACGTAGTCACCTTCAACATGGGAATTGACCAGCACTTCCTCCTTGCTATTCGGTTGGCTTTTGTAGATGGCTGGCACTTCCACATTGCTGGGAAACTTGAACCAGGTAAAGCGACCATCGTCATAAACTTCGCGGGGGCGGATATCTGCATCCTCGGAAACGATTTGCATCGTGTAGTTGCGATTCTGGAATCCGCTTGCTATCGGCTTTGCCATATCGACATTTGGCGGCAAAGTCGGCGAGGAAGCCGATGTCGCGATCTGCGGCTTCGGAATTTGTACGGCGGGATAGTCGAACACGATTTTGGAAGCGCGACGCGCAAAATTTTCCGGTGTTGGTTTGACGGTTTTCAAATCAAAGACGTAGGAACGGCTGCGCGTGGTGACGATCAGCGTGGTCTTTTCTGCTTTGTCGAGCGCACGGATATACAGGCGTGATCCCTTCTTGTGTACATCCCAACCAGCAATCGTGCCGCCTGCGACGTCATCAATCGGCTCGTCTTCCCTCAATTGGATAAAGAATGGCTGATTGAATATTGCGGCAATTTGCAGCACCTTATTTTCTGCATAGAGCACATGTTCAACGCGGTTGTTTCCGACTTCCTCACGGAACATGGACGACTCGCTGTCATGTGGGGCGGCAGTCAACACTGCCGCGGCGAAGAGCAGGGCGTTCATTTTGTCACCTTCTCTTCTGGTGCTGCGCCATTCATGAATTCAGGATCGGTCTGATACCCTTCAACAGTGAACCCAAGCGGATTGTCGATTACATCAAATTCGCGTTTGGTCAATTGCTGCTTGTAGGAGTAACGTATCGTTGCTACCCGCCGCGTGACGATAGGATCGCCGATTTCGTTTTTACGGCTCAACTCGAAACGCACTGTCGCGATACCCGGTTCATTCAACGTAATACTCAAAATCGTCGGCAGGATTTCCACCTTTTTACCGAAGCGCTTGTCGAGAGCATCATCGCCGCCCTCAAATTGCTTGGCATATGTCTTCCAAGGGCCATCGTCTGCCAGGATATGGACGGTGTCGTAATCGTTCTGCAGCAGGGTGTAGCTATAACGCTCGCGGGCAACAACAAAGGTCTTGATCCAGTGTTTGTCGTTGAGCGTGCTGGTGCTGATGTAGTCTTTCGAGCTGGCGACTACGCTGCTCTCCCCAGTCAATTTGTCAACTTCAACAACGTAGGGGACAACCTGCTTTAACGGGATCAGCATGATCAATGCCACTACCATCAGGCATGAAACCCCCGCTGCCACGCTGGCGATCTTCCACGCCAATACACGCGACTTGCGTTCATTGAGGACGATGTCTGCCTCCCAGCTCAACGATGTCGGCATGGTCTCTTCTTGTGATGCTGTCTTTTTACGAAACATGTAGGTCGCTCCTGCTTCAGATATTCAAATTCATTGGAGACACAGTGCTCCGGTTTCAGTGGTAGAAGGTCAATTTGCTTTGTTGATCGGTCGATTGCACCTTTTCCAAACCTTCGAACCCGATGGCTTTTTCCTGCGGACGACGGCATCCATGCTTGGCTGCCGGTTTCGCGGCTTCGACCACCGCCGCCGCTGATGTATCGCCAGGCTTGGTTGATTGGGCCGTTGCTGCTGGCTGCGTGGTGTTTTGTAGTGGGATAGGTTTGAGATTGATCGGAATGCGTGTGCTGCCATCGGCATATTTCAATTCGGGAAGCCCCGAAGAGCACGCCACAAGCGTCAGGCAGAGCGATAACGATAGGATGTTTTTCATAATTCCACTTGGTTTCAAATTGCTTGTTTGCCGAATTACGGGAAAAGTGACTGCTGCCTGCAACATCACATCCTCATCCCGCCCGCCAATATTTCCGTAACGAGCATGCGTGGTTCGCTCGATGCAAATTGTTCCAAGGCTTGCAAATTTCTGAATGGAATCATTGGGATGCAAGGCTTTGTAAGCGCAAAACAATAAAAACCGCATTTGCATTGGAACCAGATTCGTGGCCGCAACACATATGCACAACGCCTTGCAGACAATTTGAACGTTGAACGTGTCGAAACGTTTGTTAGGGGGACGTAAGAAGGCGCGGATTACGTAAATGCCATTCTTGAAAATTGCAAATGCGGGTTCGTGTTGGATATGAGTAATTCCCACAACCGGAGAAGGGCAAGTGAATGTCTGCCTGGAAGCATGGCTATCTGATCAGGCAGTTTTACCTGTCAATTTCATTCATCTTTTATTTTATCTATTAAATCATCATGAAAACTTCTACTAAATCTCTTCTTCTGTGCCTAGTCCTGTTTGGTGTGCATTCGGTTGCTTTCGGCCAGTTCGCTGCTGCGACGACGGCGTTGACGCAAATCCAAAGCGTCATGAAAAGCCTGGGTGTCGCAATCGTGACTATCGCGATGATGTATGTCGGTTTCAGAATGGTCTTCCAGG
>Ga0116226_10004279_pt1 | contig 12636 bp, 8 predicted proteins | sample S1TSphfallax_FD_89692 | JGI IMG/M metagenome (GOLD analysis project Ga0116226, IMG submission 89692) | Host-associated microbial communities from peat moss isolated from Minnesota, USA - S1T2_Fa - Sphagnum fallax MG | ecosystem: Host-associated > Plants > Peat moss > Unclassified | place: USA... | reverse complement strand
TGGGATGATGATGTCATGTGAGCTCATGGCTTGGATTCGGCCAGCGTTTGAGAGTTTTTTAAATTCCCTGGCGCTGGCGGTGACGCGTGTTGTGTCAGTAATCTAATAGACCCATTCCATCGGAGTAGTCTGGTCAGGTTCCCTTTTGCTGACCCAGTCCCCCACCGTCGGTTTGCTACTTGCGGTAGCAGGATCCCACGGGATACTATCAATGATGAGTTTCCTATTTAGCCTGTTTATGGGGTGGAAGCTCACACCGAGCTATGAGAGGCCTTTCCAATTTTCCTCTTCCGAGTTCCAAAAATCGCCAATTCTGGAGCAGCCCGCGTTCGCGAGGGCGTTCCCCTCGCTTTTGCCACTGAGTCCCAGCGGTCTACCGTCTTGATTCGTAATGAGGGGGTTTCCGAAAACCGGTTGTCTGAGTATTTCCGCTGAGTTGGTCGGCTCCGATTTGCTAAGGCCAGGTCTCACACTCAGCCAGGAGTGGAGGATGCTCTTCCACAATGAGGTTGGGGGCCTTTTGAGCTTGGTAGCCGCGAACATCCAATTGATGTCTTGGGTGGTAGGGCCCATCCCGTGGACCGGGAGCCTTATCTGGTTGGCCTTGTACCTCAGTATTTCCTTCCAGGGTTCTCCTCTCGGGGCGAGGCCCCTAATGAAGAATTTTGCGAGCAGGGCTTCCGATTGAGTTTTCGGATCAATGATCCCTAGTCCTCCTTGGGGGATTGGGAGGACCAGGGTCTCCCATTTTACTTTTGCCCTTGCATTGTTAGTTTTTCCGCTCCATATGAAGTTCCTCACAACCCCACGTACCTGGCTGCACATCATGGGGTTGGGGTTCCAAGTTGCTGCCAGGTACCACATGGAGGCGAGGACTACCTGGTTCGCAACCAGGATTCTCCCCGCCAGTGAGAGCCGACAGGTACTCCAGTTCATTAGCTTCCCTTTGAGGGTTGAAAGCATTTTGTCGAAATTAGCTTCAGGGGGGAGGTGGAATCCGGCTTGGATTCCCAAATATCTTACCCCTTTGCCTTTGGGGATCCACTAGAGCCCCACCTCCCGACCCCACTCCCAATCTCGGTCCCTTTTGCTGGCCCATATGGCACAAGATTTGTTCCAATTGACTTTTCCTCAGGACGCCTTGCAAAAGATATCCAGGACTTTCTGGGCCCTTTCCATATTTTCGCGTGTACCTTGGAAGTAGAGCACGGTGTCGTCCGCGAATGTTTGGTCCATAATTTTCCCGCTTCCCGGAAGGGTCAGACCCTCAACCCCGAACCTACGGTCATCCAGCATATGGCCTAGGACATCCGTCGCCAGAATGAAGAGGTAGGGTGAGAAGGGGCATCCCTGCCTCACCGATCTAGCTAGGGGGAAGGTGCTCCCCTCCACCCCGTTCAGCTTGATGGCGCCGTGGAAAGATCCAGAGTATACTATAAGGGGGAAGGTGGTGGCTTCCCCCAAGTCCAGGCCGTGGTGAGTCTTGTGTGTCTATGTTGCCCATGGCTCGTCCTAGCACCAAAGGTGCTCCAACTATGCACTAACCACTTTGTGTGGGTTATGTGCAGGCCCGCGTGAGTGAATGAAGCTTGTCAACTCTTCCTAGTCCCATCCCAAAGCTTCAACACGCCCCTCTACCCCTCAAAGTGTTGTGAGCTAAGGAGCATGCCCCGACTCCTCCCCCTTCCGCTGTCTTTCACTTGGACTCACATTTGAGTCTTTCAAGGAGTTGGGAGTGTGTCACCCTTTTTCTTTGGTTGTGCAAGTTGATCTCACCTTGAACTTTCGTTTATGAGTTTGTCCTAATCCCATCCCGAAGCTCTAACACACCTTCCTACCCCCAAAGTGTTGCGAATTAGAAAGCATGCCCCAACTCTCTTTTTCTTTCATTATTTCACTTTAGAACCTACTTTTGGGTCTTTTGAAGAGTTTGGGAGTGCGTCATAATGAATGGAGTGTTGAGGGTTAGGTCTTGGAATTATATTCACACTATGAATTCCTTTGCTCCAATCCCTTAAATTTTTTTAAACAATGTTTCCATTTTGCTGATTAAATATAAGTTCACTATATTTTATACTAACAACCATAAGTACACCTTGTGCTATTATTGATTTTGCTCTTGGTAAGACTATAGTTTCTTGTCTAGTTACAAATATTGGCTCAACTCTTCTAGACATTCTGATGCCCAAAGTTATGACTTCTTGCTCAACCACATAACAAATTGGAGGTTCAAAATTTTGAATTCATTGTTCAAACTTTGCATTCTCATGATCCTTTTAATATTTTTATTTTGGTATTACTTCCTCCCTTTCTAACATGTTGAATCTTTGTTTTTCTTATACATTAAAACATCATAAATCAATTGTTGCATTAGACTTAGTGATTCCAACACAACTATCTATCAAGGTTCAAATTCTTGATTCCTTCATCTAAATTCATTTTGTGAGTTTGCATTCACAATTTAACATTATTCTCTATTAGAATTTTGTTGTAGACTATTGGTGCGCATCTATGCTTCACTAATTTTCAATTCAAAGGAATAGTCAATATTACTTGAGGTGTTTTATGACATGAAAATCTTTCTTTTGTCCATGGATGTTTCTATTGAGATTGAGAAACTCTTCTAAATGTACAAATTGTTGATCTTCTTGATTTGTATTCAAATTGTTGTTGATGGTAGCGCCATTCTCCATTTGTTCATGTAATAAAACTTGATGTGATTGTCTCCCAAAATTTATAGTTACAATTATATTTTCCATTTCTCCACATTATAACTCTAATTTGAACAAACTTTTGCTTTATAACAAAATCTTCATAGTTAGCTATTATGCTTAGATATGTTTCATGAACAAAAAACTTATGATCAAGATTTGAAAAAAAAATGCAAAAAATGAATATGAATTTCAATATCTATCTATAGAAACAAAATTTTCAACAACAAAACATAAACAACATTTTGAAATCACTTTGAATTCAAGCCTTGGGATGGTTGCCAAATGGTAAATACAAAATGTTTAATCCTCTACTCTTATCTAAACTCAACATGTCATAAAATTAATACTAGATAAATTTGTTCATTCAAATCTACTCATATATAATTTCAGAATTAAAATCCAACAATGAAAGTATGATAACAAAAACATCAAAATAACAATTATGGCTATGAAAATAAAGCTTTTCCATAAATCAAAAGTGTTCTTCTTTCATACTCCATTAAAACTCAATGTTCTATAATGATCCCCTTTCATCCTCTTCTCCAAAGATGTAAAATAGGCCCTACAAATTCAAACAGTGATAAAAATTATGTAATCTAGCTAGTAATTTTAAAACAATAATTAAGTAAGTAAAAATATACTAACTAATTATTACCACCACAATAACTCCCTTAACAGTACAATTATGATCTATTATAAACAAAATTATATAATATAATTTCTTAAATCAAATAAATGTTTAAGATGTGAAAAAATATTTTTTATTTTTATATAAATTTTAATCCTAATTTAAAATAAAACTTAAGATGTTATATGTGTAAACCTTATAAAACTTATAGGTCCATAAATCAATCAATTATATGGCATTCATCAATGTTTAGAAATCAAATTTGATTATTTAGATTGATATTTTATATCAAGAATATAGTTATTAAAATAAACTTTATTATTTATGATACACTTGATTTATGATTTATTTATAAATATTATATGTGAATAAATTATATCACATATTTTAATTAAATTTTATTGGTAAATTTATGATATATCAAAAAAAATTGCATAATATAATTTTTAGAATCAAATGAAGGTTTAATATATGAAATTTATTTATGTATTATGTTATATTATTCATTTATAAATCATGCGATTGAATTGATTTTTGCCATGGAATCGTTGTTGAAATTGAATTCAAATATTTTTCTTTTCAAATCAATTTATATTTTTAAAGGGAAACAAATATGCTTTTGTACATTATTGGAAAAACTTTGAGCTTAAATTTTAATCTTGTCATTTGGATGAAATCATAGTAAGATATCAAAGTTCAAAGATGATGTTTTGTGTAATGTTTGAAATCAAATAGGTTAAATATAAAGTGTAGGTTATTTATTTTCCACAACAAACATGGTGGTTTGGTGGCAAAGGAGTTGATCTCCATCTTTGGGGTTCAAGGATCAATCCTCATGAATGGCATGGGTTATGGTCAATGCTAGAATGTTGATCAAATATTCCTTACCTACCTAGTCAACATAGGTTAAGCACTTACTAAATGACCTTACATAGACACAATAGGTGGCCTACCTAGCAACCTAAACTAGTTTTCTAAGCCTAACCTATGTAATGACATATGTCAACATGGTACATATTGAATTTAATGAAAAAAATAAAATTAAATGTTTTTATTATTTTAATATTTAAATTTAAAACTTTAAAATATATAAATAATGCAACTATATTTTTTAATCATAAAATCAGTTGCAAAATGACAATGCCACATAAGCTAATTTGGATGGATGAAAAGTTCATGTAAGTCACATTATTATGCAACTACCTTTACAACTTGGTGTCATGTATTGTCTTTCACAATTAGAATTTTATGTGACTTGTCCAAATCGACTAATCACTATAACAAATCACATGTGGTAATTACAATTAAAAATGAATCGTAAATCTAGTCATATATTTGCAAATTCCTTGTAATGATAGGGCTCTTATCTTAATCCCTTCTTATAAATCTCTTAAATGATGGGTGAATTACCCCCAACCATTCATTAACTCGCGTTACCTAATCCTAGTTTCACCCCTTGGGTAATGGTAAGTCTACCACTAGTAATTAGTATTCACTAAAAGGCCTATGAAACTATTTTGTCTAGAGATTTCTACCCATTAACAAATTTTCTTACTATGATTTTCAAAGCATGTTTGTAACCATATTTCATACTAACAACAACAGGTATGCAAAGAGATATTTTATCAAGCATAAAAAAGCTATAATGATCTATGAATGGAGTGGACTAATCATAACAAAATATAACACTTTGATAATTTAATCGAAATCCAAACTGGTTGCACAACTAATAGTCCACTATAATATAACTAAACAACAAGTAACCTTTCAAATTATGGAAAAATAGGTCATGCTAAAAAAACTTGTCATAATAGGAAAAACGAAGAACTTGTAGTCATTGTTATACCTACAAAAGTTGTTGAATTGATAGCTAAAGTTTTTGCACAACTTGTTAAACTAGCTAGAGTACCATTGAGGTATCTATGTATTATCTATTGTAACTTTGAACACCATGCATTCGATTATCCTATAAAGATAGAAGTTAAAAACATCTTCTGGATTAACCCAATCACTACTGCCATTGTAGTAGTAAAACCCTTTAAACTTGATAAAATACTAGTTAACATAGTTGTTGTTATCACAACACATCCAAGTACTAGAGCAACATGTGCTAAAAGAACGTGAACCAACAAAAGTGAAAACTAATTGGCAAATAGAAGAACAAATGATTTTTTTTTTGTCCATACTATCAAGGAGTTATAGGGGAGTGACTCAGCATCACAAGCACTTGTTGATCTAAATAAATCACTTCATTCAAATTGGGTTGGTTTACCATAATTGGTAAGTCAATTGGTTACTAGTAAGCAACATGGTCATTTGATTGCATAAACAACACTACCAAATAAAGCTTTGGAAGAGATTTAAAGAGGCATTAGCATTCAAGTTTTGGAGACCAAGTATGTGATCAACTTGGGGCAACTTTAAAGGATTATGCTAAACATTAAGTGCTATCTTTGAATTGGTTAAGTATGTTCAATTAATGTAACCTAAACATGTTCATCTTGAACTTGAATGTGCAAGTCGTTATTGACCATGAAATGATAGTGATTCAAGTTTGGTTTGGTAAGAACCTTATTGATGATGTGTTTAAGTGATGGAGGTTTCGGCATAAATATCATTACTAAGAACCTAAAAGTACAATTAGGTTTTTTAAAGCCTAACCCAGTGCCTTACAATTTGTGCATGGAAGATCAAACCATAGCCAAACCACTTGGTTTTATTAGGGATTTGAAAATATTTGTGTATGGAATTCCTGACACCATTACATTTATTCTTATCAACAATAATGTTTTAGAAACTAGTTACTCAATGTTGCTAGGATGCCCATGGTTGAGAAATGCCAAAATATCCCATGACTAGGGAACCAATATTGTTATTATACAAGGAACAAGTATAATAATAACCATACGTGTTACTAAAAAACTTGGTTTTCACACTAAAAAACCATAAGTCTTAGTATGTTATGATTTCCATTTTGGAATATTAAATGAAAAGGAGGATGTGATGTTTGCCACAAAGTTAGATTTCTTTTCTATAGGAACCATATAAGTACCTACTCATATGAAATTGATTTTTAAATGAACATGCATACAAAATTTTAATATGGTAGAATCGGTCCTAAAATAACATGTTGAATTGGTATGTGTTATAACTATTAACTTAGTTATACTTCTTGACATTGTCAAACAACACCTACCTATGACCTTTTCCATCCAGAAGTGGGGGAGATGATTGTTGATGAAACACCTACTTAGGAATGAATACAACATGTAACCATAGTTAGTTAGACAATAATTGAGGAGGAACAATTGACTAAAATTAGTTTTGGCACCAAGGAGAATGTGTAACATGTGAAAGTGAATGTTTCACTTAACTAGTTGTCACAACTAACTGAGCTTCTAAAGGAGTTCAAAGACATTTTTGCCTAGACAGACAAAGATCTAAAGGTTATTTCATTAGAGATTGTGTTCAACACATTATTGAACTTGATACCATAACACCACTTATTCATCAAATGAGGTTTGGTTGAATCATAATTATGTTGTTATCAAGACATAGACAAGTTACTTGCAGTTGGTATCATTAAACTAGTTGAGGAAGCAACTTGGCTATCACTAAATGTGGTTGTTCCCAAGAAAAATGGGAAGTTAAGAATTTGTGTTGATTTTAGGAATTGAACACAAAAACAAAAAAATGCCCTTACCTGTTGCCTTTCATAGATGAGGTTGTTAACATCCTTATTGGGCATAAAGTTTATACCTTTCTAGACAATTTTTTTAGATATCATCAAATATTAATTGCATGAGAAAATTAGCACAAAATTGCCTTTATGATTGATTGGGGCCTTTTGTGTGGGTAGTGATGCCATTTGGTGTCAAAAATGAGCCGCCCACTTATTAAAGGGCGATACCAAAGCATTTCATGAATACATTGATGTATTCACAAAGATCTTTCTTGACTATTTTGTAGTTTTCACTGACCTATTAACTCACCTTGAGAAATTTTTAAAATGTTTCCTTAAATGTAAAAAGTTTGGTATTAACTTGAACCCACAGAAGTGTGCATTTATGGTGTTTTTAGGAACCACCTAAGGTTTCATAATGTCCAAAGAGGGCAAACTCATGGATCCTAAAAAGGTTGAGGCTTTAATAAACAACCAATACCTACTACCCCCCAAGAGATCCAAGTTTTCAATGGATTGGCACAATTCTATAGGTGTTTCAATCACAAACTTTGTTTCAATCATGTCACCAATCACTAAGCTATTAAGTGCAAAATTCAATTACCTTGGCAATCTACTTGTCAAGCTAACAAGAAATAGGACCAAAACCCATCATAAAATATTATATATTTAATTTTTTACTTAACTAGTAAAAACAAGATACTTTTTCACTATTATAAATTATTTAATTTTTTTTTGAAAGTAGGTTTCAAGGAGACTTTTTAAAATGTAAATAGCTTTTGAATTTTTTTTTGCAGTGTAAATATTAACATTTGTTTCAAGTATGTGTCAAGTATATTCTACCAAAGAAAGAATAAATTTTATTTATTTTCTTTCCTTTAATATATAATGTTCTTTATGCTATAACTTCACACAAATATATTTCATTAAATTTCTTAATCCAAAAATACTTTTGAACTCCATATTGACAAGTAAAATTCAAAAGTATTTATTCCTTACTTTTACTATTCCAAATAATCTCAAATTTTGTATTCAACCTAATGGAAAGAACCATTGTTAACAAGTTTTTCTATTCCCATTAAGGTTAGTCACTTTTGAATTTTCCAGCAACATGTACATATAATATTTTAATAAAACTTGAACTAACTATAATCCTAAACTAACATGTACCCAAACTGCTCAAAGCTTAAAGGAAATTGGTTGAAAGAAGAATTGATTCATGTTCCATAAATGAAGATTAAAACACATAATCAAAAATGAAACCCAAAAGTTCTTCAACAGGTCTATCTTCTTAGTCTCATACTAATAATTTCAAATACAATAGTCATGATTGATCATTATGAATAGTCATTAGCTAGTACCTAGACTAATAGTCCAAAATTTCATAATATACACCCTACCTAACTACTTGTTCAACTATCGATTTTGCCAAATATAAGTTCTGCACTTCACATGTTGGTTAGCCTGTCAACCTATCTTCCTAACTTAGTAATATTACCCACCACATTTAGTAACCGGTTAAATCAGTATTACAAATTAAATTAAATAACAAGTTAAAACACCTATTAGGTTTAACAACCTACTTACATTATCAACCTATTAGGTTACATGTCTTCAAATTTGGGTAACATTACCCCCCTTTGAAATCTACATTTTGTCCTTGAAATTCTAGCTCAAAGTCCTAAGTTAGATTGGCCTTTTGTAATTAGTTAATTGATGACTTCCTTGACAAGTTCAACACTTGCTACTTCCACAAGTTCAACTTGAATCAAAATTTGAAGATTGGTTGGCGTTACAACCTTCTATTGATTAGGTATGTCTTCAAAGGTCATTATGGATGTTGTAAATACCTATGAGGCATGTAAGGTACTTGATATTAAAGTAACCTTGTGACCTATACCTATTTAGTGTGAGGTTAAAAGTACATTAGTAGATATGAATTCCAAAGATTATGATCTAGCTACTATCTATTATGGTGAATGAAGGGTTAACAAGTTCAACATGTTCCTTATCAAATCTCTCATTACTTTGCATAGGTTGATCAACAATAGTGGTCTTTGGAACATGTATAGTAAAAGCTTAAACAAGTAAAGGTGTGATTTCTAACCTATTCCACCTCTTAGTGGCCTAATTGGTTTAGTAACATGTTGTACCATGGATGGCGTTGCTAGAACTCTACTACTGGTTCCAATTTCCACAAATACAAAATCAAGGGTTTGTACTTGAAATCAATCTACTCCTCTGTCAACTCTTGAACAATTTGCCACCACTCCTTCCACTTAGGTTTTTATCTCTCAAGGCTTGGTTCTACATTTTAAGTAAGGTATTGTCTACCAAAAACTCTTGAAACTCCTTCAACCTATTATTCATTCTAATAGGTAGAATGGGGCTAGGTTTGCTCAATTGTACCTTGGTTGTCTCATATTGACCTTTCTAGTCTTGGATTTGAGTAGTAAGACTTTGTTCTCCCTATCAAATTCTATGTTGGCAACTACATGTTGCTCCCTAAAATTTTGACAAGTTTGCTCAAACATGTGATGATACCATGTTGTTCCAAATTGGACTCTTCCATTTTGGCACAATCTCACATCATTTGCTCCAAATTGGCTTGGAAATGATTGAAATCATTGTGGGTTTTCTAGTTGAGTTGGGTGAGTTTGACATACTCTTGCTGCAAGTTCATAGTCTTCCTAGCAACATGTTCTACGTCTTTCAACTTAGTGGACAAGTTCTGGTTTTCATGACCTTATTCAATTATTATTTGACTATGACCAATTCTTTGTCACGATTCTTCAAAGTCTTCTACATTGTTTTTAGTTTTAGGCTACATGTTTATAAGAAGTTGTGGGTCTTGGAAAAGTTTTCTTTGATTCGCTCAAACTCAATTTTAAGGTTTGAAAGTTCTTACAATGTCCTTGACTAGGTTGTGGCATTTTAAGCAACTTACTTTTAAAACATGTTAATTTTTCTTAAAGTTTCTATCGAATGATTAAAAACTAAAACATGTTGAAATCTATAAAACTATGGGTTTTCCATTTGTATAGGTTCAACTACAAGTTGAACAAGTTGAGATGATTATGTAGCTATAGTTGCACGTTTTGTAATGAACTATACAGGTTCAAAGATGTAATAGGTTCATATTGGAGATGTTGTTAATGAATTGATCCAAGTTGGGTTCAAGTTTTTCCTCAATGTTGTCTTGTGTAGTTGTTGCATCAAGTTATTTTCCTCCCCTACCTCCAATCTCATCTAAATAGGTTTGCTCCTCATCTTCTTCTGAATCATTAATTAGTGATCCAAAAATAGTCCTAGACTTCTTTCTTGGTGGTGAGGTAACATGTTTAAAGCATAACCTATCCCTTGGTGTAGGCAGTTTTATGTGCGTTTTTAGTGGACGAGACTAATGTGTTGGTAAAGGTGATGTTGTAGTTGAGGGTGCTAGTCCTTTATCTTTCAAGAATTGTTCTTTGGTAACATGTTTAGGTGAAACTTGTCGTTGTTGTGCAACCCGGCACTTTTGGCTGGTTGGTGATATAAGTTTTTTTAGAATTGTTGTTCTTGGTGAAGGCACATCGGATACAGGGAACCACTTCCTAAACAAAATTTCTAGGATAGGTTTTCAATAACAATTATTTACTTTGGTTTTGCTAGAAACCAGGTTAACTATTGCCTTCTTCTGATGTTCGGTCCAACAAGTTAGCTCAACCAATAATTTGGTCAACATTATGGAACACTAATTAACAGGTTACCCCTATTAGCTAAGACATAACAATTTGGTTGCTAAAATAAGCTAACCTTTCTCTTTGATAAACAATTTGCAAAATGGTTACAAATCTTGCATGAAATTCTTCTTTCATATGCACTACACTCCATTGTTCATTTTCAACAAAAAATGTGGACCTACAATTATTTTAAGGTAGTTTTGGCTTCCTCAAAAATTTCATTTACAACATCTACTGCTCCGTCCTTGGAAACTCCAAGTTGCTCATGAATAAGTACCTAATCAATGAAATTTTTTTGACCACGTACTTGCCCTAGAATTCTTCCTTCCTCCATTGCTTCCCAAATTTGTAGGAAGTCTTATAATAAATCTTTTCTTGGCATTGTCCACTACAAGTTGAATAAGCCTTCCAAACCAGCTCGTCTAGCCCATTTGAGTTTGTTGGAGTCCATTTTCATCCATTGTAACATCTTTTGGCTCTCCTTCACCGTAGACACTAGTTTCTCAACCTATTTTTCTATAAGTGCTTTGCCTTTTTGCTTCATCATGGTTCTTGTTCCTAATCTTGGGTGTTGAGGAATAATGCTGGAAACATGTATCTCTTCAAAGAATTATTGGAAAAACTATTATCCACTACTCACAGGTTATTACACCTCTTCTTCTATAGGTTTGATACAACAACTAGTTATGGTTTTCCTTCAATAAAAGGTTACTACAATTCCTCTTCTTCCACAAGTTTTGATGCAAGAATTAGTTAAGGTTGTTCCTTAAAATCAAGTTAAGGTTTAATTTCCAGTTCTTCCTTTGAATTTGAGATAACAATAACCTGTGGTGCTGGTTTTGCTGTAGAATTAATGGTTTTCCTTAAGAAGTTTAGTGTTGCTTCTAATTCCTTTTCCAACTCCCTACTTCTTTGTTCTTTCTCAAAAACCTTGGTCTCTTTTACTGTAGGTGTGTGTGAAGCAAGTGGTTTTACATAAATCGCTCTACTTAATCGAACATGTTTTGCTTTTTTTTTTTTTCAGTTTGTTCCCTCTTGAAAGCTTCAAATTTTCTTTGAACCTCCTTTTCTTTTGCTTCTCATTTTAGCCTCTTTAAAGTGTTCTCATTCATGGTCCTTATCAAGATGAAGAAATGGCTCACTTTTGTGACAAAACAATGTTTTTTCCCATAGTTACCCTTTATTCAAATGCATATGGTGATTGATATATACTTAGATATACTAATTAAAACTTGGATCTAGAGCAATAAGTTCATTATGAAGATAAGTATGTGGTTATTTATTGATAAAAAAATCATTTGTTAATAGTAATGGATTTTTGAAATTAAAAAATATGGGTTGGTTGTCTAACTGAAACATTACAAAATATTAAAAATTATGTTGATTCACATTCCAAATTTGATATTGGGATACAATATATAATGTGATATAAGATGATAAACTTGTATGAAGAATCTTTTCTTTGAAAACCTTAATCGTTTAATAGTTAGGAACTTTTGAATGGTTAAAATTTGACCATATTTTCATAAGACCATATGAGTTTGATTTTCAAAAAAATTGTCCCAAAAGCATATTTTTTGAAAGCTTTAAATAGGGCATTATTTTTATACACTTTGTGGGTTTTTATTGACAATTAACAAATTTCACATTTTTTTATTCAATTGTTTTATATTTTTATTGAAATATGCATATATCATGATTACTAAACCAAAATACAACACTGACATTATTTTATTAATTATCAATTCTTATTTAACATGTGAAATTATTTGAAAATTACACTCAAATATTTTATTTTACTATTGATGTTTATGTTTCATTTACATATTCAATTTCATAAGATTATTTTGATTTTATAAAAAGATTCAATGTTGTAAGATTTTAAGAATA
>Ga0116226_10004278_pt1 | contig 12638 bp, 6 predicted proteins | sample S1TSphfallax_FD_89692 | JGI IMG/M metagenome (GOLD analysis project Ga0116226, IMG submission 89692) | Host-associated microbial communities from peat moss isolated from Minnesota, USA - S1T2_Fa - Sphagnum fallax MG | ecosystem: Host-associated > Plants > Peat moss > Unclassified | place: USA... | reverse complement strand
TACTACAATGATCAAAATATGATTAAGATAAAGTAGCTTCATTTATTTTATGTGCATTTTGTGGATAGTAAAGTTATTGCACATTTGTCACAAAGTTGGCCTTTTTCATGTTAGTTGAAAAAAGCTTCTAGGTCTTTTGTATGTTCATGTTCTTTGCATATGTTCTTTCTTTTTTCTCTCTCTAGTTGCAAATTATATACAATCAATATAATTCACTTCCTTATGGAGATCACAAGAATTAAACATGAGATTTTGGATGGGTTTTTCCTTTATCCCTTCAAATTGACTTGTATTGGAAAAAACAAATCATAACAATTTTATGCAACATTTTCAACTAATCATTGGGCTTTTAATTTCATCTTTCAAGAGGTTTAAGTGTTTTGCAAATCATGGGTAGACTATGTAGGAAAATAGGAAAGTAGGAGTGTTTACAATATAGGTAACCAAAATGGAACCTTTTTAAATTTCAATTGTTCCTACACAATTAAGTCATAATGGGTTTCCAATGGATGATGCATTAATGGGTGTTGAATCACATAATGGTGCACCAAAATGAATCAACAACAACCATTGCACCATGTGCACCATATGTTTGAAGGCACTTGTTATGTGGTTCAATTGGATCCACAATCATAATTGAATTAACACCAAATGTGTTCCATCTTCATAACCTAATCTAAACCCGTCGACCCATCAATCCAAAAAATAGGACTTGGATAAGGACCATCAAATAAAATCCTCAAAGATCACAAAAGAGAAGGCAAACTTCAAGGACCACCATGAGGAAGGTAACCATGCCTTGGACAACACAAATTCAAGAAATTAAACTAAAAATGGAAGTAGGTTAGAATTTATAATTGTTCAAGGAGGGTAGGAAGGTAACTACCATCCACCCCAAATATTTGTACCTTTGAAAGTTGCTAGTCTAACAAACTAGTGCATTCCATTTCTTACTACGCTACCTTTGTTGAGTTATTGCCTTCCATCAAATGATTTGCTGACTTTTCTTACCATCCCACTATAACTACCTTTCAACAAGTTGCAACATTATATGAAGCAAGTACTACCAATAACACAAACAATTAAAATAAATTAATATGAAAATTATAATGTTTTACATCAAACTACAATAAATTACCATCATTTTAGAGGGAAAGTAAAGGAAAATATTTGTTTTTAAAAAAATTAAATTAAATACAACAAGTCTCACAACCTTCACACATCCTCTTGCATTACTATTTTTCCCTCATAATATGTGTATCCTTTTTCCTTTCTCTGAGAACTTTCCATACAAAAATGAATAAGAATCCATCTCCTAATCCCCTTCTTCCATATGAGAAGGTCCACATTCCATGCACAAAACTAGTAAGCCCCTTTTATACTAACCCTTTCACAAATTTCCCTCCTAGTTGATTAGTGAACAAATACCAATCACCCATTTCCATGGGCTAACTAACATAATGACATCATCCTCAAGATAAACTGGAGGAGGGTAAGTAATCTACCACTAGTAGCTAGATATAACTATTAAAAGACTTGTAGGACTAGCTAATATAGGTAGATTTTCTACCCTTAACACCTAGCTTGTAGAAAATTGGTCATATGGGTAGATAAGTAGGTGGGAAAATAAATGACTATTAGGTAGTCTATGAGTAGTAACAATTTCACTCAATTTGGGTACCTTTTTTCACAATACACTTGATCCACATAAATGACAAAATAAGGCAAAATTTGTGAGCTTTTTAAAACTCCACTTGATATCCATAGCCTTCACCCGACAAAATAAATTAAGGTTCATTCTAGAACCTCAAAAACCCTAAATGGGCTTCATTGCACCTATATTAAAAAAATGTCTCTTTTCATTCAACAAGGGAAGAAAATTATAGTAAAAACATAGATGATGTGGAATATGGTACTTTTTATTGTTGGTTTAACCCACCTTTGCACACTTCACCCCATGCAATTATATTAAATTGTTATTTCATAAAATGGCCATGTTAATAGTCAATTCAAATCCTTTTGATAGTTTACTTCATCCATTTTTCTCTCTTATTGTTTAATGTTTATTGCATTTATTAGTGCCCATCCTTTGGAAGGTCCCAATCACACATTGCATGCTTGTAATGTGTGGGCAAACATTTGATAGGGGTAATGAGTTAAATATGGCATTAGGGCTTGACATAGTTGTAGCTCAACAATGGCCTCTAAGAAAATATTTTTAATTTTGTATTGTACTAGAACTATGATCAACAATTTAACTATATTTCTTGCATCACAATTTTATTTAAAATGGTGTAGTGATTTAGAATCCCCCCCTTTAATTAGCCTAAAGGTCTAAGGTTCACTTCTTTTCTCAAATTTTTTCTTTCCATCGATGGATGAAAAAGAGGATATAATCCTTGGGCAACTTCCTCAAGGAAGTTTCCCCAAGAATATTGGGATTTGTAATTTCCCCAAGTAGAAGCGAACTTAACCAAGTTTCTCTAAAGAATTTTGTTTCAAATTAATAGGGGAACATGGAGAAGCCATGTTTTTAAGGAGAAATTGACCCAATTTGCCCCAAGAAATGATTTTTCAAAATTGAAAGAACTTTGGGTTTCACTAGGGAACCATGCTTTGAGTCCAATTTCCTTGAGAAAACATATTTCCCTAGGAAACTTGGGTCCATTTGCTTTAGGGAACCATGTTTTGGGCCCATTTTCCCTAAGAACACATGTCCTTGAAAGAATTACAGAACCATTCCCTAAAATGAATGATGACTTTTTCTTTTCAAATGAAAGCCAACCATGATGAGGAAAATCTCCACTCGAAAGGGTTTGAACCCAAGACCTTCCCTATGACACACCAATTAATTTACAAAAATAAAAATTTCTCGTCCATATTTTTAAAACTCATCATAATTACAAGACAAGAAAAAAATTGTCATTGGGCATTCCTATGGGCATGTGTACTTTTTTACATTGAAGACTAAACTACATTTAATGCATTATGCCTATTTAGTGTTTTTTTGATAATTTTGCAATTGGCATTTGTCTCTTTAGCTTGAGATTTGTGCGTAGTTATTGTCATTCAAATGCCTATATCCTTTCTTTGCCCAAATTATCTCTATTTGAATTTTGAAGTCTTATTTACAAAGTTTGATCTCATTTAGTCATCTATGGATGAGATCACAAAACCAACCATTGAATTCAAACTATACACATTCAACAATCTTTGATAAAAATATTTCACCAAAATCAAACAAGGCATGATGAGATAACAAGTTTAGATTCAGTTTATGTAAAACTAGGTTGGCATTGTTCATGTTGAATCTAAAGTTTCATTGGTAAAAAAAAAACTTTAACATGGCAAGTTAACACATGTTTATATTACACACATTGTGATGGAATATGTATTCATAAAAATACAATTTAAACCAAAATGTGGTTTTTCAAGCAAGAATGAAATGTTGCAAAACATAAATGTGAATATGAAAAAAACATGGAACAACTCCGAAAGGAAGTTAAATTGATCCCTATTGTTTAAACTCATGGGTCAACACATCAATGAGTTTTGAAAGTTGGCCCTCGCTACCCACTTATAATCCTTGACATGTTCATTGATGCATTTATAACCAAAAATTAAGGCTTTAAACCTCAACCATACTTTGCTTAATTTTAATTGAAAGAAGTAATTGTCCCAAGCACAAATACCCATATATTTCATTGAGTACAAATGTCTCTACACTCAAGACATCTATGCAACTTGGGACTATTTAGATGGTCAAATTATGTGCATGGTCAAATCAATTTGTCACAAGTTAAAAAATAGATACCTAAACAACATCACCAACACAAGTTTTGAATTTTTTAAATTGAGGATCAAAGCTTTCAGTATTTTACTATTCTTTTGAGCTCTCAATCCTTTTGTTTAAATCCCCATTAATGCACACTCAAGACTTTTGCCACCACCTTGTTCACCTAAACCCAACATTTTCACTCACTTGCTTCCCATTGTTGATATTTTCTTTTGAATCATATCACTTTTCAACTTTTATGCAACTTGCTTGACATATGATATTGGGGACATTTTTGAAGATTTTTTTCTTCTAAATTCCTTCATTTTGACTATTGTGTTCTTTCCACAATTATGTATTTATTTGGTAACCCAAACTTTCCAAATGCAAGCCTAAATTTCCAAGAATCTTCCCACATATATATGTTGGCAATACATTTGAATGCACCCAAACTAGAATTTGGACATCTTCAATCTTTTCATCACATCACTACAAAATTCCTTGTAATTGTGTTGATTACAAAATTCATTTTACTTATTGTACTACTAACTAGGGTGCATTCACAATTGGGGCACACAAAAAAAAATGAGACCTTTCAAAACCACATTAAATCTCAAATTTGATTGATTGTTATGAGTAATATAACTTACAAGTTACACCATCTTTATTGTTTCAATATGTAAAAACATACATTTGGATCAATATGATAATAAAAAATCATGATTTTGATGATTAAAAGATGTCATGAAATCTCCTTAAACACAACTTAAGAATTGTGTGCACTTGTGTAGTTTTATCAAAAAGGAATGAATAAGATTAACTATATTTGTTCAAATTGCTTCATGTTTTAATTAAAATAAAAATAAAGTATGTTCTACATGATAACATAAATTATTAATATTATAAAATGATAGATTTTGTGAAATTGACCTTAAAATTCCAGCAACATAGTAGAAAGTCCTACTTCTAGTCCTTAATTTATTCTATTGGAACACACCAAATATGTTTTTCAATCTAGGAAATAAAATTTAACACAACATGTAGAATCACTTAACTTCTAATAATTTCATTGCTTTCCATTACTTTGCACAAAAGTTTTTTTTCACATTCCCTTTCACACAACACCACCCATTCTCCAAATAAGGTATTAACTCAAGTTCCATCATCTTATCACCAATCTATTCCAAAAATAATTCCTACTTACAAACACATAAACAAACACCAAAAAACACAACAAGAATCTTGTAGTTATCAATTGTGACTACTCCTCTCTTCATCAAAACACGTTCCATCCCCAAGCCGAAGGGACATTGAATGTAAAGTTTGGGATCTACGTGTGTCAAACGACCATTTTGGGGGGCAGTATTAAATAATTGTCCAACCTAGTTTTTATCACCCTATTATTATTTAATTTTATAATATATACATATTAAAACCACCCTATATAAATTATAATCTATTATTTCAACTTATTACATTTCCTATATTATAATAACATTGATTATTTGAAAAAAATGTACCCTATTTTTAACTAATTAGCTTATTATTTTTACCCAACAATCAATATATTGCACCTTATATTTTTAGTCATGTATTTTCTACTTTTAAAAAAATTGTGTCCACCTCAGGATCCCCAACAAGATGACATCAAAGATAGCCCACATCAAATTTCTTTTGCCAAAAGGTGATGCCAATGCCTTCAACTTTAAACCAAATCCCATTCACATTTTTCCACTCCATGTCAAGGTCACGAGGAAAAATTCCCTTTCACACAATTGCCAATAACTTATTCATCACATGTATCAATTTGGGTTTCGCCAACTAGATGCCAATTGTATGCACTTATTTGATCAATTGCAAAAAGGGGTTTGGAAGGAAAATTCAATTAAATGCATTCAAACTTGGGCCAATGACATAGGGTACATTAGTCTTCAATGATTTTTATCATAATTTTAAATAAATATTAAGATGTCATGTGTATAAAAATGAATAAACATTGAAGTAACCGAATAATATTATTAATTATGTATCATTATTTGATATGTTGTAATTTGATCTACACAGAAATAATAAATTACATGTGTATTGAATGTAAATATTATTACTAACATACATTTTAGATTTTCTTAAAAACTTTAGTTTGAAATTAAAGTTTAATATTTATGTGCAAAAAAAAATCATTCATTTATACAAATCAAATTTACATGTACTTTAATGTTATCATAATTTTAAATAAATATTAAAACATTATATGCATAAAATTAAATTTTCCTATTAATTGTTTAACCTAGTTGAAAGAAATAATTGCAACAAAGTTGTAAACAATACTACATTTCATCCATCTTTTAATACATTTTATCATCCATATATGTGTGTCGATGGTGTGTTAAACCAAAATAGTTGAACATGGGTTAATGTTTTGACTATGTGCCAAGTAAAGAACTTTAGATTGCGAATTTTTTTCCGAAAATGGCCACTTAGTTTAAACATGCTTCACATTGTTTACCAACATAATTGGGTGTTCAACTTGTAGACATTGTTGATGCTAGGAATATTCAACAAATGACCATCCCATTGAAAAATGATTTCAACAATATACCAATATAATAAACAAGTTGACTTAATTGGTTAAAAGGGGTGGGGGGGGGCAGGGGGCAGTCTACTAATGCAAAACCTCACCCAAATCCACATGGCAATCCCCAATCAATAAATCCAATTAAAGCTCTCCAAAAAAAGCCCCACATGATCATGTAACAAAATTTTTAAAAATTTAAACTTCAATAGTTCATTAGCCTTTTTTATCGTGCAAAATCTCACAATATTGTAACATTTAGAAAAAAATTGTTCACACAATCAAAATTAAAAATAAAATTGGAAAACAAATTGTCAAAATTTTCAAGTAGGTAGCCAATATATATACAGCTTTTTGTCTTTTCATATTTTAATAGCCAAATTTGGTTAAATTGGTATATTTGGCCAATGATAACCACCTTGGCTACAACCCAAAATTGAAAATATAAACAAAAACCATTGTTGCCCACACCAATTTAAACCATTTTGAACTTTTTGGCATTTACGGATTAATGGCAACCTCAAATGTTGAATGTTGTATTAGTCTTATTGACCTTGGGTCGAGCATGAAAGGTGAACAACACCCAACCCACTTGAATCTTTTTTAGAATTGGCACACTTCTTAATGGTGGCAAAATAACTAGCTTTTATAGCACTTTTAGCTCCATAAAATAACATCCAAGTAGTTTTAGCCTCCAATGTGGCCTTGCTATATCAATGCAAGCCAATTTTGAAGAGGCTATAATGGCCAATTTTGTCAATTAAGGTCCTCACTATGCAATTCCATTGAAAGCACACTTTGCAAAATCAGCCAATTAAGGTTCCAATTACGGGTATCTTCACTAGCATTCAAGGCTAGGGGATGTGCAAAATCAACAAGTGTTACTTCTGCAACCCAAGTCCCTATTAGGCCATAATGAACTTTGGAGCCTTCTTTCAACTTGGGCTTTTGGGTAATGTATAAAACTAGAGATTGGGTTGAGACAAATTGGATAATAAACTAAAAATTGGGTTGAAACAAAATTGATAATAAAAGTTCATTGGAGCTTTCATTACATGCAAGTTTGTTTTGTTGAGCCTTTGGTGAAGATTGAATTGAAAGATCCAAGAATTAAATAGTGGAATCTCAAACCTCATCATTTGCTAATTCAATGAATCTTGAGAGCTACAAACCTGAAAAAGTCATCTGGCTTACCAAAAAAATGGAAGCTTCATCTCTATAAGGTCAAATGTGTTAGAGGCCAAATTCGGGGTGTGGGTGGAGCTACTTTTAAGCATTTCCACAAACACATTACACATCATATTTTGGACTAAGATAAAGTTTGTTAGACATATTGAGAAAAATGGTTGTGGCTCAACATTTTTGCTTAATATTTTGAACTAACAAAAACCACAACACTATCTAACACCTAGATCAAATGTATTGATTAGTCTATGTGATTTCCTATTAGTAGGTTTTGATTAGTGTTGACTAGTTGTTGATTTTTCCCATAATTGTTAGGTAAGTTTTTTTTGAAAAAATTGGGTGCCAATTAAATAATCAATATCAATATTTATTTTTTAAGGTGTTAATTACATAATCAACATTTGTAAGTAATAACCACCAGATGTGTATAAGGGTAAATAATTAAATAATTGAATGATATTTGTCAATTGTCTTGTCAATTATTAGTTGAATATAAGGTTTTGAATTTTGAATTTATTTTTTTATATTGTTATTTTATGTCATAAACATGTTTAGCATTTGTAGATTGATAACCTACTTGGATGATAACTATAAGGTCATTTGAGTAAGTTACTAAAATTTGAAATTCAATATCAAACAATTACAATATTAATTGGTTATCAACCAAATCAAGAATTGGTTGATATGTTATCAATACTTAAGTCAAAACCAACATTGTGTGAATATATTGTTTTTGATATATTATAGGGTGAATACTAAGGTTATGTATATACAAATTTTCAATTTATTTACGTAATGGGTAAATACATTATGATTTTTTTCCCTATTGAAGTAGGGTTTGGGCAAATTTTCATATAATTTTGGGTAGATGGGTAGGGTTTGGGTACCTTTTATCATATAGCCCTTGGTTGTGGTAAAAGAATGCAAACATTTTTTTCTTATTTAATAAAAAATGGGAATTTTTTTTCATGCTTTGGATTTTATTAGGACAACTTTTATAGGCTTAAATCTAGTGGGACAATGCACACATGTGATGTCAAATTACAACAACAGAAGTGCATTAAATTTTTTAATTTTTTTATCCCTAAACATACATAAAATGAAAGACCATTAAAATCAAATTTAAAAACATGCCATTTGCCTTATTAAACATAAATGCAAATCTAAATATCAAAATTTGCCATATCAACAAGCTCAAGATATTGATCTAATTGGTCTTCAAACTCCTTTTCGATTTAATTTTTAAAAAATTATTTAAACATTCCCAAAGTCATCAAGATATTTATCCTTTACAAATGTTTCATGACCAAATTGTGAATGATTTGCTAATTTTTTTAAATTGATACATGTTGATTTAAGTTTTGGGTTTCAAGTTGACATCTTCAGAACTTTATTAGAATCCCAATAGAAAATATCCATTATGATTTAATTTGGTTTCCCATAGTATCTAAAATTTGATTAACTTGGTATCCAAAAATAAGAAATTACAACTCATGCATTTTCCATCACTTGAATGGATTTTCACAAGATTTTGCAACCAATTGCAAATTTCACAAACATGCAAGTTTTTATTGCACCTATAATCAAAGACAAATTCTTAACATTACACATTTGATTTTTATATGTTTTTGTCAAAATCTATGGTTGCACAGATAAAAAACTAACATGTGATTACAAAAACCAAAAACTTACATGTTTCATGACAATTTGATTTTGAGTCAATCTTACACCAAACATCACTAATGGTTATTTTTGGGAATCAAAATTCGCTCTTTAGCTCATAGCACTTCGAGGGTAGAAGGGTGTGTTGGAGTTCCGAGATGGGAACTAAGACAAATGACAAATGGGTCAATTATTCACATGGACTTGCACGAACCAAACAACAAATTGAATAATGCATAGTTGGAGCACTTTTGATGCATATACGATTCACAAGCACACATGGATTCACAAGACTCACCACGGCCCATACTTGAGGGAAACCACCACCTTCCCCTTTTATATTATTCTTTATGATTAGCACAAGGGCTACATCCAAATGTAATTTTGTCCTTGGATTCCCAAGTTGGGAGTTTTGAAATTCCCAAAATTGGGACTCTCAAAACTTTGAAGGGCCATAACTTCTTGACAAAACCTTCAATTGAGGTGAAATCTAGAGAAAAATTGTAGCCCTCATCAAGATATTTCCAATGATATATGGCAAGCCACTTGCACGTAAATGAATCAGGGTGATTCCCGACTTTTAATGATCGAGAATCAAATTGACAATTTGACTTTTGGCCTTTCTTTTAGCCATAACTTGTGTTGTAAGTATTAAAATGGATCATGCAAGCCCATTTTAAACATCTACCTCTCAAAAGATTTCCTATGATATAAAGAACTTTTCAATCCAATTAATTTTGACGCCTAAAATCATTTTTTGAAAATTTGGGAATCCATTGGGACTCCAACTCCCAAAGTGGGAGTCCGCTTGGGAGTGTGTGGGCTCATTCCTTTGCACCTTCTTACACTCCCATGAACATGGAATGTGACTCCCATGCTTTACTTTTAGCTCGCACCTTTGCAAACCTTTGTTTTGGTCACGAGCCTAAGGCCAGGGTTGTGACAATGGATGTTTTGCAAAATGATGAACTTTTTGATAAAATGAACATAAAAGGGAATTGGAATTTCAAAATCACACTTTATTGTTACAATTGTGATTTTTTTTATTCCCACACAATTATTCAAAATAAAAGGATCTTTGAATTTGGGATCAAGCATTAGAGCTAATATATCATGTGATTTTTTTATAATCAAATTGGTGTAAACAATCCAATAATGGAATAAGCACACAAGTCACTTCCAATTGTGTCCTACTTGCTAACAATCACAATTTTGCATCATATTGAAATGGGGGAATATAATTCATCTAGATTTCCAATTCAAGTCTATCATTGGTCAATTTCACAAAAAGGTTAATTACATTTGTAAATGCATCACTTAACAATTAATAACCATAACATTGATTCAACACACAACTTGATACAACTAAAGCCAAGTTGAAGCAATGATTTTTGCAATGGCCCAAATATGTGGTGTTGGAATTTTACCTTGTAAAGCCATTGTTTGTTGATTGTAACAAATATGAATAACAACCCAAAATTCAAAGGCATGCTATGACATTACCATTGTGGAAGCAAACCTTCTTTTCATTAATGTGCTTAACTTTTGTGGTTGCAAACTTGTAGCCAAATAAAGTTTTGCCCACTCTACCTTTCCTTTTCTTGACTTTTTTGGCCATGTTAAACAAGCTTGAATTGAAGATTATGTAGATTTGATGTTCACAAATTGTAGACTTGAACTTACCTTTTCATGAAAGGTGGCATATTGGCATGTTTAAAAAAAAGGCATAGTTAAAGCAAACACCTTCAAATGGTGTTAATATCTCCAATTTTTTACAATTAACAATTTGTTTAAAAACATTTGTCTTTATAAACATATTTGTGCCCTCATCTTTTAAATAAAAAATCAAATTGTTACTTAGCTTGTACTCCTCAAACAAAGCTTGCAATTGATTAAGAAGATTAATTCCATTAGTGCATTTTGCATCAAAATTCAAATAGACCAATTGTGACATGTTTTGGTTTTCAATCCAATGTTAAAAAATAATCACAAGGACAAAAGTATCAAGTGCACTTGTCCTCATCTAAAGGGGAAATGTTGTTATAATAAAGATTAGAATGTTGAAATAACGCAAGACAAAATTTTCAAGTGTATCTTTCATCATATGAGGCAATACCTCTTCAATTATGATTTTACATGATGGAAACACCAATTGTGGGTCTATTTGTAAGTCAAATTGCTTCACCAATATGTTTTCAATTATGTTTAAACAAAGTGACCCCTTCACAACAACTAACACAAGATCATCAATGAAAGCTTTTTGTTTTTCATCTAATTTTTTATATGTTGTACTATTGAGGTTTTTAAAATCGATATTAGAATTACCACTTTTCAAACCTTGAAACTTTGTTTTCCAAAGGCATCTATTTTAACGAAATGTCGTCGTACAATCCCAATAACAATTTTTTTTAAAATGTCAAAATGTTCAAATTCACAATCTTTTTTCATGACAAAAATTTCATTTTCAATTTTATGATCAATAGGAGAGATAATTGATAACAAGCATTGAATGATTGTTAACTTTATAGGCAATATTATATTTCTACAATTTATGCTTCTCTTATCTTGAGTTTTCGATCCCAAAACATGAGCACCCAAAACAATTGAAGTGATAGGCCCTTTATCATTGGGTTTATTTTTATCATTGGGTTTAAAAAAAAAACACAAAAAAATTTGTTCCTTAAGGTTTCTTCAAACTCAATGAAAATGGACTCGTGTCATTTGAAACAAAAGATTTTTTTTATTATATTTTGTGTCATTCGATTACTTTGAGTGCTCATGTTTTGGGATCAAAAATTCAAAGTAAGGAAAGATTAATTTCATATAAAACTGAGAATGGAACTTTAACTATCGAAAACTGTTATGAAACTCAACATTCTAAAAACAACTTGAACACACACATACACACACAAGTTGAAAATTCAAAACTTGAGCACAGACCCTAATTGGAAAAATTAAAAACTTGAATGTACACCCAACCTAGAAACTAAAAATCTGAACGATTGTTACAACATTAACTGCAAACTATAAACCTAAGCGCTTGTTACAACACAAACTTACACTTTCAATACTAAACACCATGCAAAATGATCACACATAACAACATCAACAGTTTAACAATTTAAGTTGCAATTTTAAGGTTGAGGTGAAACTTACCTTAACAAGATTTAGCTAAGTTTGAGAAGATTCCCAACTTCAAGCATGAATACTTTTGAAATAGATGCAAGGTTCTGAAATGGGTATTTTTGTGAAATTTATATAACCTTGAGAGTATGCATTTGATTAAGGCATATTGATTTTGTGAAAAAAAAAGAAAAAAAGAGACAAAATAATATACCTTACCCATACCCAAAGAGTATATTCGAGTAAATGATATTCCCACACAACACTCAATATCTGACACTCAAGAGTGGTTCTGACTTCTGACCTTGGAAAAAGTTAGAC
>Ga0116226_10004277_pt1 | contig 12639 bp, 9 predicted proteins | sample S1TSphfallax_FD_89692 | JGI IMG/M metagenome (GOLD analysis project Ga0116226, IMG submission 89692) | Host-associated microbial communities from peat moss isolated from Minnesota, USA - S1T2_Fa - Sphagnum fallax MG | ecosystem: Host-associated > Plants > Peat moss > Unclassified | place: USA... | reverse complement strand
GGCGACACCACCGAACGCGGTACCACGGTGCGTTTCAAGCCGAGCGCCCAGATATTCACGAATATTTCTTTCGTCTACGAGACCTTGGCGAAGCGGCTCCGTGAGCTCTCCTTCTTGAATTCCGGCGTGCGCATCGAACTCGTCGACGAGCGGGACGAAAAGTCCGAAACCTTCCAGCACGAGGGCGGCTTGAAAGCCTTCGTCACTCATCTGAATCGTAGCAAGACGGCGGTGCATCCTTCGGTGCTGTGGTTCCAGACGCGCGACAACAACACGCAGGTCGAAGTCGCGATGCAATGGAACGATTCGTACACCGAGAGCATGTACTGCTACACCAATAATATTCCGCAGAAAGACGGCGGCACGCACCTGGCCGGCTACCGCGCCGCCCTCACCCGCACGCTCAACAATTACATCGAAAAGGAACTCGCGGCAAAGAAGGAAAAGATTTCGACCACCGGCGATGATTCGCGTGAAGGCTTGACCGCGATCTTGTCGGTCAAATTGCCCGATCCAAAATTTTCCTCGCAGACCAAGGACAAGCTGGTGTCCTCCGAAGTGAAGGGCGTGGTCGAATCCGCGGTGGCCGCACGCCTGGAAGAATTCCTTTTGGAGCATCCCCAGGAAGCGCGGGCGATCGTCAACAAGATTTTGGAGGCGGCGTATGCGCGGGAAGCCGCACGCAAGGCGCGTGAAATGACCCGCCGCAAGGGTGCCCTCGACATCGCCGGTCTGCCCGGCAAGCTGGCCGACTGCCAGGAAAAGGATCCGGCATTGTCGGAAATGTTTCTGGTCGAGGGTGACTCCGCCGGCGGTTCCGCCAAACAGGGGCGCGACCGCCGCACGCAAGCCATCCTGCCCTTGAAAGGCAAGATCCTCAATGTCGAGAAGGCGCGATTCGACAAAATGCTGGCCTCAGCCGAGGTCGGGACACTCATCACGGCCTTAGGCTGCGGCATCGGACGTGACGACTTCAACGTCGACAAGTTGCGCTATCACCGCATCATCATCATGACCGATGCGGACGTCGATGGCTCGCACATACGCACCCTGCTGCTCACCTTCTTCTATCGACAGATGCCGATTCTGATCGAGCGCGGCCATATCTATATCGCGCAGCCGCCGCTGTACAAGGTCAAAAAAGGCAAACAGGAAACCTACGTCAAGGACGACTTGGAGTTGAACGCCTTGTTGCTGAACACCGCCATCGACGGGGCGGCACTGCACGTCAATGCCGACGCGCCGCCATTGTCGGGTTTGGGGCTCGAATCCCTGGCCCGCACGTATGAGGAAGTTCGCGCCATCGTGCATCGCTGGGCGCGCCGCTACGACGAACGTTTCCTCGAACAGCTGCTCTACGTTCCCACGCTGAGTACGGACTCTTTCGATCGCATCGATGAACTGCGCGATTGGTGCCGCAACCTCGAACAAAAACTGAATGGCCTCGACGACGTGTCCCGCCGCTACGCAGTTTCCGTGGAATCGTTGGCCGGCGGCGCGCATCGCGTCAATCTCGAACGCTTCGAGCACGGCTTGAGTTCAGAGAAGCACATCCCGAGGGAATTTTTCGATTCAGCCGAATATCTACGGATCGCCGAGCTCGCGCGGACGCTGAGCGACTTGATGGGCCCCGGCGCGTACATCATGCGCGGCGACAGCCGGCAAGACGTCGCCAGTTTCAAGGTCGCGATGACGTGGCTGTTCGATCAAGCCAAGAAGGGCCAGAGCATCCAGCGCTACAAGGGACTCGGCGAGATGAACGCGGATCAACTCTGGGACACCACGATCAACCCTGATACCCGGCGGCTGATGCAGGTGCGCATCGAGGACGCGGTGGCGGCAGACGATATTTTTACGACGTTGATGGGCGATGCCGTGGAACCGCGGCGCGAATTCATCGAGAAGAACGCGCTTCAGGTATCCAATCTGGACATCTAGCGTTGGAATCCATGGTCGCGCGCAAATACGATTGCCTCTGCCCGCGAGCGCACGCCCAATTTGTCGAATAGGTTCGACGCGTGATTGCGCGCCGTTTTTTCGCTGATCTGCAACTGCTCTGCGATGCGCGCGTTGCTAGATCCGTCGGTCATCAAAGCGAGCACCTCGCGCTCGCGCGCCGACAGCGCAGCGAATGCCGGGCCCATGAGTGTCCTCTTCGTCGGCACGAACTGTAGTACTGCTTGCTGGAAGCGCTGCCACGCAGGTTCCAGTTCCAGCAGCACATGATTGCGCGAATCGAGCTCCACGTACTCCGCTCCCGACAGGCCGCCGGCGAGCATACGACCTTCGTCCACCGGCACGACTTCATCACTACGCGAATGCAGGACGAGTATCGGCTTCCTTAACTGCGCCAGACGCTCAGAAATATCCACACGCGCACGCGCCTCAAACAGATTGGCGATCGTCTCCCCGTTGGTGGACTTCAGGCACAGTTCATTCCACCAACCCAACTGCTCGGCTGTGCCACCAGGGATGAACCGGGAGGTGTAGATCTGCCGAAAGGTCGGATTGTCACTGCCCCAGGCGACTCTAGCCAGATCGATCATGGCCTGGTAGGCGGACTGCGCTGCAGAATTCCCACGCTTCATTGCACCGCGGGCGTAACCGCCATGCAGTATCAGCCGTGATACCCGGTCAGGGTGGCGGATGGCGTAGTCGATACAGGTTGCCGCGCCTTGTGAGATCCCGAGGAGTGTCACGGGAGCAGAGATGCGCGCCGCATCTATCACAGCTCCTAGATCGGCGGACCATTGATCCAGGGACAACGTGCCGGTTTGCGAGCCGCTCATTCCACACCCACGCTCGTCGTAGCGCACGAAGTGGAAGTTCGACGAAAAAAACTTGATCCAATGCTGCCAAACGGGGCTTTCCCACTCGTATTCCAAATGCGTCAGCCAATTAGCGGCCTTCACTACCGTCGAGCCGGCCCCAGATTCCGCCCACGCCAAGCGTGTGCCGTCCGAGGCGTACACATAACGAACGTGCTGCTGCAGTTTCAAGCTCTCATCCTTGGTTCATCCGGGACGTTTGTCGCATGATCAACCCGGAATTGAGGGCCCATCGGGACAAAGATCCCATAGTTATTCTCGCGCACCGCGTTCATTGTGGTGGACACAAAGGAGGGCTTCCATGTTCAAACACTTTTCATTCTTCGTCTACGGCATCGGTGCCTATCTTATCTTCCTGGCCACTTTCCTGTACGCAGTGGCGTTTGTCGGTGGTTTCGCTGTTCCGAACAGGCTGGATGGAATGCCTCAGACTTCTGTATTCAACGCCCTGCTGATCGACGCCGCGCTGCTTGGGTTGTTCGCCCTTCAACACAGCGTCATGGCGAGGCCGTGGTTCAAGGAGCGCTGGACGCAGATCATTCCTTGGGCCCTCGAACGTTCCACCTACGTGCTGTGCGCCAGTCTGGCGTTAGCCCTGGTAATCTGGCAATGGTGCCCCATCGGGATTCAGATTTGGTCTGTGCATGATTCGGTCGGTCGCGCCTTGCTGTGGACCCTGTTCGGGGCCGGCTGGGGCATTGTCCTGGCGGTAACCTTCCTGATTAATCACTTCGACTTGTTCGGTCTCAGGCAGGTGTGGTTTCCTCTGATTGGCAGGCCGTATACACCTGTGCATTTCGTTACGCCGCTCCCCTATCGTTTGGTAAGGCACCCACTCTACTTTGGGTTTTTGCTTGCCTTCTGGATGACGCCGAACATGACCCTCGGGCATCTGGCGTTTGCCGTCCTTACGACGATCTACGTTCTCGTTGGCATTCATCTCGAAGAAAAGGACCTGGTTGCCGAGCATGGCACGACGTACGAAAACTATCGGCGCGCCGTGCCAATGATCTTGCCCCGGTTGCGACGGCGCACCATGGTGCCGCCCGCCGCCCACTCGCCTCAGCCTTAGCAGATTGGCGCTCGGTGCTTGAGTGTCCACGGTCTGCCGATAGAAACTCAAGTCATCTTGCGGCGACGACTTTCAGGGTCCGAAAACGTTCGCTTGAAGTCGGCGAGGCAACCTTGCCAAACTCGACCCGATTCTTGCCGGCCGCCTTGGCCTCGTATAGCGCCGCATCGGCACGCGCGTAGATGTTCTTCCAGCCGACGTCGTTGGCGTCGCATAGTGCGATCCCGAAGCTGCCGGTGAAGCGCAGCACGCCCTTGGGCGTGTTCACGCTGGCCGCCGCCACTTGTTCGCGGACGCGCTCCGCAATCACCCGCAATGAGTCTTTATCAAGATCGCCAAAGCACAAAATTGCGAACTCCTCGCCGCCCAGCCGGGCGGCAATGTCCCGATCACAGCGCAGCTGATCCCTGAGCACGCAGCCGACCGCCCGCAGCACGTCATCCCCGACTTCGTGGCCATACACGTCGTTGACCTGCTTGAAGTCGTCGAGATCGATAAGAATCAGCCCGTAAGCCTCGCCCGCCTCTTTGAACCGCCATGATGCGGCCTCGCTGCGTTCGCTGAAGACGCGGCGATTGGACAAACCGGTGAGGTAGTCCGTGGCGCTTTCCCGGGCGAGCTTCTCGTTGGTCGCTTCGAGGGCGATACGCGCATTACGCGCCTCGGTGACGTCGCCGGCGAGGACGTAGAAACCCCTGACGTCCCCGGTCTCGTTGAAATCCGGAATGAAGCGAACTTCGATGTACGCCGCAGATCCATCCGACTTGACGGTGCGGCGCACGAAGTGCTGCGGTTCACCGGCGAGCGCAAGCAGCGCCAGCGGCTCGATGCTGCTGAAATGACCGTCACCCAACAGTACCCGCATGCTCGTGCCGATGGTCCACTTCGCCCGCACCCTGAACAGTTCCTGGTAGGCATTGTTGGCGAACTCACATTGGAGCTCGCTGTTCCAATAGCCAATCATCACCGGTATGTTGTTGGTGATCGACCGCAGCCGCTGTTCGACGACGCGCAGCGAGCGCTCCGAATTCAGCACCTTGCGGATTTGTGCCTGCAACTCCTGGTTCTTGGTCTTGAGTGCCTGGGTTTGTAGCGCCGCCGTGGCCGCAGCCAACTCGCGCTCGTGCAGGAGATCTTCCGCGATCTTGGCGAATCGCTTGAGTGTTCGGACTTCCTTCGCCGTAAACTCCCGTGGCCTCACGTCGATTGCACATAAAGTCCCCAGGGCGTGGCCCGCCCGGCTGTACAGCGGAATGCCGAGATATGCGCGGATGAAGGGCTGTCCCTGCACCAGGGGGTTTGCGGCGAAGCGTGTATCCTTGGTGGCATCCGCAACCGCGAGCGAGCGGCGCAGGCGTACCGCATGCGCGCAAAATGAGATGTCGCGAGGCGCCTCCCGGATATCGAGTCCGACCCTTGCCTTCACCCATTGCCGGCTTTGGTCGATCAGCGAGATCAGCGTGATCGGCACCTCGAGAACCTCCGCCGCGAGTTCCGTGATGCGGTCGAAGGACTCCGACGGCGGGGTGTCGAGCAACGCCAGGCGGCGCACCGCGTCGAGTCGTTCCGACTCGCGCGACACCACGCCGGACTTCAGTCCCCCCGTCTCGTGATTGATTGAAGTGCGTATGCTCACGACGCCATGATAAGTTCAATTGCGAAATATGTTGCAACACCTACCGAAATGTGCAGCATCGATCACACTTTACAGTGTCGGCCGGTCTGAGCGGATAGTCATGCTGCACTACACCGGACCGAGTGTCGGTCAAGACAGCGGCGCAGTGCAGCCCGGCAGCATCGGCAATACCGGCGCGGCGAGTGCCGCCAACGTCAGTCGGCGGCGGAGTCGGTTGGCAGCCAGGTCCACCCGGATGCCTCAAGGTTCCTGTACCGCGTAACCGCGGGCACGCAGCTTGTCGAGCCAGCCGCCCGGCTGCTGCAGCTCGATCATGGACAACACCGCAAAGCTGGTCTCATTCTTCGCAATCGCGGCATCCGCCGCCGCAAGCCACGCCTCATCGATCGCGAGCCTGGCCAGGGCCAGCTGATCGCGCAGTTCGGGGACGCTGAAAACGGCATCCAGGCAGGCAAGCCGTTCATCGGGATAATGCGCTGACTGCAACCCGTGAACGTCGCCCAGCGACCACATGTTCGCTCGCTGGCGCATCGGTTGCAGATCGGTTTCCAGTCGCTCCATGGTCTTCTCGAGACAGTTGATTTCCGCGTTGCGGGGGATTGCACCGAATTGCTTGATCGAAATCTTGGGATCGGCGATCGACAGTTTGATCGTTACCGGCAGGATGGGCACGTGCTGGTTGCGCGCGATCTTTTCCACCGTGTTCCAGACGCTGTCGTCGTCGGTCAGACCCGTGGTGTCCAAGGCGTGCTGATACAGATCGAGTGCCGCCAGCATGGGCCGCAGCTGCTCGTCGCCGCTACCGCTGCTGCTGCCGAGATACTTCACCCTCAGCGCGAGCCAGCGCATGTAGAGCTCATGCGGTAGCGCCTGTTCGAGTGTCAACCCGTCGGGACTCTTGCGCGCGCGCAACAGTGCCGGCAGCAACGTCAGGCCGCGAAAGAAGCCGATGTCGGTAGTCACCAGAGGAGGTGCAATGACGACCTGCGACGCTTCGATCCGCGCCTCGGCCGCCGCGGAACGCCAGATCATTTGCTTCGGCAAGGGCTCGAGGGTGGCCAGAATCCAAAGATCGTGACCGTTTTTCGACACGCGCCACATTCCCGGACCGGGACGCTCGCCCGTGACCAGCACCTCATCCAGGGTGCCCGAGTCACCATGGGCTGTGGGATCCGCCGCGGGCAGCGGCGCGGCATCGGGTCGGGCGGTGGTCGCCACCAGAACAAAAAGAGACAGTGCCAGCGCTCGGCTGGCGGCAGGTCGAACCATGTGATTCTGGATAAGGGAGACGCGTTAATATAAGCCGGTCTATGGACAAGAAACCGTTGCCGCCGGGATTTCAATCCCGAAAAATCCAGCCATTGGACCTGCCCAACCCGGCGTCGTTCCGGCAACTGCGGCCGGCGATTCTCGGCGACCCGCCCGTGTCTGTAGGGTTGCGGCTGTTCGAGCGCAGACGGGTGATCATCGGGTTTTGCGTCGTCGTCGCCCTGCATGCGATCTTGGGTCTGGCTTGGTGGCTGATGCCGCCGTTGCGACTCAAGGTCGGCATCGATCCCAAGCGGTGGGTGCAGGTGGTCTCGGTCCCCGAACCCGCCCCGGTGCAACCGGCGCATTCGCCGCTGACGCACCCGAACGCTGTACCACTGCCCCTGATACCACTGCCCGATGTCCCCCCGCCGTCGATACCAGAGCCCGCTCCGCCGCGCTACTAGCGATCCGTAGCCCCCTGCACGCCCGTCACGGGACTCGCGAGTGCGGCACCGCAACCGCTTGCGGCGCGACCCTGAATAAATCCGGCACACGTCTCAACACGGCGTTTCAGCTCGCCGCTGCTGCACCGCACCTCGCGGATAGTGTTACTTGCCACGTCTTTCACCGGCAGGGATTGTCAATAATCAAAATCCGTAGGGGTTAAGCCGTCAGACACCCAGCAACTTAGGAACCTAAGCATGCAAGTCGATTCAAAGCGACGCCGCCTTTCCAACCGACGTCCCGTCGATGTTCCGCATTTGTTGCTCATCGGACCATACGATCCCAATTGCGGTGAGTTCACCTTTCTGGCGCCGCCCCTGGGCGTGTGGCGCCTGCAGGGCTTCCTCGCATCGCGTGGCGTGCATGTCGAAGTGTTCGATCCGAATCTGCGCCCACAATCTATTCGCGGTGATCTCGACGCGCTGCTCACCGGAAAACGCTGGGACATCGTCGGAGTCTCCACCACCGGCATGACCCTGCAGTTCGATCTCGGCTTGGCGCATGCGGCGCGTGCTGCGTGCCCGGACGCGGTGATCCTGGCCGGCGGCATGGAGGCAACGTTCGCCTCGAAGCTGATGTTCTCGAGCGGACCTTTCGACATGGTCGTCTCCGGCGAGGGCGAACACCCGCTGCTCGAATTGTGCGAACGGCTGAAACTCGGCGGCTCGATCGAGGGGATTTCCGGCACCAAGGTCATCCGCAACGATGGCGACCTCCAGGTTTTCCATGGCAACGCCATGAACGCAGAGCAGTTGAAAGAGGCCATCTTCGCGATTCCATACGAGCGCATGCCCTACGAGGATTATTGGGTGCGGCTCGAAAGCGCGTATGGCGTGAGCAGTCTGCCCTACAAGGCGCAACGCGAGGCGACGCTTGCCGAAATCCGCTCGGTCCGCCTCATCACGTTGAATTACTGCCCGATGGGCTGCACCTTTTGTTCCTCCACCAACTTCCTGCACAACGCCCAGGGCAGCGTGGCGGGCATCGCACGGCTGACCGCAGCCGATTGCCTGGTGATGATGAAGAAAATCGTCGCCGCACACCCGACGGTCCGCACCATCATCTTCCAGGACGACATCTTCGTATTCAACAACGACAAGCGGGTGCTGCCGCTGTGCGAGGGCATCATCGCGGCGAAACAGGATGGTTCGCTGCCGGCGCATCTGCAGTTCATCAGCACCAACCGCATCGACGCCATGACGTCCGATCGGCTGCGAGCCATGCGCGATGCCGGTTTTCGGGTACTGGGTTTCGGCGTCGAGAACTTCTCGCGCAACGTACTCGCCGAATTCAACAAGAAACAAATCTATCGGCATATCGAACCCGTGCTCACCGAGGCCCTGAGCCTGGGAATAACGCCGTTTTTGGATCTGATCCTCACCTCACCGCGCTCGCGTCTGCCGGATCTCGCGGAAACCGTGCGGCAGGCCTATCGCTGGATACTCGCCGGCTGTGAAATCGGCATCTATCCCTACGTCATTCCTTTTTCCGGCGCGGCCATGGCCGACGACCCTGAATTGAAACCGCAGACCATCTACGAGAAAAAGCATATCCCGGGCACCGCCATCTCCTGGTCGCAGCCGACCAAGATCCTGCCCTTGGATCTGGTGACGCGCGACGTGATCCTCACCATCGAGAGCAATTTCAAGAACGATCTCGAACGCAGCGGTCTCAAGCATCTGCCGTCCCGGACGCGCTCGCTGCTGTGGATCCGGCATGCGATCCCGTTGTTGCGCGAGCTGGGGGAGGACATGCCGGATGAGTCCAGCGTGGTTCTGCACATCCCCGGGGCGGCGGCCAAAATCCCCTCAGAATCATGCGCAGTACTCTAGATCGCAGCGTTGCCACGGCGATCATTCTGCTCATCAGCGTAGGGGCGTGGGTGATCGCCGGCGCCTCGGGCATCTTGAACACGGCGTCCCGGGTTTCCATTTATTTCGTGGCCAATCTGGTGCTGATGTTCGACATGGTCGATCTGGTTGCGCGCCTGTGGATCACCAGCCATTTGCGGTCCCTGGGCGCCGGACCCTCGGTCGATCTGCGGCTGCCGGAGATTTCCAGTGCGGAGAAGGCGACGTTGCTGCGTCCTTACGCCATCATCGGTTCGGTGCATGATGCATCGGACGATATCGATCGCTTCATCGAAATGATGCAACCTTTCAAGGACGTGGTCTGGCTGATCGATGACGCCTCGAGTGATGACACGCTGCTGCGCCTGCGCCGGCTGGGTTGGAACTGCATTGCCGGCATCACCAACCGCAACAAGCCGGGTGCGCTTTTCCATCTCATCAAAATGCTGCCTGCGGAAATCGAAACCGTCCTGGTGGTCGACCCTGACGTCAAATGGAGCACCATCGGAACGTCGCAACGCGACACGCTCGAACAGGTCATCAGTGACCTGCAGCGCAGTGGTGCGGCCGCATTGACGCCGCGAATCAGTTCCCATCAACCCGGCTGGTTGGAGGAATGCCAGGCGTTCGAGTATGAATTGTCCTGCGGTCTCGGACGCAAGAGCTTGGGCTACGTGTGCACCAACTCCGGTGTATCGGTGTACCGCCGCGCGTCTCTCGAGGCCATACTGGCGAAGCACACCCTGTCCATCTATGCCGAGGACCTGGAGAATTCCCTGTTGCTGCTGGCCGGCGGCGAGCGCATCTACTACGACGACCGCCTGGCCTTCGACACCGACGCGAAACGCACCTGGCGTGGATTGTTCTCGCAACGCGTCGGCTGGTCCTTCGGCGGCGCCAAGGTATTGGTCGAGCGGCTGCCGCTGTTCGTAACCATCGCGCGCCGCAGCCCCGTGGGTGCGTATCAATACCTCTTCTATCTTGGTTTCAACGGCTACGCCATGTTGCCGTTCAAGCTTGCGTCGATCGTGATCTTGACGATGAGCTTCTTGAACGGCTTGGACGATCTGTCGACGCTCGACATTCTGCCCGATCATTCTTGGAACGATCCCGTCCTGTTCGCGTTGTGGTACACGAAGACGGTGGTGGTCTTGAGCATTGCCTGCTTCACCGCGCTGCCCCGCGGTGAACGCTCGCGCCATCTGCCCACCATTCCCTTCTATCCTTTTTATTCACTGCTCCAGTACCTGCCATCGACCATCGGCGTCACGAATCTGGTGATGCTGCGATTTTTCGGCCGGCGTCTGTTTTCCGATCACTACGACCGGGCGCCCAAACTTTTCGACCTACCGCCGGCCTCTGCGGCACCAGGAGTACATTGATGGACACGACGCAATTTTGGGAAGCTCGAGCGCAGCGCTTCGCCGCGGCCGGTGAGGGACTCAAGGCCATTTGCAGCTATGCGATGCCCGGATTCTACAATCGCGCGATCGATCTCACCCAGCGCGCGGCGATGAAAGACTTGATCCGGACGATTCCCCGGGACGCCCAGGTGCTCGAGTATGGATGCGGCGTCGGTCGCTGGACGCGCGAAATCGCTCGCCGCGGCGCCTTCGTGACCGCTGTCGACTTCAGCGCCACCATGCTCAACGAAGCCAGGCTGCGCACCGTCGCTGACAATCTGGCGGAGCGCTGCCGTTTCATCCAATCCGACGTGACCACGCTCGATCTGCCGGAGCGTTTCGACGTGGTCTTGGGAGTGACCGTCCTGCAACACGTGTTGGACGATGCACGCCTCGGAGAGACCATTGTGCGCCTCGCCCGTCACCTCAAACCAGGCGGTCGGATGATATTGGTGGAGGCCGCACCCGGAGGTGACCGGCAGAGCTGCGAGACGGCGACGTTCCGCGCGCGGACGCTGCCCTACTACCTGCAGAAGATGCGTGATGCCGGGCTTAAGGTGGTGCTCGTGCGCGGGGTCGACCCGTCGCCGCTCAAGTTGTGGGTGGTGCCACGGTTTCAGATTTGGCCGAGACCGTTCGCTTTGAGCGCACTGGCGCTGGCAACCTTGATCTCACTGCCGATCGACGTGCTGTTGGCGCGGTTCCTCACCCGTCATTCCTGGCACAAGATCGTGGTGGCCACCGCGGCGGGCGCGCCGCCGTGAAGCACGTGAACCTCGGTACTTTCGGGGTCGCGAGCCTCCTGATCCTCGCGGCCGTGCTCGCCGGACGCAACAACTCCCCCGCGGCCGCCGCGTTGAAACTCGCCGGCGCGGACTTCGTCGTCTCTGCCGCCGGCGACGCCGGCCCGGGAACGTTGCGCGATGCCATCCTTGCCGCCGACCGGCTCACCAACCGAGCGCGCATCTCGATCAAGGTCAAGCGCATCGCCATCGAGTCCGCGCTGCCCGCGCTGGTCAACCCCCACGGCGTGATGATCGATGCCGATTCAGGCTACGGATTGATCGATGCGTCGCATCAGATCAAGGGCGCGGTGCTGCAGATCAACAGTCCGACGTCGGCATTGCATGGCATCAGCATAGTCAACGCGCATGACTTCGGCATCGTCATGAATGCGGCCGCCGTGGAACTGGACGGGGTCAACATTTCAAATTCCAAGGTCGGCATCTTTCTCGGTGCGGCAGCCAAGGGCAGCGCGATTCGCACGTCGGTGTTCGAGCATGACGACACGGCGATCACCGCCGAAGGCGGCGTGCGCGACGTCTCGATCTTGAGCAGCATTTTTCGCAACAACAACAAGGCGGGATTTTGGTTCGTCGGCGGCATCGAGAAGGACGGCGACACGCAGGAACGCATCCGCATCATCGACAGCGTGTTCGAGAAAAATGCCTCCGCAGTGGTGCTGGCCAACCGGCCGGCGCTGATCCAACGCTGCCGCTTCATGGCCAACGAACAATCGGCCGTGTTGGTCCTGGGTGGCGCGGCGCGGATCGAGGACAGCGAGATCCAGGGCAGCGTCGGCACCGCCATCTCGGTGAGCACGGGCAGGCAGGTGACGCTGGCGCGCAACACGCTGACCGGCAACCTGGTGACGGCGATCATGGTGCGCGACAGTCAGGTGACCATCGACCACAACACGCTCACGGGCAATGGCGCGGGCATCGTCTCGATCGCCAGCAACAATGCCGATGGCACCCTGATCCGCGACAACACCATCACCAAGACCGTGACCGACGCGATCACGGTGATCGGCGGTTCGCCGCGACTGCAGCACAATCAGGCAACCGACAATCACGGCGCGGGCCTCCGGACGTTGAATCTGGTCTCCGAGGGCGGTGAGATCAAGGCCACCCCGGTGCTCGAAGCGAACGTGTTCAAGGGCAACGGCACCGATCAGCCGCCTCCCGCGGTCTACAAATTAGCGGGAACGCTGCCGCGATGAAGCCGGCATCACGAGGCGAGAATATCGACGAGCTGCGCAAGCGCAAGGATGTCTTGGACAACACCTGGATGCTCGCGATCACGCTGTCGGCTT
>Ga0116226_10004276_pt1 | contig 12639 bp, 9 predicted proteins | sample S1TSphfallax_FD_89692 | JGI IMG/M metagenome (GOLD analysis project Ga0116226, IMG submission 89692) | Host-associated microbial communities from peat moss isolated from Minnesota, USA - S1T2_Fa - Sphagnum fallax MG | ecosystem: Host-associated > Plants > Peat moss > Unclassified | place: USA... | reverse complement strand
TAGCCCAGGCTGTCGACTAGAGGCGCCCACGGAGCGGCCGGTAACGCACTTCGCATCAACGCCAGCGCGAGGAATGAAAAACCCATGGACATGCCGGCAGCGAGTCCGGACCAGGCGAGGGATCCTACGGGACGCGCAAGTTCGCTCTCGCCCTCTTCGCGCAGCACTTCGTGGATCACGAGTGCGCGCAGGGACTTGTGTTCATCCGCCTGCTCGCGTTCGTGCTCGTCGAGAACTTCGTTTTCCGAATGGGTCGCCGTTGCCGGCCGCGGAAGTTTATTGCTCGACATCGCGTCATGCTGTCCGCCAGGCAACGGTCGATTTAGGCGGCCAGGGGATCGTTTCATAATGAGTACATGCTGGGGACCACGATGAGTCTCCCGCAATGCACTCGGTGGTGCCTACGCCGGATGACCGGCAGTGGACGTGCGATTTCTCCGACAGACCGTTAGTGGGCGAACAGCTGCCCTAAATCCGCGAACGCTTTGAACTCGAGCGCGTTACCCGCAGGATCCAAGAAGAACATGGTGGATTGTTCACCCACCTGACCCGCGAACCGGGTATGCGGTTCGATGATGAAGGCGATGCCGGCGGCACGCACGCGTCCCGCTAATTCCTGCCACTGCGAGGGCTCGAGCACCACGCCAAAATGCGGCACCGGCACATCGTGGCCATCGACGGCATTACTATCACGCGCTGCCCGGTGGCGCGGCGCGGCGTCCGGCTTCAAATGCGCAACAATTTGATGGCCGAAGAGATCGAAATCGATCCATTCCGCCGAACTGCGGCCTTCCGGGCAGCCGAGCACCGTGCCATAGAAGCGCCGTGCGGCCGCGAGGTCATCAACCGGAAACGCGATGTGAAAAGGTCGCACCGACATACTGAGAGTGTAACCCGGCACGCCGGTGGGCCGCCAGCCGCCACCGTCATTGCCCGCTCCGTGTCATTGCCGGCGAGTTGCGTATCCGCCGAGATCGCCCGGCCGCCAGGCAACGACACCTGCGACGGTATCGACGATCGCGCCGCGAAACGCCCCAGCCGCTGCATCCTGATCGCCGACGACAACATCGACGCGGCCGATAGCCGGCCGAAGGGCCGTACCCTGGGTACTCCCCTAAATTAGCCTCAAGGCCGCTCGTCGACGGAGGCGAGAGACGTAGTCCGTAGTGACGCAGCGGCCCGCGTGGTCGCAGAACTGCCGATGTCGCGCTGCAGACGCCAGAGCAACACCAGGCCGATCAGCGACGTGCCGATGATCACGTAGCCGATCGAGTCGAAGTGCCGCAGTTTGCCATCGCTCCCCAACGAGACGATTTGGCCGGCCACCACCGACGCAATGCCGCCGGCAAACTGCTGCACCGAAGCACTGATCGCGTTGAAGGAGCCTCGTTGGGTCTCCACGGGCACGGCGGAGACCAGCGCCTGGAAGGGAATCATGCGCGAGAAGATGCCGACGAACAGCAGCGTGTTGATGACGATGAGGAGCCACAACGAAATGGGCCCCAAATGGGTGTAAATCAGCACCATCACGCTCGACAACGCCGTGCCCAGCACGAACACGCGGAATTTTCCGAAGCTATCGGCCAGTTTGCCGATCATCGGGCCGACGAAGATGGTGCACAGCCCGGTCACCAGATAGACGGTGGGCAGGCTCTGCAAGTCGATGCCCAGGTTATCGACCACGAAGGCGCTCGCGAACGGCATCAACATGAAGCCGCCGGTGGTCAGCAACGCGGAGATGGCGAACGCGATCAGGTAGCGAGGCTCCGTCAGCGTGTGGAAAAAGTGCATCCACGGACTGTGCTCCTGGCGCAGTTCGAGGTGGTCGGCCACGGGCCGCATGCCGATGACGATGGCGACTCCGCCACACAGCCCGAGGCCGGCGAGTGCGATGAAGGGCACGTGCCAATTCCATCGATTTGACAGGTACAGTCCGATCGGGATGCCGAGCACCTGGCTCGCCGCGAAGGCGGTTTGCACCAGGCCCATGACGCGGCCGCGCAGCTGCATCGCGAACAAGTCGGTCGCGATGGCGAGCACGATCGAGCCGATCACGCCACCGAACACCCCGGTCACGATGCGCGCGAGCAGCAGCGTGGTGAACGATTGTGCGACACCGCACCAGAGCGTGCCGGCGATGAAGCCCGCATAGAAAAAGAGCAGCAGCTTCTTCCGGTCGAAGCGGTCGGCAAAGCCGGCGGTCAATAATCCGGAGATGCCGGCACTGAAGGCATACCCCGAAACGACGAGACCGAACTGGGTCGGGCCGATGGCAAGGCCCGGCATGATGATCGCGCCGAGCGGGGAGATGAGCATGAAATCGAGGATGATGCCGAACTGCAGGAAAGCGAGCACACCGACGATGAATTTCTGATAGGAGGAAAAACTCGCCATGGGGGGTGCGGGTTGGCTCATCACGGGCCTTCTCAAAAACCGCTACTGTAACCCCAAGGGCGCCCGGCCTCCAAGACCGGGCGCCGCCGCCGCAACCTTAGAATTTCACGCCCAATGTTGCGTACCATTCCCGCGGCGCGTTGTACGTGCCGTAGACCACGCCGCCGGCAATTTGCGGCTGACCCGTGGTGATGAACCGCTTGTCGGTCAGGTTGGTGCCACCCACGGTGAACGTGGTCTTGCCGTTCGGCGCGACGATCGACGTCGACGCGTTCACGAAGTCGACTTTCGGACGCTCCAGGAGGGGCGTATTTTGCACGTCGTTGTACATCTCACTGGTGTGCGTGTAGTCGACCCCAAAGCGCAGCGTGGCGCCGTTCGGCAGCTTGGTATGCGCATCGGGACTCAGCGACACCTTGAGTTTCGGCGTCTTCGGCAAGTAGCGGCCGGTCGTGGCCGACGCGAATTCGTTGACCTCGGTGTATTTCGCATCCATGTACCCGACATTGCCGTTGAGCGAGAAATGCGCACCCAGCAGGGACTCAACCTCGACCTCGGCACCTCTGATCTGCGCATTGCCGGCATTCTCGGTGACCGGCGACGTACTCTCCTGGTAAGTCAGCTGAATCCCGTCGTAATTGCTCGTGAACAGCGCCGTATTGACGATCAGTTGCTTGTCCAGCCATTCGGACTTGAGGCCCACCTCGTAGGTCCGGTCGGTTTCCGGTCCGAAGGACTGGGCGGGCGAACCCGGCGGCAGCGGCGAGGTCAGCCGCGTGGTCCAGCCACCGCTCTTGAAACCCTTGGCAAAGGACACGTAGCCCATGGCGTCGTCCGTGAAGTGGTACTGGACATTGGCGGTGGGCGTGAACTCGGTGAAGTTCAGATGGTTCTTGCCGTAGGGATAGATTTGGTCCGGGTCGTTGGGATTGGAGAACCCGAGTGCCTGCTGACACGTTAGACCCGCCGGCGCACCGATCAGACTCGCCGAGGCGTTGTACGGATAACAACCGGAGATCTTGTAGAAGAATTGGTTCAAATCCTGTTGGCCACCGATGAAGGACTTGCGGTCCTCCGAGATTCGCCCGCCCAAGGTGACGCCGATCTTGTCCGAGACCTTATAGTCCGCGTGCACATAGGCGGCGTCCGACGTGGTCTCGAGCGTATTCGGCCCGTCGATCTGCAACAAGCCGCCGCCGAAAGTGACGAAGTCGTGGATGTAGCCGCCCTCGTTGAAGTAGTACAGGCCACCGATCAACTTGAGCTTCGAATCGAATAAATCGCTGATGGCTTGGATTTCCTGCGAAATCTGGTGCTGGCCCTCGGCGAAACTCAATTCGAAAAAATCCGCCGGCGACCCGTCCGCGTCCAGCCCCGTCGCCCAGTGCAGCCGGCGCGAACTCGTGATCGACCGGAGCTTCAGCGAGGAATTCACGTCCCAGTCGACGGTGGCAGCGGCGCCATAAGAATCGAGCTTGTCGAAATTGGCACCGGTGGCATACGTGGTATCGATGTTGCCGGTGTTGTACACGGCCGGCCCGTACAGCAGCCGGGTGGTGTTCGGGTTCAGATTCGCCTGCCATAGGGACGTCCCGATCACGTTGCGCGGACCGCAGACCAACGGGCTCAACACCGGACCGGCGAACGGAATGCCGAGCAGACACGCATTGTAGATCGCACCGAAGACCGCGGTGGGCCCGGAGGTCACCGACTCGAGCACGGTATTGGCGGTGGACGGCTGAACGGTGTGGGTCCAGTCGGCGGTAAACGTCGCGGTGACCGAATCAGAAGCTTTCCAGAGCACCTTGGCGCGGATCACCTGTTCGTTGGTACCGCCCTGCGTATCGAAGGTCTCGTTGCCCGCGGCGTGCAAGATGCCGGGTGCGTCGGTCACGTACGGGGTCGCCGAGGGGTATTCGATGCGCTTTTGGTAGCCCTCCTGATAGCGGGTGGAGAACGTGATCGAGGTCAGCAAGTTCGGCGCAATCGGGATGTCGGCGAGCAGCGCCACGTCGCGGCGGTCGTAGCTGCCGCCCGTGATCTGGCCCTCGACGTTGAATTCATCGCCCGGGGTGCGCGTCACGATGCTGATCGCGCCGCCGATGGTATTGCGACCGAACAGCGTGCCCTGGGGCCCCTTCAACACCTCGATACGCTCCACGTCGAGGAGACTCTGATTCGCGCCCACGGTGCGTGCGAAGTACACGCCGTCCACGTACACGCCGACGCCGGGGTCGAGATTGAACGCAAAGTCGTCCTGCCCAATGCCGCGAATCGATGCGGACAGCACAGAATTCGAACCCGAGAATGGCGCCCCTTGGTCCAGATTGACGTTGGGAATGAGCCCGGTCAGCCCATGCAGATCCGTGATGCCCTTGGCGCGCAGCGAGCCCTCGGAGAAGGCCGTGATCGCAATGGGCACGTCCTGGACGTTCTCGGTACGCTTCTGGGCGGTCACCGTAATTTCCTCGAGGGTATCGGCAGCACCCGCCTCCGCGGCTAAGGTTTCGTCGAACGGCATGCCGCCCACGAGTCCGGCCGCACAAACTGCCGTGGCTGAAACTTTCGTCACTATGGATTTCATCGACTCTCTCCCCGCGTGATAGTTTTGAATATTTGTCAACGTCTAAACAAACTCGTCCGCCGCGTGCCGCCCGCCCACGCCGGCGCGCTGACAGAGTTCCAGCAACTCGGCCACGCTCGGTACGCTGATGTGCGGTTGGCGCTCGGGAGGCACGTCGGCGAACGAGTCCGGTTGTCCAAGACCCGTATGGACCGCAATCGCCAGCGCGCGGCCGCGGTGCGCCATCGGTACTTCGAGCGAGGGGTCATCGCCCACGACCGCCAGTCGGGTAAGCTTCACGCCGAGTCGGCGACCCGCGTAACGCAAGGCATCCAGCGACGGTTTGCCGATCACTTCGATGCGACAACCGGTCATTTCGCGGATCATCGCCGCGATCGCCCGCGAAGTGCCGAGTGCCCTGCCGCTGGCGGTGGCGAAATAAAGGGCCTGGGAGGCGCTGAACACGCGGGCGCCGCGCCACACGGCGTGGCACGCGGCCTCGAGACTATCCATGGTGAATTCGCGGTACCAGCCGATGAACACCGCATCGACGACCTCTTGTCCTTTGGGCGGTACGACCTCCAATCCCGCCCGACGCAGCGGTTCACAGCAGCCCTCCCCGCCCAGCACCATCACGCGCCGGAAATCGAGGCGCGTGAACAGGTCCGCCGCACTGCTGGCGGGCGTCAACATCGCCGCCTCGTCGAGGTCGATGCCGGCCTGTCCCAGGCTGCTCGCATAGTCGGACGGCGGACGCGTAGTGCCGTTGGTGAACACCACGAACGGGACGCGGCGGCGGCGCAGCCACGCGATAATTTCCAGAGCACCCGGGAGCGGCGCAAAGCCGTGGTTGTGGCGATCACCGAGCACCAAGGTGCCGTCCATGTCGAAAACGAATCCTTGCACGGCGGCCAGACGCGCGAGGATGTTGGTCGCGACGCTACTCATGGGCTTGGTCCTGTGCTGGACGGCGGCCGCGCAGCCTCACTCGAAAACCGGGCTTGTCGATCGACAGATCGGCCACCGGCGGTCGCGCCGCGAGTTCGCGGAGGAGTTTCATGAGCGAAGTGGCGGCCGGATTGTAATGCCGCGCCGCCGGGCCCGCGGCGAGCATGGCGTCGACCTGTTGCGGTGGCATGGTGGCACGCAACAAGAACTCATCGTCACCGATGCCGGACGCGAACCGTTGGCGCAAATCCCGCAGTTCAGGCGCACCGCATTCGCGCGCAATCTCCCGGGCTCGCGCCTGCGACATCACCCGATCGAGCACGTTGGCATCGAGCGGTACGGTCGGGCGGCCGAACTTGCCGAGCGCATAACGGATCACCTGGTCGGAGACGTTGGCATAGCGCTCCGTGCCGATCAGGTTGAACAGCGCCTGCGAGCACACCATCTGCGGAAACGGCGTGACCATGATCGGATAGCCCAATTCGGCACGGACGCGGATCACTTCCGGGATGAGATCGTCGAAGCGGTGTGCTAACCCAAGTTCGGTCAATTGCCGCCGCGTGGTGCTCATCACCCCGCCGGCCAATTGATGCCGCAAGTAGCTCGCGTCATAGTCCTGCACCTGACCGGGTGGCAGATTTTCGGCCCGGCTCAAGCGCGTGAAATACGCCGCGGCGATGCCGATCAAGCGCTCATCGACATCGGCGCCGTGGCCCATTTCCTTGAGGTTGGCTACCACGCGCTGCGCATCCGGCAACGAACTGCCATTCGCGAGCGGACCCAAGGCGACCTGCAGCGCCCGGATGCCGAGGTCGGCGGCCACCATGTAAGTACGTGACGACAGCCCGATCGTGCAGTGCGAATGCAACTCGAGCGGCATTTCGCCCATGCGTGCGCGCAGCGCCGGGATGAGCGTGCGGGCACGCTGCTCGGTCAGCAATCCCGAAGGATCCTTGATATACAGCCGGTCGATATGCGGTGAGCGCACGAGTTCTCCGGCCAGCGCTGCATAGAAGGCATCATCGTGCACGTCGCTCAAGGTATAGGTGAGGGCCGCGACGATCTCCGAGCCGCCCGCCTTGCGGATCATGGCCGCCGACTCGAGCAGCGCGGCGGCGTCGTTCATCGGATCCATCACGGCGAAGCGCTCGATGCCATTGGCGACCAGACGGTCGTACACCAATTGCATGAAATCCGGGTGCGCCATATCCCAGGATATGAACCGCAGACCCGTGCCGATGAATTGCAGCGGCGTATTCGGCATGGCGGCATGCATCAAGCGAATGCGCTCCCAGGGATTCTCCCGGTGATTGCGCACGGCGATGCCTAGGTGGGTGCTCGACGTGAAGTCGAGCGCGCGAAAGCCGATGCGGTCGAGCACCGGTGCGATCGTGAGTGCCTGCGCCGTATCGAGCGCCACCGCGCCCCACAGCGACTGATTGCCGTCGCGGATGGATACGTCGATGAGTTCGATCCGGCTCACGACCGTCCCCCCGAAGCTGCAGCGGATGCCGGTCGCGGCACATGCGCGGCAAGAAATTTCTCCAGGTATCCGGTATGCATACCGCCGGCGGCGAAGGTCGGATCGTCGATGATGGCGCGATGCAGGGGCAGCGTGGTCGCAACGCCGTGCAGGGTCGAGTACCGCAGCGCATGCTTGAGCCGGCCGAGCGCGGCCGCCCGGGTGGCGCCGTGGACGATGATCTTGGCCATCAGGGAATCGTAGAACGGGGGAATCTCGACGCCCGCCTCCACGTGCGTATCCACTCGGATACCCGCTCCGACCGCGAAGGCCGCGACGTCCACGCGTCCCGGGCTCGGCTGAAAATCACGGCTCCAATCCTCGGCATTGATCCGGCACTCGATGGCGTGGCCGTCGAAGCGAACGTCGTCCTGGGTAATGTTGAGGCGACGACCCTCGGCCACCGCGATCTGTTCGGCGACCAAGTCGAGGCCGCAGATCGCCTCCGTGACCGGATGTTCGACCTGGATGCGGGCATTCATCTCGAGGAAATAGAAGCAGTCGCGCTCGCAATCGAGGAGCATCTCGACCGTACCTAAGCCGCGGTAGGCGAGATGCGCCGCAAATGCCACCGCGGCGGACTCGATCGCCTCCCGCATCGCCGCCGCCAACAGCGGCGCCGGCGCCTCCTCGATGAGCTTCTGATAGCGGCGCTGAATGGAACAATCACGAGTGCCCAGGTGGATCACGCGCTCACCGTCACCGAGCACCTGAACCTCGACGTGCCTGCCCGCGGCGACATAGCGCTCCAGATAGACACGCCCGTCACCGAAGGCGGCGCGGGCCTCGGCGATGGATCGATCGATGGCGGATTCGAGCTCCGCCCTCGACTCAACCCGCTGCATCCCCCGGCCGCCACCGCCGGCGACGGCTTTGATGAGCACGGGGAAGCCAATCGACTCGGCGAGCGTGCGCGCCTCCTCGAGGCTCGCCGCCGCACCCCCCGGCACCAGCGGCAGTCCGGCATCGAGTGCATGCCGGCGCGCGGTCAATTTGTCGCCCACCGCGGCGAGTTGTGCCACGGTGGGCCCGATGAACACGATGCCGGACGCCGCACAGGCGCTCGCCAGCGCCGCATTCTCCGACAGAAAACCATAGCCCGGGTGAATGGCCTCCGCACCCACTTGTCGCGCCGCGTCGATCACGGCAGTCACATTCAAATAGCTGGCGTGCGACGGCGCCGGGCCGATGCACACGATCCGGTCGGCCCGCCGCGCGGGGACCGAATCCCGGTCGGCCGCCGAGACCGCGAGCACGGTCTCGATGCCGAGCCGCTCGCAGGTACGGATGATGCGCAGCGCAATTTCACCGCGATTGGCGATCAGCACGCGGCGCAGCTTCATGGCACTTCGGGGTCGATGCGCATCAGCACAGCCTGCTGTTCCACCAAGGTCGCATCGGTGGCACAGATCTCCGCGACCCGTCCGGCGCACCCGGCATACACGGCATTCATGAGCTTCATGGTCTCAACGATCGCCACGACGGTGTCGCGCTCGACTCGAGTACCCACGTCGACGAACGGCGCTGCACCCGGCTTGGGCGAGCGGTAAAAGGTGCCCGGAAGCGGCGTGCGCACCGCCTCGAGTCGAGCGGACTCCGCGCCCGGCCCACCTGGTGCAGCGACGGGTGCAGCGGCTGGCGCAGCGATCGGTGCAGCCCGTTCCGCGCCCGGTGCATGCGCGCCCGGTGCATGCGCGCCGGGTCCATACGCCGCACCGGAGGACTCCCGCGGGGTCTCGAGTGTGCGGGATTCACGCGTCCACGCGCCGTCCCCGCGTCGCAATATCAAATTGAAACGATCCGTCTCGATCTGCAATTCATCGAACGTCGAGGCATCGAGCAATTGCAGAATCGCCCGGACGTCCTCGTCATCCAGTTGCATCAGACGGCCACTCGCTGCGCCCGGCCGTAGTGCAGCACGCGCTCGATGATGGCATCGGCGAACACGGCATCGTTGATGTGGCAATCGAGTTCGTACAGGGGCAGATCCGGCGGCATGACGCTGCGCAGGTGCGCGGCGAACACCGGCGGCAACGACGGATCGTGCAGGTAGCCTTGTTCGCTGTCGTGCGCCGAGAACCCTTTCAGCGGTACGAAGAAACTCACCGGTCCGCGTGCCTCACGGATCATCGCGGATAAATGATCGGCCAGCATCTTAAGTTCGGCCGCTTCCGCCCGTACCGCCGTCAACGCCGCGTTGTGCATGTGATAACGCTTGCCCGGAAACTTCGCCTTCGCCTGATCGATGGGACCTGAGACCATGAAATCGGCGTTGCCGGGTGCAAAGATGGTCGGCACTCCCTTCTCCAGCGCGGCGCGCGCGCGCTGCGGACCCGCACTGCACAGTCCGCCCTGGAGAAAATCATTGATTTCGACCAAGGAAAGGTCCACCACGGCGGCCACGTTGCGCTCGCGCACGATGTCATCGAGCGTCATGCCGCCGGTGCCGAGCGTGTGGAACACCATCACCTCGTACCCATTCGCGGTCAACGCCTCTCGCACCCGCACGGTGCACTTGTCGATGGTGCTCAAGGTGGAGATCAACACCAACGGCTTGTCGTCGCGGGCAAGCGGTTCATACTCCCGGGCCATCGCCGCCAGGGCGATGGCGCCGTTACGAAACACGTCGCGGGTGATGGTGTTGAGGCCGGCGATATCGCACACGGAGTTCATCATCAGGATGTCGCGGTTGCCGACGAATGGCTGGGTAAAGCCCGACGCCATGGTCGAGATCATCAATTTCGGCAGCCCATACGGGAGGCTGCGCATGACGGCGCTGGCGAGCGTCGTGCCCATGGAGCCGCCGAGCCCGATCACGCCGGCGATCTCCCCGCCCGCTTGCAGCTTCGCCGCGAGGGCGAGCGCGCCCTGCGTCATGACCGCCTGGCACTTGCCTTCGTGCTTGAGCGCGCGGACCTCCTCGAGCGTGGAACCGGCCGCGCGCGCCACCTCCGCGGGCCCGATCTCGGCGTGCCCTACCACGCTACGGATGCTGGCATCGAGATGCAGGACGCCGACCCCATGCGCCTCGAGCGTCTCGCGTACGAAGGCTGCCTCGGCAGCCTTGGTGTCGAGCGTGATGATCATCAGTACTTGCGGCCGGGCGTTCATGACCTCTCCTTAGTTCACAGTATCGAAGTTCACGGGATGGAATAATCACGTTGAGTCCTCGCGTAATCGACGAAGTACTCCAGTGACTCAGGGTTGGCCATGACCTCGCGGCTGGCCGCTTTGTCCGGCGCCACACCGAGCAAGATGCTGCGCACGGGCACTTCCATCTTCTTGCCAGTGCGGGTCATCGGGATGTCCGGTACGGCGATGATTCGGTCCGGGACATGGCGCGGCGTATACTCGCGCCGCAGGCACTCGACGATACGTCGCTCCAAGGGCGCGTCCAGCACCAGATCCCGCTTGAGCTTGACGAACAAGGGCATGAAGAATCGGCCGTGCGGCAAATCCAGGTTCACTATCAGCGCATCCTGGATTTCGTCCACGGCGGCGAGCGCGCGGTAGATTTCCGCGGTACCGATGCGCACTCCATGCCGGTTGAGCGTCGCATCAGAACGACCGAGGACGAAACAGCCACGGCGCGCATTGATGCGGAAAAAGTCGCCGTGACGCCAGAGGCCGGGAAACACGTTGAAGTACGACTCCCGATAGCGGACGCCGTCGGGATCGTTCCAAAAATACAGCGGCATGGAGGGCATGGGTTGCGTGATGACGAGTTCCCCCACCTCGTCGATGACGCTCTCGCCGCGCTGGTTGAAGGCGTGCGCGGCCACCCCCAGGGACGGCGCCTGGATCTCGCCGGCATAGACCGGCAACGTCGCCACCCCGCCGACGAAGCCCGTGCAACAGTCCGTGCCGCCACTGCCGGTGGCGACCCACAGATCCGCCTTGACGTTGTCATATAACCACGCGGTGTGCGCCGCCGTCACCGGCGAGCCGGCCGGCATGATGGTGCGCAGTTTCGACAGCGGGTACTTGCCGCGCGGCACCACACCCGCCTTGCCGAGCATGTCGATGTAGGAAGGACTCGCCCCGAACAGCGAGGCACCGCTGGCATCGGCCACCCGCCACAAGACATCGACCTCGGGGTACGCCGGGTGACCGTCGTACAGCACCGGACAGGCCTTGCACAGCAAGGAACTCGTGAGAAAATTCCACATCATCCAGCCGGTCGTGGTGAAGAAGAAAAATCGCTCGCCGGGATGCACGTCCAGCTGCAGGTGCACGAGTTTGAACATCTCCAGCAGAATGCCGCCGTGACCATGCACGATCGCCTTCGGCAATCCCGTGGTACCCGACGAGAACAAGATCCACAACGGATGCTCGAACGGCACCTGGGCAAATTCGAAGTTCGGTGCGGCGCCCGGATCGCTGGCGACCATGTCCTGCCAGTTGTACACCGGCAGAACGGGTGCCTCCACCACCGGCCCGGGACTTAAGTCGCGGACGGGGCCTGAGACGCGAATGACGAGCACGAGGTCCCGCAGACCCGCGACGATGTTGCGCACCTCCGCGCGTCTGTCGAAGTCCTTGCCACCGTACCGGTAACCGTCGATGCACAGCAGCACCTTGGGTTCCAATTGCGTGACGCGATCCAAGACACCGCGGGCACCGAATTCCGGCGCACAGCTCACCCAGACCGCCCCGATCGCGGTCGTCGCCAGCATGGCGATCACCGCCTCCGGTACGTTCGGCAGATACGCCACCACTCGATCGCCCGGGCGTATGCCATGGGCTCGCAACCGGGTCGCGAGGCTACGTACCTGTCCCGCGAGTTCGGGCCAGCCAAGCGCCCGAATGCCCTCGCTTTCGCTGACGTACAGCAGCGCCGTCGCGGTCGCATCCTCATTACGCAGCACGTGCTCGGCGAAGTTCAACCGACAGCCTGGGAACCACTCGGCGCCGGGCATCCGTCGGTTCGTGAGGACGGCCCGCGGTGGCACGGAAGCGGACACATCGAAGTAGTCCCACAGGGACTGCCAGAACGCTTCGATCTCCGTGACCGACCATTCCCACAGGGAACCGTAGTCCGCAAAGTGCAGGTCACGATGAGTTGCCAGCCAGCGCTGATAGGCGGCGAGATTGGTGCGCTGCCGCTGCGCCTCGGTCGGACTCCAAAGGAGCTCGCCATCGCGCGTTAATGTATGCCCAGCCAGCTGCTCCATGAACGACCACTCTCTCCCAGGTAGTGCAGCGCCGCTAT
>Ga0116226_10004275_pt1 | contig 12639 bp, 9 predicted proteins | sample S1TSphfallax_FD_89692 | JGI IMG/M metagenome (GOLD analysis project Ga0116226, IMG submission 89692) | Host-associated microbial communities from peat moss isolated from Minnesota, USA - S1T2_Fa - Sphagnum fallax MG | ecosystem: Host-associated > Plants > Peat moss > Unclassified | place: USA... | reverse complement strand
TAAAATGCCCTTACCCTAGGGTTTTATACTACACATAAATTAATTAACATTGACAAAATTGTAACCTTGGGTTTTCAACAAAGGATTACAAGTTGTAATCAAAGTTATCAGCCTCAATGTTCTCCAAGACATCATGTGAGCTTTTAAAATATTTTGATTTAGTTGTGATGGTTAAAAAATAAATTTGAAGGGTGCGAATGGGATAACACAAGTCACACTTGTTTGATTAGGGGACTATTTTTGGGAGATTTTTTTTAATATTTTCACAAAAATATTCAAAAAACTAATTAGTAGTAATTATTAGTTACGAGGAGGCCTATGATATCAACTAGTCTAAAGATTTATACCCGTTAACAATTATATCAAAGTGAAAAAAAATCATGGGATTATTTCTAAAAGTGTTGAAAATTCATTATTTTTCCTAGTTATGAATCTTGCAACTTTACTAAATAATAATTCTTACATAGGAGCTTTAATTGAAAAGCTCTCAAAATAAAAATTATAATTCTTGAAAGGAAATTTTGCAATCCCATAGCACATGTTTAAGTCAAACAACTTGCACAACATGTGTTATTTCTTCACACACCCTAATTTACAAAAACAACTTGCACTTTAAACTAAATTTTTGCACTTATTTGATGTTAAAAGCAAAAATTTAATGAAGGTGGGAATGTTTGATAATGGCATTCCACCATAACCTCCCAACTTTTGTAAGCATTTCCACAACAACTTGTAGGAATGAATGTTTCACAATAGACCTTTGCCATAACCTTCAACTTCAAACATTGTAACACTAAACAATTTTTTTGAAATTCCACTACATTAAAACCAATGGTTCAAATTTGTTAATTTTCCATTTTAATAATCAAGATGCAAGCTAACATTCAAATTGTGGGAGGAAGATTTTTAGGAAGTTGTGTTCCATATAATACATTATTTTTAGGAATGTTGAAAAGTTTTGATACAAATTTGGTTATTTTAGTTTGATTTTCTTAATGAATACCTATTGTAGTTAAATTTTACTTGACATGCATTACTAGCACGAATAAAAATGGAAAAACCCCCCAAAAAAATGTTCCTTTTTCTTGTGGCCCTAAAATCAATCATTTTCTTTAATATGTTCAAAGATAAGATGCAATTTTCAACCTATTTTTTAGTCACCATCCTTAATTAAGAAAACACCATAGGCATTTCCTATAATAAAGAACTAAGAAGAAAGATCTTTTAAGGATCCCTTAAATGTTCCTATGTTCAAAACCCCAATTTGATGTATTCTTAAAAATTTTGAATCAAGAAATTTTTAAGAATATTAAGTTACATATTCCAATTTCAATAACATGTCATTAAACTATCTAAGGAGTATGTCATTTGGTGATATAAACAGATTATCAAAATACTTTACTATGTTCAAGAAAATCAATTTGAAACCAACTTCTTTGAAAAAAATAATGCCATGACATTACGTGTGGAAGATCATACTTCCCCACATTGCAATTTTAGAAGGTTTTTGAAGGAAGAAAAAAATCACTACAAGAAAATCAAATCAAAATTTTTATCATATTATTATTTTCCCCCCCTTTTTCCCCCAAAACCCAAATTTAAAAAATGTGTTGGATTGAATTCCAAAAAATTGAACACAATTAAATTTCATGACAAATCTTGAACTGTCGAAATTTTCAATAGTTTAAATTCCATTCCATATTTTTCCATATAATTTGTCATTTTGGGTTGAAAATATATGATGCACTTCTATGTTTGTCAAATGGTTTCAATGATAAATAATCTTTTCAATTTTCAATTGTGTAATAGATTACAAACATGGGGCATGTTCTTTGGTTCCCAAAGACATAGAAAGTATGATAGTTTTGAAATAAGATTAAGATGAGTATTTCAAGATGAGTTTTCAATCAAATGTCAAATTCCAAAATTAAATATTTAAAAGGCAGTTGATGCATCATTTTGGAACCAAAATGATGTTCACATGAATGGGTTGAACTCACATGGATTCAAAACCATCATCACAACCTAGGCTTGAGAAGAGGCATTCCCCTTTTCCTTATAATACATATTGCAATTCCTTACAAAGGTTAGATCAAAATTATTAAAAATGTGAAGTTTCTTGAATTTGGCCAAGATTTGAGTTTCAAAATTTTGGGAACTCATAACTTCTTAATTATTAATCCAAATTCAGCAATATAAAGGTCTATTTTATAGTCTTGAAAAAAAAATTCAATGCCATCTTAACCTCCCCAAAAAAAGTACATTTAAATGGTTGTGAGTCATTGTGGCATAATTTGACCTTACCTTTTCATATGGCTATAACTTATGCTATAGATATTTGTTTTGGGAATGTGCCCCCATTTTATTGTAGTATTTTAAAGACATTTTCAATGATTTAAAGAGGGCCTAGTTCAAGCAATGTTTGGTCCTCCAAGATTTGTTACATTTTAATCCAAAAGCATCCTAAAGCTTCCACTCCCAAAATGGGAATGCATTCAGGAACATTGGGGTTCCTTTCTTACACTTCTACACACTTCCATTTTTTGAAGGGAGTGTGTTTGGAGCTTTGTTTTGCCTTGTCTTGCTTGTGATTCTTTTTTACTAATTTCACTTTACTTGCTTTAACCTTGGTTGTCTTAACAAATAATAAAGTTTAAAAACCCCCATTTTATTTTAAATTTATATGTTTTTTTTTTGTATGGGTGTAAGTTTTGACTTACTTCATTTTGACACATGTGTGTGTTGTCATCTTTCCTAACATTTACAACATCCTTGTCAACATGCCCAACATTTTTCCTATTGGCCAATGTTGTTTATCAAAATGTCTTTTAAAGGTTTAACATTCTCCTTGACACCTTTGATGTCACTTTCAATGTTCTTTAATGTTTTGATGGTTGCCATCATCATTCCCATTGTTCCCAATTGTGTTTATGAGTGCCCACCATTTTCCTTGTTATTTGTTGCGCTTCCCAACATCCTTGTCATTTAGGAAAAAAAGAAATGTTTTATGGCGCCCTCATTAAACTTCTTGATGTTCCTCATTGTCCTTCTTGATGTTTGTTGTTGTCCTTGTTATTTTGTGTTGTGCTTTTAGCATCTTACCATCCTTCTTGGTGTTCATTGTCATTTTCCTAATGCATGCCATTGTTCTTGTCATCCTTGTCATTATTTTTTTGTTATTTTCTTCATTCATCTTCATCCTTTTTAGCATCCCTTGTCTTGCTAACAATGTTATTTCACCCTTTGCCTTTCAATGTTGTTTTTTTTTTTCTTTATCACTTATTCATTGCGAAATTTTATAAGTTTTTCCCCAAAGCTTGTTAGTTTATTTCAAGGTGTTGTCACACAATAAGGAGCCACAACAAATGTAACACTTGCTTTATCTTTCACATTTAGAAGTGGTGATTTGATTTGGTGTTGAAAGTTTAAGATTTTTTTATATTGTCAGGTTGTTAATATATCATTGAAACATGTGAATTAATTTGAAAAATATAAAGTGAATAAAACGTTTTCAAAAACATTCGCTAATTATTATAATGGTTGTTTTAAAACACCAAAATGACTTGTAAATGGGGTTCAATTTTTTTGAAAATGAAATATTTTTTGGAATATTTTAAATAAAAATTGACATAATAATATAACATTAAATTTTGAAAAATTAAATAGTATGTAAATATTAGTTACTAGGAGGCCTATGGTACCAACTAGTATAAAGATTTATATTCGTTAACAATTACTACAAATAGTTACTACAAATTAAGGGTTTTATGTTGTATTTTTTTACTAAAATTTCAGTCATAACATACAATGGATAGAAATGTCCTGAATCAAAACGAACCAGTCATTTTAGACTAAAATATAATTGAATATGTTTTGACTGAATGTATGTTGTGACTAAAATTTGTAATGTTTGTTTTGATAGACTTAACTAAATACCTAGTTGATTTGGCTACCAAATGGCAGGTATGTTTTGACTAACCTAACATGTTGGCCTACACCAAGGTGACACCTTGTATACATATTTTGATGTAACTAAACAAAACATGATTCACACATTGGCCTATATTTTGGTGCCATATGGAATGTATATTGTCATTGAGATGACTATTAAGTTACCTAAATGCCACATGGCATGTATGTTTTAACTAAGATAAGAAGTGTGCTAATATCTAAAAGCCACATGGCATGTTTGTTTTAATTGATATGACTACCAAACATGCCAATAATTAGGTGCCACATGGCACATATGTTTTGATTATGATGATTGACAAATATGCCTATACCTAGTTGACACATGGACTATTTGTTTTGACTAAGATGAATAATGAACTAATTTATATTAATGTGCCATGTGGATGTCTGTTATGACTCATTTTGTGACTAATATTTATTATGTGGATGATTGTAGGGCATGCCAACTGACTTTTAACTATTTGTTCTTTATTTAATTGATTAATTATAAATGTATATCAACATTCTGACCTAACTTACATTCTGACCTAATTAACCCTACATTATATTCCAAATATATGTTTACATTAATACATTCACCTATTATCTTCTTTGAGCTTATCCAAACCCATATTTCACACAAACATTGTGTGGATCATTAACACCGCACACATGTATATTGTTGCACAAACATACAAGAGTTGTATTAAGCCAATATTTCATCACATTGCAAAAGTTTCAAATTGTACAAAACATGAATTGATCCAAAGGTTTACTTGAATCAATATAAATTATTGAACATGATTGTCTATTAAAATGAAGTGGTTTGTTTCTAAGGCCAAGGCACAAAATACCTAATTGCATCTTCAACAATATGAAAAATAGGGTCATGGTATAAATCTAGAATCAGCAAATGAACACCTTTTATCAAGCAAGTTGTAATGCCAATAGAAAGGCAATGTTCTAACATTGAATGATTATGATGTATAGCTCATTCACCCCCAAATTTGACAAAATCTTCAAGTGCACATTGTTTTCCTCCACTTGAATTAAGGAGGATACAATAATTCTTGTAATATTTTAAAACAAATGTACAAATAAAAAAAGTTAGTAGGACAAAACAAATGAAATGTTTAATTACAAGGAACCATTTAATTCACTTTTAATCTAAAACATTTAAAACATACAAACTTATTTTGAAAATCAAAAAGTACAATCTACACATATACAACAAGAACATAACAAAGGTAGAAGAGAAAGCATGGTGATGTAAGGAATGCAAATTAAGTGTTGATAAATGGAAAAGAGCAAACAAACACTACAATTGATGTAGGTAATTCAAACATGGTAACGGTCAATGGCTTACATTTGGCCAAGTTTATTTTGCCTTTCTTGTAATTGCTTCGTCTGTTACTAACCTAGTAGCTCATTTATAACCAACATTGTCTCATATTGGGCCTTTTTTCTTTGTCAAAATTGTCCAAGTCATGATGTACTTCCCTTTGCCATGTGGTTGTAGAATTCCCCACACAACTTATCAAACACAAGCACTAAAAATCATAACAATAGCTTCATGACATTTGAATTATAAAAATTAGAGCAAGTGGAAATACATGAAAATGAAAGTTTATTAGGTTTTAGGTTGCAATTTGTTTTAATCACCTAAGTAGGAGCAAACCATGCAAAAGTTCTTAATGCTTTCCTGTGCGGATTTTGATTGCTAATTTGTTGTTGTCCATGTGGGTTGAATCTAACTTACTTTAAAGTACTTGGAACCTCGTACAAACCAACCAAATAAGGCCACAACTCCTCCAATAGATAATTATCCTTGTACTCACTATTAAATGGATGGGGCATGATATAGGAATAAGGAACATTACCATGCACTTGTATGGACAATCAACAATGTGTTATTGGGACCCAATTGCTTAAACCCTAGATTGATTTCTTTTCACACCATGTCCATGTTTTATAAAACTAATGATCGATCTTTGTTTGAGAGATGGATGTGTCTAGACACTTCTCAACACCCCATACAAAAACATGTTTGAGCACTAACAAACCCCTTAATAATAAATCAACCATGGGTTTCAAATTAGGTAAAGTGGTTGACGACCAAATGCCAATGTCAAATTTATTATTACACAACTCCAAGAATTGTTGGGAATCATGGCACAAGCTTACAAATTTGTTTCCACACTTTTGTGGAAGGACTAGGGGGTGCCATAATTTTCCAAATTTTACATGAATGGCTTCACATAATAAGCCATTCACATCTAGAACCAAGAGATGATGTTCCTTATGCATGATTAGGGGCATGTCATGGCAAGAAATTCAATTCCACAATTCTCTAAACCTAGAATGATTTACAAATAAAAACCTTTAATTAAAAACTCATTTATTGTTCGTTCTAAAAATTAATGCAAACTTTGATTTGTTTTCCACAATTATGTGTAAACAGACTTTATCATAATCTCTTGTAGCTTCAATTGATGCACTTGCGACCTCCATCGCCTCCTTATCATTTTTTATTACAAATGCCAATGCACAAGGTAAGGAACACCCCTTATCCCACATTACAATGTTCTCCCACCTTCCATTTTCTCTTCTAACAAAATTGTGACTTTGCCATTGTATTCCCACTATGCGCCCTTTACACCGAATAAATACATTGATAAATATATTTGCCCATGCTCCCTACTATTTCCCTCCTCAAGTGACACTTGTAATTTCTTAATTAGAAATTCCATTGCTTATTCCTTTGTTGCCCACCTCAAAGCTGGTCCAATAATGCACATGTAGTTGTGTGCATTGACATTTGTCTACATCTCATAAACTAGAGATTTCATAACTTGGAAAGATAACTTCCTTAACAACCATGAGTTAAAAAGTCTATTTTCTTTGGACTTACATGGAATTGTGTAGTGTGCACTACCCCAATAATATGTTCATATGCTTCAAGGTACTATGACAAAGTTAATTACATGCTTGTATGCCTAAAAACACTAAATACCCCTCTTAATATTAATAAATAATGCTTGTACATATTGTTTTCAATTTTAATTCTCAATATGTAAATTACTCAATACATTATAGTTTGTATTATCAGTTATATTATTATTATTTTAAATAGTATGTACATTTTTAAATCACCTTCAAAACCCTTCCATTAAGTTTGGACTTTGTTATTGCAAGCTTGCCACTACTATTGCTAAATTGGCATAACCAATAAGTTATTGCGATCCACAAAATTTGTGTATATCTTTCTGTACCTATCGTACAAATTGAAAAATACATGTACATTATGTTGCTTGGAAGTTGGGTTAGTTTAAGAAATTTGGTGCTATCTTTTCCAAGTTAGGTGTAATCACCTGCAAATTCAACAATCTTGTGGACAATGAATTCCTTTTGCTACCATATTAATGTTACCATGGCATGGTCTAACTTATAATCAATTTTTGGCATATTTTCTACAAGTTATTGTGTGCAATGGTAGGAGGGACACCATTACCAAATGGACAAATTCAATAGCTTATTAATGCCCAAGCACTATCCGATTCCAAAGACCTTGAGGCAAATTGACAATGTTTAATTAGTTATGAATGCCCTTGTACATGCTGCCATGGTGCAATAATACAAACCCGTGGCACATATTAAAAACATTTGAAACAAAATGGATGGGACCATATCTCCAATGGCCAATGGTGGTATGGACTGCCCCCACTTATTCCATTCAATTTAAAAATTTTGAATTTTAAATAGTAACACATAGTTAAATGCCTTAATTGTGTAAGGATTATAAGACGTGGGAGGGAACAATTGTGGATTTAAAAAATTGTAGTTCAAAGGATGTTATTGACTTGGCATATAAGTGCATTGATTGATCCATGCTAAGGAAGTAATACATGAACATGCACCACAAACTAATGGTTACCACATGGATGTACTAGTTAGGAACCCAACAACACCCATGGCTAATGTTTTTAGGCTTGACTTAGAAGTTTGACTTAATAGGATGGTTGTTGAAGCATTTGCCAAATTTGACAATTTACAACATGGGTTTAAAGAACAAAACCCATCAATCATTGAGCCCTTCGAGAATCCACAAACGGACTTTCACATCCCAGAAGACCATGGACAACATCAAATTATAATGGATTCAATGATCATTAAAACATCAACCTCATTGTTTGAAGGATCTTCTACTAGCATGTTATCCACCATGTTACTATTGTTGAATTTGAAGACGGTCGATGGGCTAAGCAATGTTTTCATGGATGAATTATTTTCCTTGTTGTGAAAAAAATTGTTACCAAAAGGGAACACCATGCTAGTCACAACTTATGAAGCCTTTAAGTTAATTTTAAAACTTGGTTTGAATTATGATTCCATTAATAGTTGCACAAATGGTTGTGTCCTTTTTAGGGGCACCCTGAAACATTCAAGGGTGTGTCAAAAATGTAGTATTAGTAGGTTTGTGAAGAACTCACAAAATGTTCCAAGAAAAGTCCTTTGATTCCATGACTACTATGGATGTAATAGTGCAAAATTTTAGTGGAATTGTCGATTTGGCACAAAGATGGAGCAAGCATAGATGGCCTAATTTGGAGTGTGTCAGATTCCCAAAGTTAGAAACACATATTGGAAAGTGGCTAGATTTTACAATTAAAACAAAAAACATTTTATTAGGGTTAACACTAGAGGGGGGTGAACCCTTTTGGTGATTTGAGTTCATGTCACTTTTACATGGTTAGTTGTTATACTTAATTACAATTTGTCCCTTTGGTTGGTAACAAAATGTTACTTTATGATGTTGGCCTTAATAATTATTGGCAAGGAATTTGTGACATCTTGAAACATAAATGTGTACTTGGAGCCTCTCATTGAAGAATTTACAAATGTTGTGGAATGGTGTTAAAGCTTATTATTCATTACAAGGGGCAACATTCAACTTGAGGGCTATGTGTATGTGGAGTATACACAATTTTCCAACCTATGGACTGTTTGCAGGATGTGTTACCAAAGGTCATGTGGGATGCCCATCTTGTGGCCCACCTATATAAGCTCGTTCTTCAAGAAATTTTAAAAAATGATTTATTGTGGGAATCAATATTATCTACCAAAGACCCGTCCCTATCAATGAACTCAGACTACTTTCAATGGTGAAACATAAAACATGGTGGCTTTTGTATGAGTGACTGCATCAAATGTCATTAAATGGGGCAAGGAACAAGAAACATGGTTGCAAGGTCCACGAAATAAAGCTAGCTCAAAACATGACCTATAAACAAACATGGCATCAAGCAACATAACATCATGTTTAAACTTCCATATTGGGAGGTAAGCATTGCAAGCCAAAAACATTGAATTTCAACTAGTTATGTTACATATTAACAAGGATTTTAGCGATCTTGTCGATTTACATGTTTAAGTCGTATAAAAATTACATATTTGCAGTAGTGATTAATGTGACTAATGTGGTCTTTATTGTTGATAGGAATTGTTCATCCGCAACACCTTAGATGTCATGCATTACGAGAAAAACGTGTGAAAATGTGATAAACATTTTTTTTAGTGCCAAGGATATTACAATGATCTAATAAAATATAGAACAATGTGGAATCCAACCACATTTGTGGCTACAAGTTATTGGGGTTGGGTTCATTAAACCTATAGTTCCATATGTTTTGACAAATGAGGAAAAAAAACTGGTTTGTGCAAATTATTCTAAACTTGAAAACTTCCACTCATTATGTTTCTTCATTGAAGAAATGGGTCCAAAAGGATGGTGATATCATGGGAATGAAATCACATGACTTTCATGTGACGATGCAAGACATTTTGCCATTATGCATGTGACATTTAATGGCAAAAGGTTGTAGAATGGGCATCATCTGCTTGAGTCGTGTGTGTAGAAAATTATGTGCCAAAATTGTGGACCCAACAATAATGGCTAAATTCAATAATGATGTGGCAATGACACTAGTATTATTGGAGAAGGAATTTCCTCCTTTTTTTGCCACTGTGACCCATCTTTTAGTCCACTTAATTGAAGAACTGGAAATTTATGGTCTAAAATACTATGTGTTGGATGTATCCTATGGAACGTTATATGAAGACATTAAAGGGATATGTGAGGAACAAAGCAAGGCTTTAAGGATCCATAGCATAAGGCTACACAATAAAGGAGGCATTAAGATTTTGCACAAAATATTTGCAAGATTTTACAACCACGAAGTGAAGGGTGTGGGATGAAAAAGAAGACCAATTTATGGTTGATGAGGTGGTTGAAGGATACATGTGCCCATGAAAATTGAATGTTGACCTTCAAAACATGGCCCACTCTTTTGTCCTCCAAAATGTGGAGCTAATGGCTCCATGGGGCTTGTATGCCACTTTAAACTTTATATTAAATATTCTTAAATTCCAAACATAAATTAAAGCTTTTCATTGGATACAAGTCACAACATTTATAACTTGTATATCTTGGTTGTTATGCTTGAACTAACCCATGGTTAAATTGTGATGGCAAGAAGCACAATGTAGAATTTGGGATACAAAATGAAGAAAGATGAAAGTTTTTACGAATTGTTGGTCGATCCCAAGGTAGAGCTCATGTATTCCCATACCACCTTATAGAAGTTGCCCCATTTCCAATTTGGGTAAGGACTACCATTTCCTCAACCATCAAAGATGGTGAAATAATTCACAAAGATGTTGTGCATATGTCCATGTCACCAATGTTGGAAGCTACAACATATCGTGTAATGTATGTTTTTGGAAACCATTTACGTGTTCAAAATGGTGAAGAACATTTGACCAGAAGGGATAGTGGCATTGTTGTTACATTTGAACAAGAATGTGTCTTAGGACCAAATGATCAACGATTATCCTTGCAAAGTTAAAATATGTAGGTTGGATTTTAGAGATATTGGAGTTCAACTATGGGGTACTCAATATTATAGTGTTTTTCTACAATTGGTTGAAAGCAAATTACACAAGGAACAGTGCAATAGTCAAAAGAGACAAATGCAACTTCTCACTCATTAATTTCAATTCCCTAATTCCCATCTCTAATTAATCCTTTGCTTTCCCAATTCATGTAAAACAACTCTTTTTTTTGTTGATCCAAAGAAAAAAGGGTGGAAGGTAGTTTTGTCCAAAGATCCACATGGGAAATGAGTAACTAGGGGTGTTGAATCTAACCTTATTGATTTGGATATATTTAGAATGGAGATGGATGACAATTACATAGGTTTACAAGCTCCAATTTCAATTTCCAAGGTAGCTCAAACATCCACTATCATTGGAGGAATTCCATTCATGCTAATAGATTTGGTAGATGTTGATACTATTGGAATGAATCAAGATATTCATGAGAGTGATCCACAAAGTGTGGATGAGTTTGATGGGCCAAACAACTCTAACAATGATGGTTAATCTAACCTTCATTTACCAAATGCTTTTAGTTTCAAATTTAAACGAAGGTTCAAAACAATCTTCAACACCATATACATGTGTTATTGTAATTTTGTAAATCATCTACTTGACTTGAGGGCCATTTTGTGTCATTTGAAATATCCATAATGTGAAATGTGTGTTCAAATTTTATATAACAATGTTGAACCATATATCCAAAAGTATGGGTCTTTAGGGTTAGGTGATGTAAAGATCATCACATATATGGTCATTGGTGTGTGGTTCAATATTAATTTAATTTGGAACTACGCATGATGCATTCATTTTATTCATTACAAAATTTAACTAAAGAATGGTATTTAAATACTTCAAAATTGACATCTAGATATATAGTTAATAATTATAATATATTTTGTGAAATATTAGTACATATAAATATGTACAAAATTTCAGATTAAATATATTATATACTCCATTTTCCCATTTCATTTTTAAAATTTTAAAATTGTTGCCATTTATTATAATTATTTATTTCATGTGAAATAATTATTAATAATAGTTGATAAACATGTGAACTTGACTGTAAAGTAGACTTTTATGTGATTAACACAAATAAGAATAACTTAAAATAATTTATTTTTAAAAATATTGCCACATCATATTATAAATGACACTATCATCACATCAGTCATGGTTTGATGACTAATTTCAGGCAAGTTAATCATATCAGTCAACATAGACAACTTTGTGTTAGCACCATCTCCACCATGTGTGAAAAATGTTGTCCAATTTGACTGCAATGTTAGTTTCTGTAATCAAAATGGACATTGTTACTTTCAATGTTAGTCATAATGGACACCTTTAGTCAATTCATACTAGTACTTTATCCTATATTGTGATTGTATAATCATCTCAGTCACAATGTTAGTAGCAAAAAAACCATACTTTTGTAATAGTGGATAGACTTATTGTCCCTTATCCTTTGGGCTGAAGTTAGTGGGATTAAGTATTTAATGTTAATGAATCGTTGGGGGTTAATCCACCCAATCATCTAGGAGTTTTTAAAGAAGGGATTAAGATAAATGCTTTATTTTTTAGGGGTCAACGGGGGCCTTGAGTGGCTTGTGGAGAAGGAGGCTTAGAGGAAGTGTGGGGGGGGGGGGGGGGACTTCGGGGGGGGGGAAAGAGGGGGGGTGGGGGGAAAAAAAGAGGGGGGGCCAAGGGGAAAGGAAGGGGGGGAAAGGGGGAAAGGGGGGGGGGATCATGGGG
>Ga0116226_10004274_pt1 | contig 12639 bp, 8 predicted proteins | sample S1TSphfallax_FD_89692 | JGI IMG/M metagenome (GOLD analysis project Ga0116226, IMG submission 89692) | Host-associated microbial communities from peat moss isolated from Minnesota, USA - S1T2_Fa - Sphagnum fallax MG | ecosystem: Host-associated > Plants > Peat moss > Unclassified | place: USA... | reverse complement strand
TCGAGTCGGCCGCCTGGATGGGTTTCATGCCGGCGGTGGCGGAGCGGCTGCTTGGCGAGAAGCTGCGTCTGCCGTCGGTCGCAACCTGGTGGTGCGGCGAGCCGTTGGCGCTCGAGCACGTGATCCGCCATCTCGAAGGTTTGGTGATCAAGCCGACCTATCCCAACCAACACTTCACGCCGGTCTTCGGCCGCGATCTCGATGCGGCCGGTCGCGCCAAGCTGATCGAGCGCCTGCGCGCGCGGCCGCATGCCTATGTAGCCCAAGAGCGCCTCGCCTTCTCGCAGGCGCCCGTGTGGCGCAACACCACGGGCACGGGATTCGCGGCGCGTGCGCTCGGGATCCGCGTCTATGCGATCGCCACGCCGACGGGTTATCGCGTGATGCCCGGGGGACTCGCCCGCATTGCCGGCGACGGGGCGGTCGACATCGTTTCCATGCAGCGTGGCGGCGGCAGCAAGGATGTGTGGGTGCTCACGCCGGACGCGCGCTCGGCCGACGAAACCCAGGGCTCGCTTGCGCTGGCCGCGCCGGCGCCGGTCACCGAGGCCCGCACCCAGGTGCGTCACGACGAGCTCCCCTCCCGGCTCGCGGAAAATCTCTTCTGGCTGGGCCGCTACAGCGAACGCTGCGACAGCAAGGCACGGCTGCTGCGCGCTTCCTTGGGCATTCGCAGCAACGCTGCCGTCTGGTCGGCCGCGCTCGCGAGCTGTCGTCACTTCGGCGTCAGCCCCACGCCGGGCGGGGCGACACAGACACAGACACAGACAGCGGGCACGACGCAGGCGAAGGCGGCCGAGGTCGCGGAGCCGGTGTTGCCCGCGTTCAGCGAGACGAATCCGGCGGGACTCGCGGCGGACCTGCAGCGTCTGGTCTGGTGCGCGGCTCAGGCCCGCAGCCGCTTGTCGGCCGAGAACTGGCGGGCCGTGGGCGTGCTGCACCGGGAATTTCAGGAAGCGGCCGCGAGCGGCATCGATCCGCGCGAGGTGCTCGATCGTCTGCTGCTGGGGCTCGCGGCGCTGGCCGGGTTCGCGCTCGACGACATGACCCAGGATGACGGATGGCGCTTGCTCATGCTGGGACGTCGGCTCGAACGTCTGCAGTTCCTGGCCGAGCTGCTCGCGCTGCGCCTGGCAGAGGGCAAGGGCGAAGGGAAGCCATCGAGCCAGAGTGAGCTCGAGTGGCTGCTCGAGATCGGGGACAGCACGATCACCTATCGCACGCGCTATCTTGCTTCGCCCCAGCTCGCCGCGACCATCGATCTGTTGGTCTATGATGCGAGCAACCCGCGTGCACTCGCCTTCCAGTGGCAGGAGATCGAGCACTCGCTGATGCGCATCGCGGCCTCGCTCGGCGGCACGCCCGACGAGAGCCTCAAGGAGTCCGTCGCGGCCGTGCAAGAGTTGCAGCTCAGCGGACTCGATGGCGACAGCCCGCGCGCGCTGCGTGCGCGCGAGTTGCTGGGCGTGCAATTGAACGCGCTCGCGCTCGCGGCCGGCCGCTTGTCGGACCGGATATCACTCAAACACTTCTCGCTGATCGAAGCGCCGCTGCGCATGGTGGCAGCTTGACCAGCACGCGCCGCTATCGCGTGCGCCACGAAACCATCTACCACTACGGGGGCGACGTGGCGCACTCGCATCAGCTGCTGCATCTGACGCCGCGCGCGTTCGAGCACCAGCTGTGTCACGCGCATTCCTTGACGCTGCAACCGACGCCGAGCGCGCGCCGCGATGATCTCGACGCCTTCGGCAACATGGTCACACGGCTCGAGTACGACCGGCCGCACGATCGGCTCGAGGTGCTCGCGGAGGTCGAAGTCGAGGTGCGTGTACCGGAGCCCGTGGCGGCGGAGACGAGCCAGCCCTGGGAGGAGGTGCGCGATTCGCTCACCTACCCGGCGAACCAGTTGACGCGCGACTGCCTCGACGCGAGCCGATTTCGCATGGAATCGGCCTACGTGCGCATCAAGCAGATCTTCACCGACTATGCGGCGGATTGTTTTCCGGCGCGGACGCCCATTCTGCTCGGCGCCGAGGCGCTCATGCACAAAATGTATCGCGATTTCCGCTATGCCCCCGGCACGACCGACGTCAAAACGTCGATCGTCGATGCCTTCGAGGCGCGCCGCGGCGTCTGCCAGGATTTCGCGCACATCATGATCGCCTGTTTGCGGGCCCGTGGACTCGCGGCCCGCTACGTGAGCGGGTACCTGCGCACCTTGCCGGCCGATCAGACCGATGCGAGTCTGCTGGGCGGCGACGCCTCGCATGCCTGGGTGTCGGTGTTCTGTCCGCCGCTCGGCTGGATCGGCCTCGATCCCACGAACGACGTGCGGGTCGCAGGCGATCACATCACGATTGCCTGGGGCCGCGACTTCGGCGACGTCTCGCCGCTGCGCGGCGTCATCGTCGGCGGCGGCCGGCACCGCCTGTCCGTGCGGGTTTGGGTCCAGCCCGAGTAAAGTCGGCTCCTGAGTAAATTGTGGGCCGTCGGAGTATCATGCGCGTACGGATCTTCGCGCCCCGCGATGCACGCCCCCCTTTTTCAGGAGACCCCGTTGGCCAAGCCGAATTACCGTCACGCGAAGAAACAGAAAGAGGCCGCCCGCAAAGCGCGACAGGATGCCAAACAACAGCGGAAAGCGAATCCGACGGACGCGCCGGCCGTGCCTGAGACCGCTGTCAGTGACGAATCAGGCGCCCCGCAGCCCGGAACGGGCGTGGGCGGCGAGGCTACGCCGGCGCCTTAGCCGGCTGCCGCGTAGGCAGCGCGCTGCCGCGCGAATTGCACGACCTGCGTCGCCAACAGCGCTAGTTGGCGCTCGATGGCCGGGTGGGCGCCAATGTTGTCCTTGTCGAAGTTTCCCTCGCTCGTATTGATCGCCACACCGAGCGGCGTCGGCCAACCACGCAGCGCGTGCACGATCGAACGCAAAGCCGTCAAGGTCGTGCCCGTCGCCTGCCAGCCGTAGGCACAGGCGATCAAGCCGACGGAGCGGCCCTCGAAATAAGGCGCTTCGTCGGCTCGCATGTCCTCTGCATAGTCGAGCGCATTCTTGATCAAGCCGGACAGCGAGCCGTGGTAGCCCGGTGAGGCCACGATGATGCCGTTCGCCCGCCGCAGAACGGAGACGCAGTGCTGGGCCGCGGCGTTGCGCTCCGGGATCTCGGGGTTGTAGATCGGCAACACGAGATCGGGACCGGCCAGCAATTCGGTCTCGGCGCCAAGTTCACGGGCTTTCGAGAGTGCGTACTCCAGGGCCTTTTCGGAGGAGGAGCCGGCGCGGGTCGTGCCGCCGAGGCCCACGATCAAGGGGCGTGCGGCGGCGGTATTGGGTGCATGCGACATGGGCGGGAATGCTAACAAATTGCCGCCCCCGGAAGCGGTCAGTCCGTTGATTTGCTCCATTATTGTGAACCCCGTAGCCGAGCATCGGCCGCGGTGGTAGCCTCGCCCTACAAAGGCTTGCTTCAGCGGCAACGATTCATTGGGGGAATGGACACCTTGCGGCGATCGATTTTTTGGCTTTTCTCAGCCTTGCTGCTTGTCACACTGACCGCGGGCGCTCAAAGCACCCAGCCAAACCCGAGCACGGGGTCAACCCCAAACACTGGCGCACCCGAAACGCTCTCGCCGGGAATCACGGTCACGGGCGCGACGAACAACAACGAGCCGCCGCTGCCGAAGCTGCCGCCGGACCAATTCAACGACTGTTACGACACGCACAACACCTCCGGCCCCGACACCATGGACTATACCGCCATGACGGTCTGCGAGGCTGAGCTCGCGCAAGACCGGAAGATCGTGATCGAAAAATGCATCAACCGCACGGGCAAGAACGCGCCGGAGATCGTCATTCAAGCCTGCACCGAGTTGTTGGAACAGCGCATATTCATCGGCAGCGATCGCTTTTATGTCTACGCGAATCGAGCCGAGGCCTATTTATCGGCGGGCGACAGGGAGCATGCGCTCGCCGATTACGATGCTGCGGTCAAGGCGGCGCCGCATAACGCAAAACTCTATTTCAACCGGGGGATCTTCTACCTCGGGCAGCCGGACATCGATGCGGCCTTGCGCGATTTCGACAAGTCCCTCAGTCTCGATCCCAAGATGGTACCCGCGCTGCTTCACCGCGCGAAAATTCACAAGCAGCAATCGGATATCAGCGGCGCGCTGGCGGACTACTCCGAGGCGATTCGTGTGGAGCCCAAATCCGCTGCGGCCTGGAGCGAGCGCGGGTATCTATACCTTCTGCAGCAGGACTATGACAACGCGATCAACGACGAGGCGGAAGCGATCCGTCTCGATCCCAAGTTGGCACATGCGTATTTCTTCCGGGGGACCGCCTTCCAACGGCGGGGCGACTCGTCCAAAGCCCGTGCTGACATCTTGACCGCGGTGCATCTCGATCCGTCGCTCGCGCGTTTCGTGACGAATCAGGCCAACAAGCCCTTGGTGACGGCGCCGCCTTAAGCTGCGACGCCTGAGGTATTCTTAACAGATCTTGTCTTGCGCGAACTTGCCGCCGCGCTAAGAATCATCGCAGACCCACACCCGAGCCGCCCGCTATGCCCTCATCGACTGCCACCGCACTGCGGTCCTGTGTATTCGCCTTGTCGCTGCTGGGTTTGTGCGGGCTCGCGGCCTGCAACGGCACTGCGCTCGCGACCTTGACGGCCACGGCCTCGCCGACGGCGTTCCTGACGTATCGGGTCAAGCTCGTCGGCGTCACGCTGCAGAAATCGAGCAGTTCGGGCTCGACGTCGGTCAACTTGTTTCCGACGAGCACGACCGTGGATCTTGCCAAGCTCGCGAACTTGAGCGAAGTGCTCGGCGTCGCGACCGTGGCGAAGGGCAGCTATACCTCGGTGCTCGTGACCGTGGATTTCACGAATGCGGTCATCGTCGCCGATAACGGCACGGCGACCGGTGTGACGCTCAAGCCCGTCACCGCGAGTGGTGGGGCGCTCGGGCAGGTGTCCTTGACCTTGAATCTCGATTCGGCCAATCAGCTGAGCATCACCAAGAATCAGACCTCGCGCCTCGCGCTGAATTTCGATCTGGCAGCCTCCAACGTCGTCGATTTGAGCACGTCCACGGTGACCGTCACGCCGATGATGCTGGCGAGTGCCCTGCCCATCGACTCGAACCTCGTGCGGATCCGCGGTCAGGTTCAGGGCATCAGTACCTCGACGAACAGCAGCACGAACACGACGAGCTTGTCCTATACCAGCAATATCATCCCGTTCGACGGCGCCGCGGCGAGCACGGGCAATCTGCCGATCAATCCCAGCGACGTCACGACCTACGAGATCAACGGCACGCCGTCGACCGGTGCGATCGGACAGACCCAGTTCCAGACGCTCGCGAACGGCACCTGGGCAGCCGCCTATGGGACGTTCACGTCCGGTTCGAGTTCGACGACCACGACAACGACCAATACCGCATCCGGTACGACGGACACGACGGGCTCCACTTCGTCGCAGGACGTTTCGTTCTCGGCCTCCTCGATACTCGCCGGCAGCAGCGTCCAAGGGTCGGACTTCGATCGCATCACGGGGGTGGTCACCGCGGTCAGCGGCAACGCGGCGACGGTTTCCGGCGCGACGCTGCTCACCAAGGCCGGAGACGCCGAGTACGTGTCCGGCACGACGACGGTGACGCTCGGCGCGGGCACCGCCGTGACGATACCGCAGCAAAGCAGTGCTTCGGTGACGAACACGACCGCACAAATCTCGGTCGGGTCGGTCGTCAACGCCTTCGGCACGGCGACCGTCGCGGGCTCGGGCGACGTTGCCTTGGACGCAACCGCGGGCCGTGTCCGGCTCGACAATTCGAGCGCCTGGGGCACGGTCGCGATCGTCCCCGACTCGACCGCGGGCGAGGTGACGATCGCGCTCGCGGATCTCGACGGGCGTTCGGTCAGCGCGTTTGATTTCGCCGGCACCGGGGGCTCGTCCGGGGTCAACTCGACCGCCCAGAGCTATCTCCTGACTACCGGCGCCTTGAATCTCGCGAATCTGACCACGGTAGATCAGCCGCTGCAGGCCACGGGTACGGTCACGCCTTTCGGCTCTGCGGGAACGACCGCCTCCGGGACCACGACACCGGACTTCGTGGCGACCACGCTGCTGGATCCGACGACCATTCCGGCGGAACTCGTCGTCAACTGGGGCGCCGGTACGCCGACGCCGTTCAATGCCTATAGCAGCACGGAAATCGATTTGCTGATTCATAACAGCAGCATCGGCACGCAGCATACGATTCAGGTCGGGTCGCAGACGATCGATTTGGCGACGCTGTCTTCCGATGCCTTGATCGTGCCGAGCACCACGTCGACCTCGGTCGTCTATGCGATCGGACACACCTCGACGTCGACGATCGACAACTACAACACGTTCACCGATTTCATCACGGCCCTGCAGTCCGACTTGAACGGGACGACCCTGGCGACGCGCATGACCGCGCAAGGCGTCTACACCGCGACGAGCTTAACGATCAATGCCACGCATGTGACGATCTACCTGAATATTTAGTGGCTTCCACGACCCGTCGCGACTTCCTCGGATGCACGGCGGCGGTACTCCTCGCGCGATCGGCCGGCGCGGGCAGCCCGGCCGCCCCTGCCGCGCCGCCCTACGCCTATGGCTATGTCGGCACCTACACGCCGAACGGCGGCGGCATCTATGCATTTCGCATCGAGTTGGCCACCGGCGCCCTGACCCAGCTGCAAGTCGTCGACGACATCCGCAATCCGTCCTGGCTGGCCCTGAGTCCCGATCAGACGCGGCTCTACGCCGTCAGCGAGATCGACAGCGGCGCGCTCGTAAGCTATGCGATCGATCCGCGCAGCATGCGCCTGACGCGCCTCAGTGCGGTCGCCTCCGGAGGGAATTCGCCGGCCTATCTGAGCGTCCACCCTTCCGGCAAATTTGCCTTCGCCGGCAATTATGGCAGCGGCACGGTCGCCTTGTTTCCGATCGGCGCCGACGGCGCGCTCACGGCGGCGAGCGACGTCCGGCCCAGCGTCGGCCCGCGGCATCTCGGCCACGCCGCCGACGAGCAGCCCGGTCAGTTCGCGAGCAGCGATCACGCGGGCCCGCATATTCACATGGTCGCCGCCGATCCTTATGGCCAATTCGTGATCGCCAACGATGCGGGCCTGGACCTGACCTTGGTCTGGCGTCTCGACGCCCAGGCTCAGCGCTTACTGCCGGCCGAAGTGCCGGTCGTGCCCGCACCCGCCGGTTCAGCACCGCGGCATTTCGTGTTTCACCCGAACGGCCATGTTTTTTACAACCTCTACGAACATGACGCCAAGATCGCGGTGTATGACTACGATCCCGCGCACGGCATCTTGCGCCTCAAGCAGTCGCTCTCCACGCTGCCGGCGAAGTACGCGGGCAGCAATCTCGCCTCCGAGATCTTGATCAGCAGGGACGGACGCTACGTCTACGCCGCCAACCGCTTGCACAATGCGATCGCGAGCTTCGCCGTGCTCGCGGATGGTCAGCTACGGGCGCTCGCCGACACCTGGGTGCATGCGGATTCACCGCGCAGCTTGAGCTTCGATCCGACCGGCGCGTATCTGTATGCATGCAACCAGAAGAGCGACTCGATCACGTCGTTTCACGTCAATCCCGCGACTGGCGCGTTGCAGTTCACGGGCCGCTACGAGCCCGTCGGCAGCCCGGCGGCCCTCTGCGTCCTCCGTCTCGCCGGCGTTTGAGGTCTTCCGCACTGCCGCTGTACCGGCATGCGGACCCCCCCGTATACTTTGCGCTTCCGCGACCTTCGCGCCACTCTTGGGATCGGTACGCTTATGGAACTTGCCATGGTCGGTTTGGGGCGCATGGGCGCGAATATGGCGCAGCGCCTCCAGCAAGGCGGCCACACGGTGATCGGCTACGATCCCGCGGAGGCAGCACGCACTGCGCTCGAAGCCAAGGGCGCGCGCTGCGCACCGTCGCTCGCCGACTTGGTGGCGAAGCTCGCTGCACCGCGCACGATCTGGATCATGGTCCCGGCCGGCAAAGTCACCGACGATACGGTCACGGCCCTGCAGGCCTTGCTGCAGGCCGGGGACACGGTCATCGACGGCGGCAATTCGAACTACCGGGATACCCAGCGTCGGGCCGCCGCGCTCGCGGCGCAACAGATTCATTACATCGATTGCGGCACGAGCGGCGGCGTCTGGGGCTTGGCCGAAGGCTATAGCCTCATGATCGGCGGCGAATCGGCGAACGTCGAGCGGCATCGCCCGATCTTCGAGACCCTCGCGCCCGGCAAGACCGAAGGCTGGGGCTATGTCGGCCCGGTGGGTGCGGGTCACTACACCAAGATGATCCACAACGGCATCGAGTACGGCCTCATGCAGGCTTACGCCGAGGGCTTCTCGATCCTGCAGCACAAGAGCGAGTTCAAGCTCGATTTACATCAGGTCGCGGAAATCTGGCGCAAGGGCAGCGTCGTGCGCTCCTGGCTATTGGACTTGACCTCGGATGCCCTGCAGAAGAATCCGACGCTACACGGCATCGCCCCGTATGTCGCCGATTCCGGCGAAGGTCGCTGGACCGTGGCCGAAGCCATCGAACTCGGCGTGCCCGCCGTCGTCATCACCAGTTCCCTGCTCGAGCGCCTGCGCTCGCGCGACAACGACTCGTTCTCCGACAAGCTGCTCGCGGCCATGCGCAATCAGTTCGGCGGGCATCCGATCAAGACGGAGTGACCGGCTCCGGCACCGACTTGTGCCGGCTCACGGATTCGCCGTCGGTGTTCTTGAGGCGCCAGAACACTACCGACGAGAAGATCGTCCAGGTCCCCAACACCAGGAATGCCAGGTGAATGCCATGGATCATGGCCGCGGAATTCCCCTGTAACCGGGCGGGGATGAACAGTTCCGTGGCCAGGGACGCCACCGCGACCGCGAAGCTCAAGGACATTTGCTGAGCGGTGCTCGCGATCGTACTCGCGTAGCTGGCCTGTTCCTCATCGATGTCCGAATACGCCAGGGTGTTCATGCTGGTGTACTGCAGGGACTGAAAAAACCCGAACAGGAACAGCAGCGGCACGAGCAAGGCGACGGGCGTCGTCGTGCGCAGGCCCATGAACGCGAGGATCATCGCGCCGATGGCCACGGTGTTCACGATCAATACACGCCGATAGCCGAAGGCGCGCAGCAGCTTCGGCATCGTGAGCTTCAGGCTCATCGCCGCGAGGGCCTGTGGCATGATCAAGAGCCCCGATTGGATGGGCGTGAAGCCGAAGCCGAGCTGATAGAGCAGCGGCAGCAGGAACGGCATGCCGCCCAATCCCAAGCGCGTGAAGAAGCTGCCGCTCACGGAGGCGCGGAACGTGCGTATCTTGAACAGGCTCAGGCGCAACAAGGGATGGGCCATGCGCGTCGTATTGATCCCATAGGCGACCAGGAGCGCCGCCGAGATCGCGAGCAGCCCGCTGATCTCGCGCACGCTCAGCGTGTGATTGCCGAACACTTCGAGGACGTAGGACAGCAGGGCGATACCGCTGCCGAACAACACCAAACCGACGAAGTCGAGTGGATAATTGGTGTCGGACTTGAAGTTCGGCAGATGGCGATAGACCATCCACAGCCCGATGATGCCGATCGGGATGTTGACGAAGAAAATCACGCTCCAATGGAAGTGACTGATGATCAGTCCGCCGGTGACGGGCCCGAGCATCGGTCCGACGAGTCCGGGGATCGCGACGAAGCTCATCGCGCGGATCAACTCGGACTTCGGGAAGGCCCGGACCATCGTCAAGCGTCCGACGGGCAGCATCATCGCGCCGCCGGCACCCTGCAGTACGCGAAACAGAACGAGCAAGTGGATGTCGGTCGACAGGCCGCACAGAAAGGAGCCCAGCGTGAACGTGCCGATCGCCGAGGCGAACACGCGGCGCGTGCCGAAGCGGTTTGCCATCCAGCCGCTGATCGGAATGAACACGGCGAGGCTCAGCGTATAGGTCGCGAGCACGGCCTTCATCGACAGGGGCGGCACCTTGAGCGCGTCGGCAATTGCCGGCACGGCGGTGTTCAGGATCGTCGTGTCCAGGGACTCCATGAAGAAGCCCACCGCGACGAGCCAGGGCAGCAGGCGGCGGGCCGTCTCGGAGACGATCGGAGGCGGGCTCGCCGGTGCGAATTTGGCGGGCGCCGTGGGCGCCGGCGCAGCGCGTGCCGACTCGGTGGGCGTCATGCGCCCGCGAGGGCGGCGTCCACGATCGTTTGGGCCTCACGCAGGATGCGTTGTAGGTGGTCGGCGTCGCGGAAGCTTTCGGCGTAGATCTTGTAGATATCCTCGGTCCCCGAAGGGCGGGCGGCAAACCAGCCTTGGGCGGTGACGATTTTGATGCCGCCGAACGAGGCGTCGTTGCCCGGCGCCTGGTCGAGTACCTGGGTGATCGAATCACCGGCAAGCTCGGTGCTCTTGATCTGGTCGGGCGCGAGCTTGGACAGCTTGCGCTTTTGCGCAGCATTGGCCGGCGCTTCGACGCGATCGGCGAACACCGCGCCGAACTCCTGGGTCAGCGCTTTGTAGCGCTCGCCGGGGTCTCGTCCCGTGCGGGCGGTGATCTCGGCCGACAACAGCGCCGGCACGAGCCCGTCCTTGTCGGTCGTCCAGACGCTGCCGTCCATCCGGCTGAACGAGGCGCCTGCGCTCTCTTCGCCGCCGAAGCCCAAAGACCCGTCGAGCAGCCCATCCACGAACCATTTGAAGCCCACCGGCACCTCGTAGAGCCGCCGCCGCAGGCGCGCCGCGACGCGATCGATCATGGCGGTGCTGACGACGGTCTTGCCGATGCCGGCCGTACCGCGCCAGCCCGTGCGCTGCTGGAATAGGTAGTCGATCGCGACGCTCAAATAGTGATTGGGCGGCATCAGACCGGACGAGGCGCTGACGATGCCGTGCCGGTCATGGTCGGTATCGCAGGCGAAGGCGACGTCGTATTGGTGTTGCAGCCCGATCAGGCGTTGCATCGCATAGGCGGAGGAGGGATCCATGCGGATCTTGCCGTCCCAATCGACGCTCATGAAGCGGAACGTGGGGTCCACTTCCTCGCTGACGACGTCGAGATGCAGCTCATAGCGCTCGGCGATACGCGCCCAGTAATGCACACCCGCGCCCCCCAGGGGGTCGACGCCCATGTGGACGCCGGCGGCGCGAATCGCCTCCAGGTCGATGATCGACGCGAGTTCGTCGACATACTTGCCGAGATAATCGTACGTATGGGTCGTGAGCGCGCTGCGGGCCTTCGCGAAAGCGATGCGATTGACGTCGCCGAGACCGGTTTGCAGCAAATGGTTCGCATGCGCCTCGATCCAGCTCGTGATCGCTGTGTCGGCGGGGCCGCCGTTGGGCGGGTTGTACTTGAAGCCGCCGCTGTCCGGGGGGTTGTGCGAGGGCGTGATCACGATGCCGTCGGCGAGACCCGCTTCGCGGTGGCGATTGTAGGTGAGGATCGCGAGCGATATCGCGGGCGTCGGCGTGTACTCATTATTCCCGGAGATCATGACCTCGACCCCGTTGGCGGCGAGCACTTCGAGCGCGCTCGCGAACGCCGGCGCCGACAGCGCATGGGTGTCGTAGCCCAGAAACAAGGGTCCGTCGATGCCTTGCTGCTTGCGATACGCGCAGATCGCCTGCGTGATCGCGAGCACATGCGACTCGTTGAAACTGCCGTCGAAAGAGACGCCGCGATGGCCTGAGGTGCCGAAGGTCACGCGCTGGTCCCGGTTCGTGGGATCGGGGCGCTCGGTGTAATACGCGGTGATCAGTCGCGGCACATCGACGAGGATGTTCGCGGGCGCCGGCTTGCCGGCGAGAGGGCTAATCCGGCTGCTCACGACTTCGCGAGTGCCGCGCTCTTCACGACGATCAGTTCCATGAGTTCCTGCCAGGATTTGACGAACGAGGCCGCGCCTTCCAACTGTAGTTTAAGCGCGAGCGCGTCGATATCAACCCCGGCACTCGCAAATTTTTGCAAGGTTTGCTCACAATCGCCGCCATCGGTGGGGATCGGTGCTGTCAGTGCGCCGTGCGCGGCGAAGGCCAGCAAGGTCTTCTCCGGCATGGTGTTGATCGTGTCCGGGGCGGCGAGCGCCTCGACGTACCAGCTAGGATTGAGTTTCGGGTCTTTCGTGCCCGTGCTCGCGAACAACAGGCGCTGCGGTTCGGCGCCCGCGGCGCCGAGCTTGCGCCAGCGCGGCGTATCGAGCAGCTGTCGATAGGCGGCATAACAGCGTTTTCCGATCGCGATGCCGAGCTGATTTTGCAACTCCGCGGGCAGCGCGATATCGGTCACGGCCCGGTCCCAGCGACTCACGAACAGCGAGGCCACCGAAGAGATCTTGGCGCTCAAGCCCTTGGCGAGGCGCCGCTCGAGTCCGCGTAAATAGGCCTCGGCCGCGGCGAGGTATTGTTCGCGCGAGAACAGCAGGGTCACGTTCACCGGCACGCCCGCAAATATCGCTTCCTCGATGGCTTTGACGCCCGCCGGCGTCCCCGGAATCTTGACGTACAGATTCGGGCGATCCGCGAGCCCATGGATGCTGATCGCGGCGGCGAGCGTCGCCTCGCTGTCGTCGGCAAGCAGCGGCGAGACCTCCATCGACAC
>Ga0116226_10004273_pt1 | contig 12640 bp, 9 predicted proteins | sample S1TSphfallax_FD_89692 | JGI IMG/M metagenome (GOLD analysis project Ga0116226, IMG submission 89692) | Host-associated microbial communities from peat moss isolated from Minnesota, USA - S1T2_Fa - Sphagnum fallax MG | ecosystem: Host-associated > Plants > Peat moss > Unclassified | place: USA... | reverse complement strand
TTGGTCAAGACCGGTGTGGTCATCGTCGCGGGCGAAGTCACCACCAGTGCGTGGGTGGACGTCGAGGCGCTGGTGCGCAAGACCGTGCTCGACATCGGCTACGACACCTCGGAGATGGGCTTCGACGGCGCCAGCTGCGGCGTGCTCAACATCATCGGCAAACAGTCCCCGGACATCGCCCAGGGCGTCGATCGCAAGGATGAGCGCAAGCAGGGCGCCGGCGATCAGGGCCTGATGTTCGGTTACGCCACCAACGAGACGGACGTCTTGATGCCGGCACCCATCACGCTCGCCCACCGGCTGGTCAAGAAACAGGCGCAGGTGCGCAAGAACGGCAAGCTGCCGTGGCTGCGGCCGGATGCGAAGAGCCAGGTCACCCTGCGCTACGAGAATGACCGCCCGGTGGGGCTCGAGGCGGTGGTGCTTTCGACCCAGCACTCCGATGACATCAGCACCAAGCATTTGCGCGAAGCGGTGATGGAGGAGATCTTGAAGCCGGTGTTGCCGGCGAAGTGGATCGACAAGCGCACCAAGTACCACATCAATCCGACCGGACGCTTCGTCATCGGTGGACCCGTGGGCGACTGCGGGCTGACGGGCCGCAAGATCATCGTCGACACCTATGGCGGCTTCGCGCGGCACGGCGGCGGCGCCTTCTCCGGCAAGGACCCCTCCAAGGTGGACCGTTCGGCGGCCTATGCCGCCCGCTATGTGGCGAAGAACATCGTCGCTGCCGGGTTGGCGGAGCGCTGCGAGGTGCAGGTGTCCTATGCCATCGGCGTCGCCGAACCCACCTCCATCATGGTGGAGACCTTCGGCACGGGCAAACTGCCCGACACCCGGCTGACCCAGCTGGTGCGGGCGCATTTCGATCTGACGCCCTACGGTCTGCGCGAAATGCTCGATCTGGCACGGCCGATCTATCAGAAGACCGCATCGTACGGTCATTTCGGACGCAAAGAAGAGGAATTCAGCTGGGAGCGCACCGACAAGTCGGACGCGCTGGCGGCGGAAGTCAAGTCAACGCGCGCGGCATAACGCCGTCGCTCATCAGGAGTTCAATCGATATGAATGCAGCAGTGAATTTCAAGCCGGATTTCATCGTCAAGGATCTGGCCCTCAAGGACTGGGGACGCAAGGAAATCAAGATCGCCGAGACCGAAATGCCGGGTCTCATGGCCATTCGCAGCGAGTACGCCGCCGCGCAGCCGCTGCGCGGCGCCCGCATCACCGGGTCGTTGCACATGACCATTCAGACGGCGGTGCTGATCGAGACACTGATCGCCCTGGGCGCGAAGGTGCGCTGGGCGTCGTGCAACATTTATTCGACGCAGGATCATGCGGCGGCGGCAATCGCGGCAGACGGCACGGCCGTGTTCGCCATCAAGGGCGAATCGCTGGCCGAGTACTGGGATTACACGCACCGTATTTTCGACTGGCCGGACGGCGGTTACTCGAACATGATTTTGGACGACGGCGGCGACGCGACGCTGCTGCTGCATCTGGGTGCGAAGGCGGAGAAGGACGCCACGCTGCTCGCCAAACCCGGCAGCGAGGAGGAGGAACATCTGTTCGCCGGCATCAAGGCTAAACTCAAGACCGATCCGAAGTGGTATTCGACCCGTCTATCCAAGATCAAGGGCGTCACCGAAGAGACCACCACGGGCGTGAAGCGTCTGTATCAAATGGCGAAAGACGGGCAGCTGGCGTTCCCCGCCTTCAACGTCAACGACTCGGTCACCAAGTCGAAGTTCGACAATCTATACGGCTGCCGCGAATCCTTGGTGGATGCCATCAAGCGCGCGACCGACGTCATGATCGCGGGCAAGGTCGCGTTGGTGTGCGGCTATGGCGATGTCGGCAAGGGGTCTGCGCAGGCCCTGCGCGCGCTCTCCGCGCAGGTGTGGGTCACCGAGGTCGACCCGATCTGTGCGCTGCAGGCGGCGATGGAAGGTTATCGCGTCGTGACCATGGACTATGCCGCGGACAAGGCGGACATTTTCGTCTCGGCCACCGGCAATTTCCACGTGATCACGCACGATCACATGCTGCGCATGAAGGATCAGGCGATCGTCTGCAACATCGGCCACTTCGACAATGAAATCGAAGTGGCGGCGCTGCGCCAGTACCCGTGGGACAACATCAAGCCGCAGGTCGATCACATCGTGTTCCCCGACGGCAAGCGCATCATTCTGCTCGCGGAAGGGCGCCTGGTGAACCTGGGCTGCGGCACCGGCCATCCTTCCTACGTCATGAGTTCCTCCTTTGCCAACCAGGTGCTGGCGCAGATCGAGCTGTTCGTGAACACCTCGAAATATCCGGTCGGCGTCTACGTACTGCCCAAGCATCTCGATGAGAAGGTGGCACGTTTGCAGCTCTCCAAGCTCGGTGCGCAATTGACGGAGCTGACGCCGGTGCAAGCCAAGTACATCGGCGTGGATGTGCACGGCCCCTTCAAGGTCGATCAATACCGGTACTAGGAGGCGGCGGTGACGAGCAAGACCAGTCCCAAGGTGTTTGCCGATGCCGCGTCGGCGCTCGACGGGGTTGTCAAAGACGGCATGATGATGATGTGCGGCGGCTTTGGGGCCTGCGGCATACCGGAGAATCTGATTGCCGCCCTGCACGCCTCGGGGGTGAAGAATCTCACCGTGGTGTCGAACAACGCCGGGCTCGACGGCGTCGGTCTCGGATTGCTGCTGCAATCGCGTCAGATCGCCAAGATGATCGCCTCCTACGTCGGTGAGAACAAGGAGTTCGAACGCCAGTATCTCGCGGGCGAGCTGCAGATCGAGTTCAATCCGCAGGGCACCATGGCGGAACGGATCCGGGCGGGCGGCGCCGGTATCTATGGTTTCTTCACCAAGGTCGGCGCCGGCACGCTGGTTTCGGAGGGCAAGGAGCAGCGCACGGTGGACGGCGAAACCTATGTGCTCGAGACGGGATTGTTCGCGGATGTGTCCTTGGTGAAGGCGTGGAAGGGCGACACCGAGGGAAACCTGATCTACCGCAAGACGGCGCGCAATTTCAACCCGAACATGGCCACGGCGGCGCGCGTCACCGTGGCGGAGGTCGAGCATCTGGTGGAGGCGGGGGAACTCGACCCGGACCAGATTCATACGCCGGGAATCTTCGTGAAGCGGATCATCCAAGGTCCGCACTACACCAAACTGATCGAGAAGCGCACCGTGCGCAAACGTGAAGGAGCCGCCCGTGCCGTGGTCGCGTGAACAAATGGCGGCGCGCGCCGCGCGTGAACTGCAAGATGGCTTTTACGTGAATCTCGGCATCGGCATTCCGACGCTGGTCGCCAACTACATTCCGGACGGCATCAGCGTCGTGCTGCAATCGGAGAATGGCATGCTCGGCACCGGACCCTTTCCCTTCGAAGGGGAGGAGGACGCGGATTTGATCAATGCCGGCAAGCAGACGGTGACCGCGCTGCCGATGACCTCTTATTTCTCATCAGCCGACAGCTTCGGCATGATCCGTGGCGGCCACATCAATTTCGCCGTGCTCGGTGCCATGGAAGTGTCGCAAAACGGCGATCTCGCCAATTGGATGGTGCCCGGCAAGGTCGTCAAGGGCATGGGTGGTGCCATGGATCTGGTGGCGGGCGTGAAGCGCGTCGCGGTGGTCATGGAGCACACCTCCAAGGACGGTGCGCCTAAATTCAAAACGCAGTGCGAGCTGCCCTTGACGGGTTTGAATTGCGTCGATCTGCTGATCACGGAACTGGGTGTGTTCTCGCGCGAGACACGCAAGCAGCCCTTCAAACTGATCGAATTGGCACCCGGCGTTAGCCGCGAGGAAATTCGCGGCAAGACGGCTGCGGCGTACCTCGAGTAGAAACTGCGGCACAATCCTCAGCGCCGCCAGGTTCTATCGTGTAATTTACGCTCTCTTTTTCGAGCGGCATGTAGAGAATGGCTGTAGAACAAGGCGCGATCGCCCCCCTGCTGCGCACGCCCACGGGGGCACTTCGGATCGGTCCGAAATCGGCGCGATTCCCCGGCGCCGTACAGCTGTCGGTCATCGTTCCTACGTACCGCGAAGCAAAAAACGTCGAGGAAATGGTCCGGCGCCTGAGTGCCATACTCGATGCTGCGTTTCCGGGCCGCTACGAGATCATCATCGTCGATGACAACAGTCCCGACGGCACCTGGGAAATCGCGCAAAAGCTCACCGCCAATTATCCCGCCTTGAGCGTGATGCGCAGGGAAAACGAACGGGGTCTCTCCTCGGCCGTGATTCGCGGATGGCAAGCGGCGCGCGGCGACATCCTGGCCGTGATCGATGCGGATTTGCAGCACCCGCCGGAGGTCACCCTGGACCTGTGCAAGTTGATGGAGCGCGGTTCGGATCTCGCCGTGGCCACGCGCTACGTCGAGGGCGGCGGGGTGAGCGATTGGAGTCTGTTCAGGCGTTTCATTTCGCGCGGAGCGCAAATGATAGGCTTGGTGATCCTCCCGGGCGTCGTCGGCCGGGTGAGCGATCCCATGAGCGGTTATTTCATGGTCCGGCGCAGCGCCATCGAAAACGTCGACCTGCATCCGCTGGGCTACAAAATTCTCATCGAGGTGATCGGCCGCGGCCGTTGCCGCTGGATTTCCGAGGCGCCCTATGTATTTCGTGAGCGCGACCATGGCGAGAGCAAGGTCACCCGCAAGGTCTACATCGATTATCTACGCCATCTGGTGCGGCTGCGCCTAGCCTCACTGCCGATCAGCCGATTCGCACGCTTCGCGGTGGTGGGCTGCAGCGGTGTCGTCGTCGACATGGGACTGTTGTTCCTGCTCAGCGATCCGACCATGCTCGCCTGGGGTCTGACGCGCAGCAAGTTGATCGCCTCCGAAATGGCGATCGTCAACAATTTCATGTGGAACGATTCGTGGACCTTCGGCGACATCTCGGCCCGTCAGCGCGGCGGCAAGGACAAGCTGCGGCGCTTTGCCAAGTTTCAACTCATCTGCCTGGTCGGATTGCTCCTCAACACGATCCTTTTGAACCTGCAATTCAACCTGCTCGGCATGAACCGATATGTGGCGAATGCGACGTCGATACTGATCGTGACGGGCTGGAATTTCTGGCTCAATCTGAAGTTGAGCTGGCGCACGGCGGATCCTGAAAAGGCCTAAGTCTTCATGGCCGAGCGCCGGCGCAGCCAAGCGGCGGGCAGCATGGCGGTGAGGACGATGAGCCCTATGTCGGCAGGCAGCCTGAAGCGCCAACTGCCCCAGCTGATCAGGGCAACAGCGGATACGAACAGCGGCAGGCTCCAAAAAATGGCCAATTCGGTAAACATGCTGCGGTTGATCCAGAGACTCGCCGATGCGGCGGCCAGCAAAACGATCAGGGGCAGATTGCCCAGCACGGTTTGCGACAGGCCATTCCAGAAAGGATAGAAGCCCCACATGTAAAGGAGCTTGCGCATGCTCAAGTAGGCTGCCTGCGCGGGATGCGCCATGATCCACGCCTTGGTGCGCGCGTTCAGGAGTGCGCCGAGTTTCACGTAGGGAAGTTGACGCTCCTCGCTGGTGATGTAACCGGTTTCCTCGGGCAGCAGCCATTTTCCGGGGCCGATCCACCAAGTCCTTCCGTCCGCGGTCACGAATTCGGCGTTCTTGTCCATCAGCATCAATTGCGGATTCAAGCCGCCGGCCAGCGTTTCGCCGCCGTTGGCGCTGACGGGGATGAACCGTCCTTCCCGCGAGGAGATGTAAGCGGACCAGGGCAGCAGCAAGGCGATGCACCCCGCACTGAGCCAGCACACCGCGAGGACGCGCCGCGCGCCGATAAGGCGGTTGCCGGGGCCGCTGCGCTCGCTGAAGAATGCCAGCGCCAACGCGAATGGGATGAAAATCAGATACAGCGGCTTGAATTGGATGGCGACGCTCAGCAGCGCGCCGGCGACGAAGAAGTGCAGCCAACGACGGCCGGATGCGGCAGCGGCCACGTTGTTGAGGGGGAATGCCACCAAGAAGCACAAAAAAACCGCCACGCCGGTCGGGTCGCTGTACAACGTGGCGTCGTACCGGACGAACGCCGGCCATAGCAGACATCCCACCGCGGCCAGCCTCGCCACCCAGTCATCGGCGATCCGGCGACGCACCAGCCAGTAGACCAGCACCGGCACGACGCTGAGCAGCGTCGAGAGGGCCAGCTGCACATGCAGGTAATCATCGCCCACGGTCCATCTCAAGACGGCGATCAGCAGGGGATAGGGCAGCGTGCGCCTGGCGGTGATGCCGGCCGGTCCTTGCGCCTGAAAATCGCTGGAGAGGTTCCAATACTCCCGTTCGTCGCCATCCAACGTCGGCACACTTTCGTGCTGCCGGGTCAACAGCACCATGCCGATGTGGAGCAGCAAAGAAGCGAGCAACAACCAGGCGCAGAAAGTCCAGTCGCGATGAGAAGCAGGTGTCGGTTGCCGGGTGCGGCCGCGTGAATCCGCGGTCGGGCTGATGTCCATCAGAACAAGCTCATCGAGATATGCGAGCGTATCGGTTCGCCAATATATTTTCGCCCGTGGTTGGGATCGGGTTCGAGTCTATAGTGCGCGTGTAACCCGATCAAGTTATTCGAGATTTTGCGTTTACATAGTGAAATTCGATGTGCGACGCATGCCCTGGTAAGCACACTCCGGGAATGGCATGCTGGCGCCCGCAAAAAAAGATTTAAACATAACGGGACGTCGCATGATTGAATCCTACAAAGCGCTGCGGCTTGCATGGCCGGCCATCTTCACGGTCTTGGTGACGCCGGCGTTTGCTCAGACCAGCATCCTGCCTTACGCCAGCGAGAAGTTCGAATACAACTCCAACGTCTTCGATCTCCCCGATGCGGCCACCGCCAAGGCGGACGACGGCGATCCGAAACTGAGCGACTCGAATTCACGCACCGCCGCGGGTGCCGACTTCAGCTACCAGTGGGACCGGCAGAGATTCTATGCGACAGCCGAAGGACGCTACATCGAATATGACCATTTCAAGTACCTGAGCCACTCCGAATACATGGCGGACGGCGGGTTGGACTGGAAAATGCTGGACATCTTCGACGGCACCATCATGGGCAAGATCGAACGCTACATGGCGCCTTTCGTGCAGCGTGATACCGCGACCGATCTGGCCATCGATCTCGATCGCTACGGGGTCGCAAAATTCAACATTCAAGTCGCACCTGAATGGCGGATCGAAACCGGATTCGATTATCACGATCTGGATTCACCCATCCAGTTTTATCCGGAGTACGGGTTGAGCGAGACCACCGGAAAGATCGCGCTGAAATACGCCGGCTTCTCCCACCTTACCTATGGCATCACGGCGGACTACACCCATGGCGAATATCGTAACGCGCCGATCCAGGGCAGCTACGAGCAAACCGATCTCGATCTGACCGTGGCTTATGCCGTGTCCAGCCTGTCTGCATTCAGCGGTGCAATCGGCGATACGCGCCGCGATCAGGGCCAGAACCAAGGCAATCTTTCAGCGCTCACCGGTTCTTTCTCCTATACGCGGCAGCTGAGTGGAAAGACTTCGCTGCAAGCCAGCTTGACACGCCTGGTCAACAGCTACGTGGGTGCGGGCGGCTCGGAAGAGGATACGAGCGGCGCGCTCAGGGCGAACTATCAGGCGACCTACAAGATTGGCATCGCCGTGGGAGTGCAGTATCTGCGCAGCAAATTTCTCGCCGAGACGGTGCCTGGGATCGAAGTCCCGGGCAGCTCCTACCACAGTCCGAGCGCAAGCTTCACGTTGAATTACCAGGCCTTGCGCTGGCTGCTGATACGGCCCTATGCAACGTGGCAGCGCCGCTCGTCGGACCTCGAGAATTTCAACTTCACGGGCACTGTGGTCGGCATAGAATTCTTGGCCAAGAAGCCGGCGCCGGTGCCGCAGCAAGGGCAGGGTCAAGGACCGCGTCCGTAGGCCGCCGTCCTTAGGACTGCATCACCTGACAGCCGCGTCACGCGGGCGTCACGCGGGCGTCGCGCGCAGATGCGCCGCGAGGCGCGCGGCCAACGCCACGATGGTCAACGTCGGGTTGGCCTGGCTTGACGTGGCGAATACCGCCGATCCGGCGATGAACAGATTGCTCAGCGCATGCACGCGGCAGTTGGCATCGACCACACTGGTGCGCGGGTCGTTGCCCATCCGTGCCGTGCCGATGTGGTGGCCGCCATAGGCGCCATAGCGCGTCATCTCCATTTCAACGCTCGCCGGATCGTAGTCGATCTTGCCGACGCCGCTCGCCGCGAAATCCTCGGCCAGCATGGCGAGCGCGCGGCTGACGGTGTCGACGTCCTGTGGCAGATAACGCCAATCGATCTTGATCCGCGGCAAACCGAGGGCATCGAGTTCCTCGCCGAGCAGGACGCGGCTCGAGGCATTCGGGTATTGCTCCGCATGAAAATCGATGCTGTACAGGTTCGCCTTGGAGTTGATGATGATCGAGGGAAACTTGCGGGTCGCGAGCTTGCGGTCGCGAAGCATGTGCAGCGCGAAGCCGGCCGCCTTGAACGGCTCACCCACGACGTTGCGGACGTGGCGCAGCAGGTCGCCGTCGTTGCTGGCGTCTGCGCCATGCAGCCGTTGCCGGTATTCGTAGGGGATCAATGGTTTCGCCAGATACAGCAGAGACAGCACCGCGCTGCGGTGCGCCGGGTCGGTGATGCGCGGATGATGCAGGCGTGCCACGAAATTGCCGATGTTTTCTCGGCGCTGAGTGCTTTCCTCGAGCGCAAAGCGCTGCCGGCAATAGATGCCGTCGGGCGACTTGCGATAGCCCCGGTGCACATCGGAGAGCGGCACCGAGAACTGGATGGCGCCGATGGTGCCCGCGAGGTGACACATGTAGTAGCGGCCCACGACGTCGTGTTCGTTGCCGATGCCGTGATGATGACGGTCGCGATTGGCGAGCAGCAAGCGCGCGGTTTCGAGACCGCCGGTGGCGAGCACGTAGCGCTGCGCCCGCGCGGTCAAGGTTTTACCGGTCAGGGTCTTCAGGACCAGATGCGTAACGCGGGTCGCGCTCTCATCGAGCGCGATTTGAGTCAGGTTTGCATGCAGCACCACCCGCACGTTGGCCGCCGCCTTGAGCTTGTGAAGGTAGCGATCCCCGAAGTTCGTCGGACAGCTGAATCGCTCGAGACGGTTGCTCGAGAAGTTCGAGCTGACAAAGCCCTCGACGATGGGCAACTCGTCCGAGCCGAACGCCGCGCCGGTGGTGTAGGCAAACTCGCCCGCCTCGCACAGCGCGTTGGCGCGCGGGTAGAAAGGGTCGAGGTCCTCGCGGCCGATGGGCCAGCCGCTGGCCGGAACGGCTGCGCGCGTCTCGAAGTCGATGGCGTCGAAAGGCATGCAACGGCCGCCCCAGATGGTGGTGGTCCCGCCCAAGCGCCGTTGGCGGTAGCGAACCGGCGGGCTGTGCAGCCGGGCATCGGCCACCGTGCCGGCGTACAGATCCTGAGTCGCGGGCTCCTCCTCCAGTCCGCCTGACTCGAGCAGCAGCACGGAAAGTTTCGAGTCCATGAGTTCGAGCGCCATGGCGATGCCGGCGGCGCCGGCGCCGACGATCGCGACATCGGCTTGAAGCTCGTGCGAATCGGGAAAATCCTCGCAAGCGTGCAGCATTGTGTCGATCAGTCCTCAGATATTTTCAGGAAATTCATGCAATTATGTCAGTGTTTCACGCGCAATGACGGCCTTGATTTCACAGATTTGCTTGCGCGGGCGCGGCAGATCTGCTGAGGTGATGTGCAGCAGGGCGCAAGAGAGCGGAGAGTTCAGGAAAATGCTTGGATGTATCTAGTTACGGGCGGCGCCGGATTCATTGGTTCGAACGTGGTGGCTGCCTTGAGCGATCGCGGCCACGAGGTCGCGGTCTGCGACTGGCTGCGCGACGATGAGCGCTGGCGAAATCTCGCCAAGCATGAAATCGCGGCGATTTTCGAGCCCGCGACCATCGACGAATGGTTGAGGCGCCATGGCAGCAAGCTCACCGCCGTCATTCACATGGGTGCCATCAGCGCCACGACCGAGACGGACGTCGATCTGATCGCAACGCGCAACATCCGCTCCACGCTGGAACTGTTGGAGTGGTGCACGAATGCGCAGGTGCCGGTCATCTATGCGTCATCGGCCGCAACCTACGGCGAGGGTGCGCAGGGTTTCGATGACACGTTCACGCGAGATGCGCTCGCAAAGCTCAGGCCGCTCAACGCCTACGGGTGGAGCAAGCACGTGGTGGACCGGCGGCTGGCGCGTCTCGCGGAGACGGGCGCCAAGTTGCCGCCGCAATGGGTGGGCCTCAAGTTCTTCAACGTTTATGGGCCGAACGAGTATCACAAAGGCTCCATGCGCAGCGTCATCGCGCGCAATTTCGCCAGCGTGCGCCGGGGCGAGCCATTGCGGCTGTTCCGCAGCTATCGCGACGACTACGCGGACGGCGGCCAGAAAAGGGATTTCATCTACGTGCGGGACTGCGTCGATGTGATGCTGTGGATCCTCGACAATCCACAGGTGTCGGGCCTCTTCAACCTGGGCACCGGGCTGGCGCGAACCTGGATGGATCTCGCGAACGGCATCTATGCGGCGCTCGGGCGTCCGCCGAACGTCGAGATCATCGACATGCCCGCGGAGCTGCAGGCAAAGTATCAATACTTCACCGAGGCGAACATGCAACGGTTGCGCAGCGCCGGGTACACGCGGCCCTTCACGTCGCTGCAACAAGGCATCGCCGATTACGTGCAGCGCCATCTCTTGAACGAAGATCCCTATCGCTAGCGGTGCGTTGAAACCTGATGCAACAGAATGAGTTGGTGGAAATCCTGGACCGCGTGCACGCGGTACGTGTGTTGGTGCTCGGCGATGTGATGCTGGACCGCTTCGTCTATGGGACGGTGGGGCGGGTGTCGCCGGAAGCCCCCATACCGGTGCTCGAGGTGGATCGCGCCGTGGATTCGGCGGGCGGTGCCGCCAACGTGGCGAGAAACGTCGCCTCCATCGGCGCCAACGTCACCTTGGTCGGTGTGATGGGCGATGATGCCTGGGGCGCGGACTTGAAGAAGCAGATCGCGACCTCGCCCAACATCGATGCACAACTCATCGTGGATCTCTCGAGGCCCACCACGGTCAAGACGCGCTTCGTGGCCAATGGGCAGCAAATGCTGCGCGCGGACCGCGAAATGCGCAGCGTGTTCAGCGATGAAGTGGAGGAGCGGATTTTGCGGCAATTCTCCGCTTCGCTGCGCCACGCCGACGTGGTGATCTTGTCCGACTATGCGAAGGGCGTGTTGTCCGAGCACGTCACGCAGGAGGCTATCCGTGAAGCACGCAAGTACGGCAAGCCGCTGATCGTGGATCCCAAGGCCAAGGACTTGCGCAAATACACCGGTGCGACGGTCGTGAAGCCCAACCGCTCGGAACTGCAGGCGGCCTGCGGATTCGACTGTGGTACGGATCAGCTGGTCGAGGCCGCGGTGCGCCCGTATCTGGATGCCGGAGTATGCGATGCCATGGTGGTGACGCGCGGCAAGGATGGCATGTCGGTGGTGAGCCGGGACCGGCCGGCGATGCATTTACGCACCATGGCGCGCCAGGTGTTCGACGTATCCGGCGCCGGCGACACGGCGGTCGCTGCGATGGCGCTGGGATTGGCGGCCGGTGCCGACATCGTCGCGGCTTCCACCCTGGCGAATTGGGCTGCCGGAATCGTGGTTGGCAAGCTCGGCACCGCAGTCGTGACGGCCCCGGAGTTGATCGAGCAGCTCTCGCCGCTCACCGCCCGGGTGGGCGACAGCAAGATCTTCACGCTGCCGAGCGTGCTCAAGCTGACGCAAACATGGCGGGAGCAGGGTGCCAGCATCGCGTTCACGAATGGCTGCTTCGATCTGCTGCATCCCGGCCACGTGTCGCTGTTGGATCAGGCGAAACGCAGCGCCGACCGCTTGATCGTGGGCCTCAACTCGGACGACTCGATCCGCCGCCTCAAGGGGCCCGACCGGCCCATTCAGAACGAGATTGCGCGGGCCACGGTATTGTCATCGCTCAAGTTCGTCGATGCCGTGGTCATTTTCGGCGAAGACACGCCGATTGAATTGATCCATGCGCTCGAACCGGACGTTCTGGTCAAGGGTGCGGACTACACGCTTCAGGGCGTGGTCGGCGGCGACTTCGTCATCGGCCGCGGCGGGAGAGTCATGCTGGCGGACCTGATCCAAGGACAGAGCACCACCAGCATGGTAAAGCGGGCCGCCGCGCCCAGGGTTTAAGGACTCTTTACCTCAGGCGTCTTTTCGCGCTCGGTCCTGACCCACTCCTTGGGCTTGCGCGCCATCAGCAGCCACACCTTCCACATGATGAATCCGGGAACGTGCGCGAGCGCTATCGCGCCGCGAAGACCGATGCCGCTCAAGCGCCAGCCGCGCAGCACATGCAGTACGAGCACGGCGAAGCAGGCGAGCGCCCACCAGCCCCACAGCGGCGGCACGATCCCGAGCGCAGTGGCCAGGCCGGCGAGCAGCCCGAACGCGACGAGATTCAGCGTGAGATACGCCAGCGGCGGCACGATCAGGTCGAGCGCGAGATCGAGGCACAGCAGACTGCGTTCCCGCAGGGCCTTGCGCAGCAGCGGCAGGGCG
>Ga0116226_10004272_pt1 | contig 12640 bp, 6 predicted proteins | sample S1TSphfallax_FD_89692 | JGI IMG/M metagenome (GOLD analysis project Ga0116226, IMG submission 89692) | Host-associated microbial communities from peat moss isolated from Minnesota, USA - S1T2_Fa - Sphagnum fallax MG | ecosystem: Host-associated > Plants > Peat moss > Unclassified | place: USA... | reverse complement strand
GATCATACCACGCAATCTTTCCGGATCACCGGCAAGACGTGGCGCCAGCTCGGCGCCGAACCACGTGGTCAGATCATCATTTTCACCGGCGATGAAGGCGGCGAGGCGGGCGGATGTTTCGCTGTTGGCGGCGCCGATGAAGAAACCGGCTAGGACTTTTTCGCGGAGGGGGGGCATGGGAAGTTAAGGAAGCACTTCTTTTTTGAAAAAAAGAAGCAAAAAACTTTTACTACCTTCGTCCAGCAGACGGTCCAAATTGGCCAATCAGGTGCCGATCGTAACAGGTAAAAGTTTTTTGGTTCTTTTTTTCAAAAAAGAACTGCTTCCTTTCTTTTACGCCTTCTCTGGAATACGCGCCACCATGCGCATGCTGGTAGTAAGCTCTTCCAGTTGCAGCCAAGGCCGCAAATAGGCAACGGCATTATACGAACCCGGCTTGCCGGGAATTTCCTTCACCTCGATGCGTGCCTCACGCAACGGCTTGGCCGCCTTGGATTCGGCGCCTGCCTTTTCGTTGGTGTTGACGTAGTTGTTGATCCAGCGGTTGAGCCATTTTTCGCAATCCTCCGGCTCCATGAAGCTGCCGATCTTGTCGCGCGCGATGACTTTCAGGAAGTGCGCGAAACGGCCGGTGGCCATGATGTAAGGCAGGCGGGCGGAGATGGCCGCGTTGGCTGTGGCTTCGGGCCGATCGTATTTCTTCGGCTTCTGTGCCGTCTGGCCGCCGAAGAACACGGCGTAGTTCTCGTTCTTGTAGTGGCACAGCGGCAGGAAACCGAGGTTGGAGAGCTCGAATTCACGACGGTCGGTAATGCCGATTTCGGTCGGGCATTTCGCGTCCGTATCGCCGTCGTCGGACTTGAAGACGTGGGTTGGCAGGTTTTCCACCTTGCCGCCGCCCTCGGTGCCGCGGATGGCGACGCAGAAGCCGTATTTCGCGAACGCATCGGTGAGCCGCGCGCCCATGACGTAGGCCGCGTTCATCCAGCAATAATCCTGATGCGCCAGCGACTTCGCCGCACCCTTGTCATCGAACGGTGCTTCTTCGTAGGCAAATTCCTCCACCGGCTTGGTGGCGCTGCCATATGGCAGCCGGGCCAGCACGCGTGGCATCACCAGCGAGACGAAGCGGGCATCCTCGGTTTCGCGGAAGCTGCGCCAGTCGGTGTATTCGGCGGTGTCGAAGATCTTGGCCAGATCACGGGGCTTGGAAAGCTCAGTCCAGTCCTGCAGGCCAAACATGCCGGCGGCGGTACCGGAAATGAATGGACAGAAGCCGGCCGCGGCAACGTTCGAGGTGAGGCGCAGCGTTTCGACATCTTCCGGTGAGCGGTCCCATTCATAGTCGCCGATCAGGGCGCCGTAGGGTTCGCCGCCGGGGGTGCCGAATTCGCTTTCGTAAATCTTCTTGAAGATCTGGCTCTGGTCGAATTCCACCGCCTTGGTCAAATCCTTGTTCAGCTCTTTCTTGCTGATATTCATCATGCGGATTTTCAGGCCGGTGCCGGTCTCGCTGTTCATGACGAGATAGTGCAGGCCGCGCCAGGTGCCCTCCATCTTCACGAACTTTTCCGAGTGCATGATGGCGTTCAACTGCGCCGACAGTTTCGCATCGATAGCGCGGATCGCGCGGTCGAACGTGCGGGTGAGGTTGCGGTCGAACGTGACGGTGCCGGAGAGCGCTTGCTCAACCAGCGTCTTTACCAGATCCTTGGCCTGGTCGGGTTCGGTCTGCTTGGTCGCGGCAACCACCTGGTCGAGCAGGCCGAGGCCCTCCAGCGTGGTCGTTTCAGCAACGGGGGCTGCGGCTGTGCCGGACATGATCAGTTACCTCCCTTGGCGGCGCCGAGCTCGGAGCCCAGCGCCTCGAGTTCCTTCTGGTTCTGCAGCACCTGTTCGAGCAGGGTTTCGAGCTGCTCGGACCGGTCCGCCTTGCTCATCAGGTCACGCAGCTTGTTGCGGGTATCCAGCAGCGCTTTCAGCGCCGGCACCTGGTTTACCACGGCGCCGGGCTCGAAATCGTCGATCGAGTTGAATTTGAGCTGAACGCCCATCTGGCTGCCGTCATCGGCGAGCTTGTTGTCCACCTTGAGGTTCAGGCCCGGCCCGATGCGGGCCATGACATCGTTAAAATTGTCGCGGTCGATCTGGATGAATTTTCGGTCTGACAGCGGCCGCAGCGGCTGGGTAGGATCACCGGAGAAATCGCCCATCACGCCGACCACGAAAGGCAATTCGCGCTGGATCTGGGCGCCCTCGGTTTCAACCTCATAAGTAATATGGACACGCGGCTTGCGCACGCGGTTCAGCTTGTCATGAATGCTGGCGCTCATCGTGTTCCTCGCTGTGCTGGCAGTCGCCGTGACGATTGAGTGGCCCGGCCTAGCTCTACGGGAGCGTAACCTTGCCGGTGCGGTGGGTCAAGGAATGCCGGAACGGGTCCCCCGGGGACGATTTGGCGAAGCCGGAGAGAAAGTGATTCATTTTGCTGCGGTCGCGCGGCGCGGGCGTGGCGGGCCGAACTACACCCTACGGCTTTGCCATTTTGATACCGAGTTGCGTCAGTATATTACTCCGTGTGCCGGCATCCGGCACAAGTTCCTCCAGCAGGTCGGGCAAGGTCATCCTTCCCCGGCGCACCGCCTCGTCCAGCGTGTAGGCCAGCGGGGAATGCGGCTCGGTACGGCGGAAATATTCGGCGATGCGGGAAAGATCACGCAGCATGTCCTCGCGGCTTTCGCGGGCGGGACGCGCCGCCGGCGCGCTGGCATCGGAACCTTGCGCCACCTCCGCCTCCTCCGGCTGAGCCTCCACTGCGGCCACTTCGGCTGGGGCATAGCGGTTCGCGACCGCGAGAATTTCTTCCAGCAAAGCTCGCACACGGCTGGTGGAGGGGCTGTCACCGCCGGCCGCGGCGTCCAGTGCCGCCGACATGTCGTTCCAGGCCTCCAGCGCCTTTCTTGCGTCCTTGCGCAGTGCAGCAAAACGCGCGCCCCCCGCCGCGCGGGCGTCGCGCTCCATATCGTCGAACGGCACGACGCCAGCGGCGATGCGTTGCTTCACCCGCGCCTGGTCGGCCTCGCCTTTCAGCTTCATCGACTGGTCGAACGACCAGAACGGCACAGGCGCGCCATCGGGACGGATGAAAAGGGTGGTCTTGCGCAACGGCTGCATCAATGTTCCGTCCCCGCCGGTGCCGGAAAGGCCTTCCACCGGCGCCACCTTGCCGGCAACGCCGTCGGAATCGAGCGGTGGAAGCAATCCATTGTCCCAGAATCCGCGCACCAGGCCGGCAATCAATTGCGCCGCAACCGCGACGCCGGGCAGGCCGTCGGTGCGGACCAGGGCCTCCGCGAGCCAGGCGGCGACCTCGAGATCCTTGCAGGTTGCGCCTAGCAACTTGATGGCGGTCTGACGAACCGTGCGCCATTCGGGCGGCGGTGTCTGCTCGGCGGTGGGGTCGGCGTCGGCGGTGCGCTCGGCGGTGCGGGCGGTGCCGCGGGCAGCGCGCAAGGCGCGGTACGGTGCGTTTTGCGCGAAATCCTCGCGGGGGTCGGTGCCGGCTGGGGTGCCGCCTTCGAGCGGCGTGAGTAGCGCTTCGATATCGATGTCGGGGATTTGGGCGGTCATGCTTACTGCGGACCTCTTGAAATAGGAGAATGAAGCAGTTCTTTTTTTGAAAAAAAGAACCAAAAAACTCTTACCAATTCGGGGGCACCACCCGTAAATGCCGCTTAGCACGTAAGCTGAACGCCATTAGCAAAAGTTTTTTGGTTCTTTTTTCAAAAAAGAACCGCTTCCCTGTTTTTCTTCGGAACATCCTGGGGCGTTTTCCGGCTAAAATGGCGGCCCCGAAATCCGCCCCGGGGCGGGCTGGACAGTACTGGGGCAGAACAATATAACGGCGCCGGCAGTCACACCGTCAAGCGCGGCCATGCTGGGTCGCCATTTTCATAACCCGCCATAAAGGGGGTTCGTTTGGTTTCGGTAGCCTTGAAACCGCTCGTCGAGCGGCTCGATGACCATGCGCGGCGTGCGCTGGAGGCTGCCGCGGGCCTCACGCTGTCGCGCACGCACTATAATGTTGAAATCGAGCACTGGCTGATGAAGCTGGCCGATGGCGCCGGGCACGATGTGCCGCTGATTCTACGCCAATACGATGTAGATGCGGGTCGGCTCGCGACCGACATCAACCGCGCACTCGACCGGTTGAAGACCGGCAATTCACGACCGCCGGCGCTGAGCCCCGATATCGTCGAATGGATGAAGCAGGCGTGGCTGCTGGGCTCGGTGGAACATGCGGCGGGAAAGATCCGCTCCGGCCACCTGCTGCTGGCGTTGCTGGCCGATGACGCGCTGGGGCGCCAGGCGCGGGATATTTCCGGACAGTTCGCGCGCATTCCGCCCGATGTGCTGGCGCGCGACATTGCAACGATTACCGCTGCCAGCAGCGAGACCGAAGGCCCGGCCGCGACCGATGCGGCCGGCGGCGGCACGCAAGGCGGTGCGGCCGCACGCCCGCCGGCAAGCCAGGGGCCGCTCGATCAATACACTGTCGATCTTACCGCGCAGGCGAAGGCCGGCAAGATCGATCCCATCTTGGGGCGCGACAGCGAAATCCGCCAGGTGATCGATATCCTGACGCGGCGGCGGCAAAACAATCCGATCCTGACCGGCGAAGCGGGCGTCGGCAAGACAGCGGTGGTGGAAGGTTTTGCGCAGCGGGTTGCCGCGGGCGATGTGCCGCCGGCGCTGCGTGACGTTATAGTACGTACATTAGACCTTGGCCTGTTGCAGGCAGGTGCCGGGGTAAAGGGCGAATTCGAGAACCGGCTGAAGGGCGTGATCGACGCGGTGAAGGCGAGCCCGCGCCCGGTGATCCTGTTCATCGACGAAGCGCACACGCTGATCGGCGCGGGCGGCGGTGCCGGCCAGAACGACGCGGCCAATTTGCTGAAACCGGCGCTGGCGCGTGGCGAGTTGCGCAGCATCGCGGCGACCACCTGGGCGGAATATAAAAAATATTTCGAAAAAGATGCGGCGCTGACGCGGCGATTCCAGGTGGTGAAGGTGGAGGAGCCGAGCGAGCCGATTGCCATTGCAATGGTGCGCGGCCTGGTGCCGACGCTGGAAAAACACCACAAGGTGCGCATTCTGGATGAGGCTGTGGCTGCAGCGGTGAAATTATCGGCGCGGTATATTCCGAGCCGGCAGTTGCCGGACAAGGCGGTGAGCCTGATCGACACGGCGTGCGCGCGCGTGGGCATGAGCCAGGCGGCCGAACCCGCGCCGATGGAGGACAGGCGGCGGCGGATCCAGTTGGCTGATACGGAACTCTCGATTATCGCGCGCGAGGAAGCGGCGGGCGCCGATCATACCGCGCGGCGCACCGCACTCGAGGAGGAAAAGGCCGGTGCCGAAGCGCAACTGGCTGAATTGGCAACACGCTACGAGGCGGAGAAGAAGCTGGTCGCGGACATTGCGGAGTCGTTGCTGGAAACCGACAAGGGCGGCGAGGCGGCGGCGGCGGCGCGGGAAAAACTGGTTGGGCTGCGGCACGAACTGACGGCGCTGCAAGGCGAGGCGCCGCTGATTTTTCCGACGGTGGATGCGCAGGCGGTGGCCGAAATCGTCGAGAGCTGGACCGGCATTCCGGCGCGCCGCATGCGCGCGGACGAAATCCGCTCCGTGCTGAATCTGCATGAGGCTTTGCAGACGCGGGTGATCGGGCAGGACCATGCGCTGGAGGCGGTGGCGCAATCCATTCGCATTTCGCGCGCGGGCCTCACCGATCCGCGTAAGCCGATCGGCGTGTTTCTGATGGTCGGCACCTCCGGGGTCGGCAAGACCGAAACGGCTTTGGCGCTGGCTGAACTGCTGTATGGCGGGGAGCAGAATCTGACCACCATCAACATGACCGAGTTCAAGGAAGAACATAAGGTCAGCCTGCTGATGGGATCGCCGCCCGGCTATGTCGGCTACGGCGAAGGCGGGGTTCTGACCGAGGCGGTGCGGCGGCGGCCCTATTCGGTTATTCTCCTCGACGAAATGGAGAAGGCGCATCCCGGCGTGCAGGATGTGTTTTTTCAGGTGTTCGACAAGGGCAACATGAAGGACGGTGAAGGGCGGGATATCGATTTCCGCAACACCGTCATCATCATGACATCGAATGCCGGCACCGATCTCATTGCCAAGCTGTTTGCCGATCCACAAACCGCACCCGACCCCGCGGGCCTCGGCGAGGCGCTGCGGCCGGAACTGCTGAAATCGTTTAAGCCGGCTTTTCTCGGCCGTGTGCAGGTGGTGCCGTATCTGCCGCTGGCGGACGATATCATCCGGCGCATTACAGCACTGCAATTGAAACGGGTGCAGAAGCGGGTGTGGGAAAGCTACCGTGCCGCGTTCGCCTACGAACCGGCGCTGGTGGAGACGATCGCGGCGCGCTGCACCGAAAGCGCTTCCGGCGCGCGCAACATCGAATCGATCATTTCGCGTAGTCTGCTACCGGAACTTTCCGCCGAATTGCTGGCGCGGATGGCGGACGGGCACGCGGTTTCCAGTGTCACGGTCGGGATCACGCCGGAGCAGGGATTTTCCTACGCGATCCAGTGACAGGCGTTTGTTTGTATTTTTGGGCAAAGGAACAGGACCATGGCTATATATATGAAGTTCGGCGGCATCCAGGGCGATGTCACCGCCGCGGGGCACGTCGCCTGGATAGAATTGAACTCGTTGCAATGGGGCGTCGGGCGCGGCGTCTCGTCACCCACCGGCGGCATTGCCGACCGTGAATCGAGCGCACCCAGCGTGAGCGAAGTTACGGTCACGAAAGACCAGGACACCGCCAGCGACGGCCTGTTGACCGAGGCTTTTACCGGCGACGGTGGTGGCAATGGTGCCACGGTCCAGATCGATCTCACCCGAACCCAGGCCGGTCAACTCGTGGTATTCCAGACAATCATTTTGAGTAACGTAATCATCAGTGGCTATTCAACCAGCTCCGCAGGCGACCGCCCGACCGAGAGTTTGTCGCTGAACTTCGTCAAGATTGCCGTCACGAATACGCCGATGAAGCCTGACGGGACAACGGGTTCGCCGTCCACGACAACCTACGATCTGGCGCAAGCCAAGACTGTTTGACATTGCTTAAGCGCCTTGCGGGGGGCACGGCCATCCGCAAGGCAAATTTCAAGCGAAATTGCGCCAATGGGCGCTGCGGAGCACTCCTGAACGGATAAAAGTTTTCTGGTTCTGTTTTTCAGGAAAGAACGGTCTTCTTTCTCCCGGCCTGCCTTCCTTGCCTTTTTCGAACAATCTGTTACACCGCTCCGGCAATGATAAAGCATTCGGGCATTTGGCTGACTGTGGCGCTATCTTGCGCCGCCTGTGTGGCGCGGGCGCAAACCCGCCTGCCGCCGCCAGTGCAGACGCCGCCGGTGGGATCGCCGTTGCCCGGCATCGAGGCGCCGCCGCCGCTTGCACCGGGCGGCCCGCCGCCCAGCACAAACGTGCCGCCGGCGAACGTGGCCGGCGAGCAGACCATTGCGATTTCGGACGTCGCCATCATCGGCAACACGGCTTATTCCGTAGCCGACTTGGCGCCGCAGACCGCCGGGCTGGTGGGGCCAAGCGTGCCGGTGCAGGCGATCGAGAATGCCCGCGCCGCGATCCTATCGCGCTACCGCGGCGCGGGCTATAGCTATGCCACCGTGCGGGCGCGCATTCACGACACGCATTTGCGGATTACCGTAACGGAGCCGCACATTGTCGCGGTCAAGCTGACCCAGGATATCGGCCCCGCCGGTGTGCAGGTGCTGCGGTTCCTCGACCACCTGGCGGATGGACGGCTGCTGACCGAAGCGGATCTTGAGCGTTTTGTTCTGCTGGCCAATGATATCCCAGGCGTTTCGGTGCGTGCCCTCCTCGATCCGTCGGTGACCGATCCGGGCGCGCTGACACTGCGCGCCGTGGTGACGCGCCAGGCGTTTTCCGGCAGCCTCAGCGCCGACAACCGCGCGTTCCGCGAGACCGGGCCCGAGGAATTGCTGGCCGTCGCGGATTTGAACAGCTTTACCTCGTTTGGTGAACGGACCGAGGTATCGCTTTATCATACATTCAACAATACGGACAATTTCGGCCAGGCATCGGAAGAGTTCTTCCTCGGCGGCTCCGGACTGAAACTGCGAATCTATGCCGGCGACGGCGTCTCGAACCCCTCCGGCGTGCTCCGCGGAATTGGCTATCAGGGCATTACCAGGGTGTTCGGCCTGTCGCTGAGCTACCCCGTCATCCGCTCCCGCCGGCAGGACCTCAATATCGCCGCCTTGTTCGACGGGGTGGAATCCGACATATCCTACAATGTGCTCGGTGCTGCCTCGCGCGCCAGTTTCGACAGCCTGCGCATCCTCCGGCTGGACGCGCAATACCGGCTGAACGACATCTGGCTCGGCCCGGCATTCGATGCGGGAACGCAAAGCCAACTGACCCTGAGCCAGGGGCTGCCTATATTGGGCGCCGTGCCAAACGACGGTACGACGCTGCCGCGCCTCAACGAACGCGTTGATTTCACCAAGGTTTCCGGCAAGATAGACCGCACGCAGGATCTGTTCACGCCCTATAGCTACAACGGGCTACCTGCGCATGTGCAGGTGGAACTGGCAGCCGAGGGCCAATACAGCCGCAATATTCTCCCGCCGGAGGAGGAATTCTACCTCGGCGGCCCGCAATTCAATCGCGGTTTCTATTACGGCGAAGTCACCGGCGACAGCGCACTCACGGTCAAGATCGAGCCGCAACTCGTCACCGCGCTGCCGACGGTGCCGCGCTGGCAGGTGGTGCCGCAGGCAACTTTCTACGCGTTTTACGACTGGGGCCAGACTTGGGAGTCGCAAAAGACCGATCTGGCGCATACACTGCGGTCGCTGGGAACGGGGGTGCGGACGTTTTTCGGGCAACATCTCGAAATCGATCTGGAAGGTGCCTATCGGCAGACCCGAAATCCGACGGGTCAGACGACGCCTGGGGCCGAACTTAAGTCGTGGGCGTTTTATTGGCAGGTGGTGGGAAGATTCTAAGGATGAAGAAGGAAGCAGTTCTTTTTTGAAAAAAAGAACCAAAAAACTTTTGATTTTGTTGAGCCTGCCGGCGCCTAAGAAGAAGAGCAGGGCGCACGATTCCGCCAGCCTTCTTCTTAAGCGCCGGTAGGCTCAACATAATTTTCTTTTTTTCAAGAAAGAAGTGCTTGCCTACTACTAGCCGCCGGCAAAAACCGGCGCGGGAGAGTGAAGATGGGCAGACATCGAAATTCATCCAGCCGGCCTATTGATCCATGGGCCGCCCTACCCCGCCGGCGCCTGAGCCGCGCCGCACTTTATTGCGGCACCGCGCTACAGGCCGCCGCCCTTGTCATCCTGACGCGAACAGCGGCCGCCCAGCCGGCGCCGAACGCGCGGCCCACCGGCGGCGTCGTTGCCGCGGGCCAGGCCACGATCGGCGGCAATTCCACCCTGACGCTGATCAACCAGCAGAGCCAGAACACGGTGATCAATTGGCAGGGCTACAACGTCGGCAGCAACCAGACGGTTCAATACACCCAGCCGAACGCGCAAAGTTTCGCCCTGAACAGGGTCATAAGTTCGCAACCTTCGGAAATTGCCGGCCATATCCTGGCCAACGGACAAATCGCCATCGTCAACCAGTCCGGCGTGGTGTTCTACCGCGGGGCCACGGTGAACACGGCGGGCCTGGTGGTATCGGCCTCCGGCATCACCAATCAGGATTTCATGGCCGGACGGCTGGTGTTTTCGCAAGCGCCCAATCCCGGCGCCACGGTCAGCAACGCCGGCAACATCACCATCGCCCAGGCCGGGCTGGCCGCCCTGGTGGCACCACAAGTGGCGAATTCCGGGGTTATTTCGGCACAGCTCGGCCGGGTGATATTGGGCGGGGCCGCAACGTTCGCGCTCGACATGAACGGCGACGGACTTGTGGCGCTGAACGTGACCGGCCAGGTTACCCAGGTCAATATCGGCGGCCAGGCGGTGCCGGCGCTTATTACCAACATCGGCACTATTTTGGCGCCCGGCGGCACCGTGGTGCTGACCGCGGCCGCCGCCGACGGGCTCGTGCAGAAAATCATTTCCGCCGGCGGCACCATTGCAGCGCCGAGTGTGGGCGGCCAAACCGGTCGCGTATTGGTTTCCGGCATCGGCGGCGACGTGGAAATCGACGGCAACGTGTCGGCGACTGGCGTAACCGCCGGCACGAAGGGCGGTTCGGTTGAAATCGACAGCGATCATAACGTAACCATCGCCGCGGGAGCGACGGTGGATGCGTCTGGCGATGCGGGCGGCGGACAGGTCGCGGTTGGCACCACCGCCGTCTATGCCGCGACCGCGCCGGCCGGCCAGTCCGCACTCACCGCTGCCAACACGGTTATTGCCGCGGGCGCCTCGGTCAGTGCCAACGCAACACGCAACGGCAATGGCGGGCGCGTTGTGATTGCGTCAACCGGAACCACAACGATTTCCGGCAATGTTGCGGCGCAGGGCGGGACGGCCGGCGGCAATGGCGGCAGCATTTTAATGCAGGGCCGCGACATGGTGGAGACGGCACCGCCCGACGCACAGGCGCCGGCGGGTGCGCGCGGCGCGGTGCTGACTGTGTATCAGGGCGGCACCGATGTGATTGACCTCGCCGACCAGAACTGCCCCACCCAGAATTGCGTCAGCTACGCCAATTTTTTCCAGGAAGCGTCAACCGGCACGGTCGACGTCAATAACGGCCAACTGGCGTTTGTTGCCGAGCCAGACAGCACCACGACGAAGGCGCTGACATTCGAGACGACCTATCAGCCCGGCGAGAACGGCTTTGTCGGCGACATCCTGGTGCAGCAGGCGACCGACCTCAGTGCCGGTGCGATCACCGCATCGGCGGCCGGCAGCATTCTGGTATACGGCACGCTGAGCAGTAACGCGGCAGCAATGTCGCTCACCGCGGGCACCGCGCTGACCGAACCGAGCGGCGCGGTGATCACCGAGGATATGCCTACCGGCGGCCGCGGCAACCCACCGCAAACGCCCTCCGGCACGATCATTGCGGACACGCTATTCCTGCTGGCCGAGAACGGCGACATCGAGCTCGATCAGCCGAAAAACCAGATCACCACGCTGCTGGGTGCCAGCACCACCAACGGCGGTACGCTGAACATTACGAACAACGGCACGGTCACCATCATCGGCCCGGTGGCCGCCAGCTCCGTCACGCTGACCACCACCAGCGGCGACATCATCGATGCCGGCAGCATATCCGCGACCGCAACCGAAGGCGGCATCGATCTCGTTTCGGCCGGCAATATCGTCATCGGCGCCGCGCTAAATGCCGGCAGCAACGGCGAGGGGCAGTATGAAGGCATCATCGACCTCACCGCCCAGGCTGGCAGCATTACCGAAACGCTGGGCAATGCCGGCGGCGAATTGAACGCGTTCCTGCTGAGTGCACGAGCGTCTCAAAACGTGACGCTCACCGGCGCCCTGGGTGCCGCACCCGTCAATCAGGTCGATGAACTGGCGGCCAGCACGGCCGGGACGAATTTTTTCTTCTCCGACTCAATCGACCTCGCGGTCACCGGCGTGATAATTGCAGGCACCGTGGCGCCCGGCTCGCTGGCGCTGATCGATTCCGGCGACGATAGTGGTGCCGCGCTGTCGGTGACCGGGCGTGGCGAGCTCACGAGCCTCGGCGGCATTGTCGCGTTGCGCGCCGACAGTTTCGATCTCGGCGGCAACATCGATGCGGGAACTACCGGCGAACTGGAAATCGACCTGTTCAATGCCGGCACGCTGGCGCTCGGCAGCGGCATGCTCGGCGGCGTTAGCTACGTTTCGAATTTTTCTCCCGCCGGCCTTGGCAACCTCACTGCCGGCACGCTCGCACTCGGCAGCATCACCGGCAAGGCTGCCAACACGTCGGTGCTGTTCCTCGGCCAGCCAGTGCCACAAGGGATCACCACGGTAGGCCTGTTCAGCAGCGGCGACGTGCTGCAGGACGCGGCCGGCGCGCTGGTTGCAACCAACCTCTACGGCGCGGCCGGCGGAAACATAACGCTTGATGACACAAACAACGACATCGGCAACATCGTCGGCCTCGGCACGGTGCCTGGCCTGTCCGCCGGTGGCGTGCTGAACCTGGTCGATGCGGGCCCGCTGACCATTGCCGCCAATATCGCCGCCGCGAACGCAACGTTTCAGGTAACCGGCGACGTGACCGAGAACGCCGGCGTCACTGTCGCCGCGAATAGCGCCACCGGCACGCTGGCAATCGTTTCAAAACGCGGAATCGTGCTTGCCGGCACAACCATCGCGGGCACGCTCAACAACGGCGCCTACAGCGGCACGCTGCTGCTGGCCGCCGGCGGCGGCGACATTACCGAAACCGCCCCCACCGGCGTCATCGGCGCGGCCAGCCTGTCCGGCACCGCCACCGGCAACATCCTGCTGACCGGCGCCGACAACAATATTGCAACCGTGGCACCAGGAACATTCCCCGGCCTGACGCTGGACGGTCTGGTCGCCGGCGGCGCGCTGTCCTTCACCGTCGACCGGTCCCTCAATCTGGCCGCCGCAACGCTCAGCGGCACCAG
>Ga0116226_10004271_pt1 | contig 12640 bp, 3 predicted proteins | sample S1TSphfallax_FD_89692 | JGI IMG/M metagenome (GOLD analysis project Ga0116226, IMG submission 89692) | Host-associated microbial communities from peat moss isolated from Minnesota, USA - S1T2_Fa - Sphagnum fallax MG | ecosystem: Host-associated > Plants > Peat moss > Unclassified | place: USA... | reverse complement strand
CACGCCTTCGTTGAAGAAGTGTTTCGGAAGGTTGGAGCAGTGGAAGCAGACGGCCTTGTCCGGGTTGTCGCCGTAGTTGTTGTTCCAGTCGAGCAGCGCCGACGGTGTCTCGCTGGCGAGCGTCAGGGCGTACATGCTGAGCGTGCCGAAGACGTCGACCTCGCAGGCGGACGGGATGAGGTTTTCGCTCATCATGCTCATCACGGTGCAGGGGACGATGCCGAGGTACTCCTCGATGGAGGTCCAGCACTGGACGGCGGAGACAGTGAGTTCAGACGCCGTCATCCAGCCGTCGATGACCGCGCCGAGCTTGGCCATCTTCAGCAGCGCGGCCTCGGGGGTCTCCCCGACGGGGATGTACTTCTTGATCGCGGCGAGCTTGGCCTGGGCCGCGTCGTCGGTGTCCTTCATCTTTTCGATGCGGCCCATGACCTCGGAGAGGTCGAGGGTCTCGACGGTGATGCCGCTGCGTTCGAGCAACTTCTCTGAGTAGCGGACAGTGTTGAAGGCCGTCGGACGCGCGCCGATGGCGCCGATGCGGACGCTCTTCAGGCCGCGGACGATGCGGCAGACGCCGGAGAACCAGGCTAGATCGTCTTTGAATTCTGGTGAGTCGGGTGCCTCGGTGTGCAGGCGGGTCAACGAGTAGGGGATGCCGTACTGCTTCAGGTTGTTGCAGATGGACATCTTGCCGCAGAAGCTGTCGCGGCGGAAGGCGATGGTCATCTTGCCGGCGTGGTCGGGCGTGGCCTGGATGAGCACGGGGACTTGCAGGTTGGCGAGGCGCAGCGCGTCGGCGAGGCCGCGCTCCTCGCCAAAGTTGGGCAGCGTGATGATGATGCCGTCGATCTCAGCTGCGTGCTGCCTGAAGAGCGCGGCGCACTTCTTCGCGTCCTCGTAGGTCTCGACCGCGCCGTGGGCGGTGACCTCGGGCGTCAGCACGATGGGCTTGATGCCGGCGGCCTCGAGCGCCGCAATCATCTCCAGTCGGCCGCTGGTTGCGAGATGGCTGGGAAAGAAGCCGCGATTGCCTACGATTACGCCGAGTGTCATCTGCCTGCCCATATCTCTCACGTCCCTCATGTACTTGCGAGTTATGCTGCTAATAAACCGATTCAATGGGGAGAACCGCGTCCACGAGAGTGTATCCTGCTTTTGCGCTTCCGGGTAGTGCCCGGCCTGGGCCGGGGCCGGCCCACGGGTAACGAGCCAGAAGGCGCGGCAATCATGTAGTATCGTCAGCGAAAAGCCGCGGCCCGTCGGACTTCCATTTGGCCTCGGTTTGGGCTTCGGTCCGGGCGCGACGGCGCAGGTCCAGCCGGGTGCATCATGTAGTCGCGCAGTGCATGTCACCGCGCGGAGAGGGCAGCGAACCGAACCGATGGCAATCACAAGCGTAGGCACACCCCGGACACTCTCTTCGGCCCCCGGCTCCACGAACTACAGCGCCATGGCAATGGTGACCACGCTGTTCTTCTGCTGGGGCTTCTGCACGGTCATCAACGACGCGGTGATTCCACATCTACAATCGATCTTCGAGCTGACTTATCTCGAGGCCTCGCTGATTCAGCTGGCGTTCTTCAGCTCGTATTTCGTATTTGCGATGCCGGCGGGCAAGCTGGTGGAGTGGATCGGATACCAAAAGAGCATGGTGGTCGGTCTGCTGACGATGGGCGCGGGAGCACTCCTGTTCGTGCCGGCGGCGACGGTTGCGACCTATGGATTCTTCCTGGGCGCGGAGATTGTGTTGGCGGCCGGCGTTACGATCCTGCAAGTAGCGGCGAACCCCTATGTGACGATCCTGGGACCACCGGAGACGGCATCGAGCCGCCTCAACCTGACTCAGGCCTTCAACACGCTGGGCGACACCGTCGCTCCTTATATTGGCGGCGCCCTGATACTAAGCGGGGCGGTGGCCGCGGATCCGAACCACCCTCTGACAGGAGCGGCGCTGACCACGTTCCGCATTCAGCAGGCGGCCAACATCAAGCTGCCATTTGTCGCCATTGCCAGCGTCGTTGTGGTGCTTGCGCTGGCGATCGCTTTATACCGCTTTCCGCGGATCGAGACGACGCAGGACTATCGGCCGGCCAGTCTCGATATCGAGAAAGACAGCATCTGGAACCACCCGCATCTTTATATGGGCGCGATCAGCATCTTTGTGTACGTTGGCGCGGAGGTTTCAATTGGCAGCTTCCTGGTCAAGTACTTCAACGATCCGCTGATCGCCGGACTGCCGCTCGAAAAGGGGGCGAAGCTGGTGACGCTCTATTGGGCCGGCATGATGGTGGGGCGGTTCATCGGGTCCGCGGCGATGCAGAAGATCGCCGCTCACAAAATTCTGGCGTGGTCGGCGGTCGGGGCAAGCTTGCTGGTTCTCGCGTCGCTTCTGGGCACGGGACACTTCGCGCTGGTGACCATCCTTGCGGTTGGACTGTTCAACTCGATCATGTTTCCGACAATCTTCACGCTGGCCGTTGCGGAACTTGGACCGCTCACCGGCCGCGGCTCTGGACTCTTGATACAGGGCATTGTCGGCGGCGCAATCTTTCCGGTGATGATGGGCGCGCTGGCGGACCGGTTTGGCGTGCACCGCTCGATGGCCCTGCCCTTCCTCTGCTATCTCTTCATCATCTATTACGGCTGGAGAGGCTACCGGATCGCGCCCGACGAGCCGCAGTCGCACCTGGAAGCGGTGTCTTAGCCGGCTCTTATTTCGCTGGACCGGAAGCTGCGGGACTGTCCGAGAGGTTCGCTTTGCATCTAATCGGAGACTGACCGTAGATCGCGGCCAGAATCAGGAGAGATCCATGACGCGAACCATGACGAAGGATATCTGGACAGGCTTGTTGCTTTCCGCCGCACTCACGCTGAGTTCCGCGCGGGTCTTTGCCGCCACACCCGGAGCCGGGCAGACCGCCGGGCAGGACATGAAGACCGCCGGGCACGATACGAAAGACGCCGCGAAAAGCACTGGGCGCGGCGTGAAAAAAGGGACGAAGACTGGGTATCGCAAGACCAAGAACGGGACCAAGAAGGCCTACCACAAGACCGGCTCCGGCGTGGCCAAGGTGGGCGACAAGATGGAAGGCAAACCCAAGCCGCAGTAGCTACGCGGCCTCTCCGAGCTCTCGGGCGGCAGGGGCCGCGGTCGGGATGGTGAAGCAAAAGGTGCTGCCTTCGCCGAGGGTGCTGTTCACCCAGATCTCGCCGCCCTGCCTCCGCACCAGCTCCTTGGCGATGTGCAGCCCAAGCCCCAGACCGCTGCGGGCGCCCTTGTTCGGGTCTTCCACCTGGAAGAGATGTTCGAAGACCTGGCCTGTCTGCTCTGGACTGATCCCGCAGCCGGTGTCCGAGACCTCGACCAGGAGGAATGAAGGATCTTTGTCGAAGCACTGCGCGGAGACCTCGATCCTGCCCCCCTCGGGCGTGAACTTGATCGCGTTGTCGATGAGGATAATCAGGCTCTGTCGCAGCCGGGTGGGGTCGGCGTGGGCGGAGGCGAGACCTTGCTCGACACGCGACGTGAGCGCGATAGCTTTGGCCTTTGCCGCCTCTTCGAGCGAGCGGACCGCATAGTTGACGGCGTCGAGCACGGAGACCTCCTGTGCCTCCACCGTCAGCTTGCCCGTTCGCAGACGCGTACTCTCCAGCAGATCATTAATCATGGCCTTGAGCTGCTCGACATTCATCAGGGCGATGCCCAGATACTCGTCCTGCTGGTCGTTGATGTCGCCCGCGACCTCGTCGGCCACCAGGGATATGAAGGAGTAGATGGACGCGAGGGGCGAACGCAGCTCGTGCGAGACGTGCGAGAGGAAGTCGTCCTTCATCTGGAGCTGGAGTTCGCGGGTGCGGTCCTGCGCCGCGGAGCGTTCCAGCTCGTCGACCATGTCGTCGAGGTACTTCTTGGCAAGGATGCGAAGCAGGTCCACCTGGGCGCGCTTCAGCTTGAACTGGTTGTTGACGCGCGCCCGCAGCACGGCGGGGTTCATCGGCTTGGTCACGTAGTCGACCGCGCCCAGCTTGAGCCCCTTGGTCTCCGAGGTCACGTCGCCGGAGCCGGTGAGGAAGATCACGGGAATCTCGCGGATCCGGGCATCCTCCTTGAGGCGGCGGCATACCTCGAAGCCGTCGATTCCCGGCATGTTCACGTCGAGCAGGATCATCTCCGGACGGGCGAGCAGGGCCATTTCGAGGGCGGTCTGGCCGTCCCGCGCGGTCAGGATGTTGTAGTCCTGGAAGGTGTCCGCGAGCAGGCTCACGACCAGCGGCTCGTCGTCGATGATCAGGATGGAGTGTCGTGGTTTGGTGGATCGGACCGCTTCGTCTTCGACGACCGCAAGCGCGCCCGGTGCGCGTCGGTCCAGCGTGGCGGCGGCTGCGACCGCCGGGATGAGCGCGTGTTCGAGCCGATCGACCAGGGGCGGGAGGTCGCTGGCCTGGCTGCCGGCTTGGCCGCCGCGAAGCGCGGCTTCGAGCGAGGCGGCAGCTTCGGTCAATTCGGCCGCGCCCAGCATGGCGGCGATGCTCTTGAGCGAGTGGGCTAGCCGCTCCGCCTGTTCCGTCTTGCGATAGAGGATGTGGGTCCGCAGCTCGGCGGCGGCGTTGGCGTACTGGTCGCGAAGACCGAGGAGGATCTTGCGCAGCAAAGCCGGCTTGTTGTTGGTTCGGACAAGGGCCGCCGGGATATCGAACGGCGGAAGTTCGGCGGGAATCCCGTCATGGGCCTCCGGGCGTTCTGGCTCTGCGCCGGAGGAAGACGCCGGCGATGGACTCGCGGCTGGCATCCAGCGCAGCAGCATCTCATTCAGGGCGGCCGGGTCGACGGGCTTGGTCAGGTGGTCGCTCATGCCGGCGTTCAGGCTGCGCTCGCGGTCGCCGGTCATGGCGTGGGCGGTCATGGCTATGATGGGCAGGGCTGCGAACCGGCTGTCGGCGCGGATGAGCTTGGTGGCGGTGAGGCCGTCCATGACCGGCATCTGAATGTCCATCAGGATCAGGTCGAAGGTCCGGGTATCGACCATATCGACCGCGTCGCGGCCGTTCTCGGCGATGGTGACCTTGATGCCGAGGTCCACGAGCAGCTCGGTGGCGAGCTCGCGGTTGAGATCGTTATCCTCGACCAGCAGGACATGGCGGCCGACGAGCGGTCCCGATTCCCGGGCCTTCGTCTCCGGGTTCGATTGCGGGTGGAGCGGGGCAGGGGTATCGGGGGGATCGACGGCAGACTCGCCAGTCGAGAATGCGGCAACGGTCTTGAGCACCTGGGCCTCTGTGACCGGCTTCAGCAGGAAGCCTTCGAACGGGATATCGTCCGATCCGTCGAGAACTTCATCGCGCTCGAAGGCGGAGAGCATTACGATCGCTGGGACCCGGGCGAGGCTGGCGTCGGCCTTGATGCGCCGCGCGGCCTCGACGCCGTGGATCCCGGGCAGCCGCCAGTCGAGGAGCACTACATCGTAGGGATTGCCGGCCTGCGAGGCGCCGATGACGGCGGCGATGGCCTCCTCGCCCGATGCCACCCCGCGGACCAGGTGACCATGATCGCCGAGGATCTTTACCAGCCAGTGCCGGGCCTCCTTGCTGTCGTCGACAGCCAGGACGTGGATCTCTCCGCCGTTTGGAGTGGGGTCTGGCGCATTTCGGTCGGAGGCACGGGCGTCCGAGGGCAACGCCTGCACGTCGGCGATGCCGAAGATGGAGGTGAAGTGGAAGGTGCTTCCATGTCCGAAGTCGCTCTCCACCCAGATCCTGCCGTCCATCATCTCCACGAGCTGGCGGCTGATGGCAAGGCCCAGGCCGGTGCCGCCGTACTGCCGCGTGAAGGAGGTGTCCGCCTGGTTGAAGGCCTGGAAGAGGTTCGCCATCTGCGCCGGGGTCATGCCGATGCCGCTGTCGGTGACGGCGAACTTGAGCTGCACCGCGCCGCTGTCGGGGCTCGCTGAGGGGTCGGCCACCGAGATCTTCACCACGATCTCGCCGCGCTCGGTGAACTTGACGGCGTTGTTGACGAGGTTGATGAGCACCTGGCCGAGGCGCAGCGGGTCTCCGGTAAGGAACGCCGGGACCTCCGGCGCAACGGCAAAGTGGAGCTGGAGACCTTTCTCCGTTGCCTTATGACCGACGATGTCGCGAAGGTTCTTAAGCACCTCCTCGAAGGAGAAGACGATGCGCTCGAGCGTGAGCTTGCCCGCCTCGATCTTCGAGAAGTCGAGGATGTCGTTCATGATATGCAACAGGCGGCTCGCCGCGGTGTCGATCTTGGTGAGGTAGTTGCGCTGCTTAGGGGGAGGATCGGCGCGCAGCGCCAGGTGCGTCATTCCGATGATCGCATTCACCGGCGTGCGGACCTCGTGGCTCATGTTGGCGAGAAAGTCCGACTTGGCGCTGTTGGCCCTTTCGGCCTCGATGCGGGCGTGCTGGGACTCGAGTTCGAGCATCTTGCGGTCCGTGATGTCCCGCGAGATCTTTCCGAAGCCGCGCAACTGCCCGTCCTCATCGAAGAGGGCGGTGATGACCACGCTTGCCCAGAACTCCGAACCGTCTTTGCGGACGCGAGTGCCCTCCTCTTCGTACCTGCCTTCGGTCTTGGCGATTGTCAGCGCCAACTGCGGCTTGCCTGCGTCGATGTCCGCAGGTGGATAGAACCTGGAGAAGTGGCACCCGACGATCTCCTGCGCGGTGTAGCCCTTGATCCGTTCCGCGCCCTCGTTCCAGGTCGTGACTCGACCCTCGGTGTCGAGCATCAGGATCGCGTAGTCCTTCACGCCCTGGATCAGCACTTTCTCCTTTTCGCCGCTCAGCCGGAGCGCCCCTTCCGCCTGCTTCTGCGCGGTGATGTCCTTGTTGGTGCCCACCATGCGCACGGGCCTTCCGGCGGCATCGTGGACCACCTGCCCGGTCGCCTTGATGTAGTGCATGCTGCCGTCGGCCCAGAAGATGCGGTACTCGGTGTCGTAGGAGGCCTTCTCGTCGATGCCGTCCTTAAGTGCCTGCTCGACGCGGGCGATGTCCTCGGGATGGACGTGGCTGGCCCACTCTTCGTAGTCGTTCAGCGGGAAGAGCGCGGGGTCGAGTCCGACGACGCGGTACATTCCTTCGTCCGCCGTCACCTTTCCGGTCGCCAGGTCCCAGTCCCATATGCCGATACCGCTGCTCTCGGTGGCCAGCCGCGCGCGCGTGTTGGCCTCGCGCAGCGCCTGTTCCCTGGCCACGCGCTCGGTAATGTCCATGTTGGTGCCGGCCATGCTAAGCGGAGTGCCGTCGGCACTGCGGGTGACCTGTCCGGCGGCGCGGATCCAGTGCACGCTGCCGTCGTCCCAGACAATTCGAAATTCGATATCGTAGGGCGTCTGCCCTTCGATGCCCGCGGTAAGGGCCTCGATGATACGCTCGCTGTCTTCGGGGTGGAGATGCTGCTTCCAGAAATTGAAGTCGAATCGGCCATCGATCTGCGCGCCCAGGCCATAAAGCCGGTACATCCAGGAGTCGCAGGTGAGCTGGTTGGTCACCAGGTCACGGTGCCAGATGCCGATGCCGCCACTCTCGGTAGCCATCGCCGCCCGCTCATTGGCGATCTTCAGCGCTTCCTCCTTGGCGACGCGCTCGGTGATATCGGTGTTGGTGCCGACCACCCGCACGGGACGGAGCTCGCGGTCGTGGAATATCTTCGCGGTCGCCCGTACATGACGGATGGTGCCATTGTCCCGGACGATGCGGAACTCGCGGTCGAAGGGCGTCCCGCCCTCCATGGCTTCGCGCAGCGCGGGTTGTGTGAACAACCGGTCTTCAGGATGGACGTGCTGGGCCCAGAACTCGAAGTCGAATCTGCCGCTTAGCTCCGGCTTCAGGCCGTAGATACGGTACATCAGTTCGTCGCAGGTGAATTTGTTGGTCACGACGTCCCAGTCCCATATGCCGATACCGCCGCTTTCCGCGGCGATCGCCGTGCGGGCGTTGGCCTCCCGTAGCGCCAGGCGCTCGGTGACGCGGGCGGTGATGTCCTGGAATGCGCCCCAGAGGCGGACTGGCTGGCCATTGGCGAAGTCCACCAGCCCCACCGCGCGCGCCCATATCTGCCTGCCGTCGAGACCGACAAGTTGGAGCTCGAGGTCCCAGCCCTCGCCGTGGGTGTATGCCTGCGCGATGGCGGCGCGGATGATCGGCTTGGACTCCGGCGCGTAGAGATTGATCGCCTCCTCGAGTGTCGGTTTGCTCGAAGGATCGGCACCGAGGATGCGGTACGTCTCCGGCGACCAGGTCATCTGATTGGTCGTCAAATCGACCTCCCAGCCTCCCACGCCGGCCAGATTTCCGGTTCGTTCCAGGAATGCCTGACTCTTCTGGAGCGCTTCTTCGGCGTTCTTGCGATCGGTGACGTCGATGTTGTGACCGACCATGCGCACGGCGCGGCCATTGGCGTCGGCGATCACCTTTCCGATGGCCCGGATGTGGCGCAGACTGCCGTCCTTCCATAGCACACGGAACGAGTGATCGTAACGCCTGCCGTAGGCAACGGCATCCTTGACCGACTGCTCCACGCCGGGCAGGTCCTCGCGGTGGATGCGGTCGGTCCAGGTCCGGTAGGGAACCGGAGTGTCGCCCCTCGGCTCCATGCCGTAGAGCCGCCACATCCAATCGTCCCAGACGATCTTGTTGGTCGCGATGTCCCAGTCCCAGACGCCAATCAACCCGCTCTCGGCGGCGAGGGAGGCGCGGAGGTTGGCGTCTTCGAGCGCCTTGCGGCTGGCGACCTGCGTCGTGATGTCCTGAAACGCGCCCCAGAGGCGGACCGGCTTGCCGTCCACAAACTCCGCCGCGCCGGACGCGCGCGCCCAGATAAGCCGCCCGTCCAGGGTCTTCGCCGGCACCTCGATGTCCCACCCCCGGCCATCCGACTGGGCTCGTTCGATGGCGTCGGCGAGCAGCTTGCGGTACTCCTCCGGGTACATCTCCATGGCCAAAGCAAGCGTCGGCTGGAAGTAGTCTGGCGCGCCGAGGATGCGGCAGGTCTCTGGAGACCAGGTGAGCGTCGAGGTTGCCAGGTCCAGCTCCCAGCCGCCGATACCGGCAATCCGGCCCGTCCTCTCCAGGAACTCCTCGCTCTTGCGCAGCGCCTCCTCCTGCCGTAAACGCTTTGCATCAGCGAGTTTGCGCTGGGAGATGTCGCGCACCAGCACGACAAACATCCGCGGCTCTGATCCGGCTACCTCGCTGACGGTCACTTCGATGGGGAGTCTCCTCCCGTCGCTGGTCACACCCTCCAGTTCCCGTGTGGTGATGATCCTGGTACGGTTCGGGGCCGGTTCTTCGCCATTCAGGAACCCGGCAAGATATATCTCAATCGGAATGACCTCCTGGTCCGGCATCAGCGTCGCGATGCTTTGCCCCGTGGCGTTCTGGGCGTCATGACCAAAGATGCGCTCCGCAGCCGGGTTCATGGAGGCGATAGTCCCCGTCTGGTCGAGCATGACGATTCCGACCGGAACGTTGTCGACGATCGCGTGAAGGTGCGCCTCCGCCTCCCGGATACGGCGTTCGTTCTCCATACGACGGGTGACGCGCACGGTCTCGTCGGTGGCGAAGGCGACGACCTTGCGGGGAGTGCCGTCGGTCCCGCGTATCGGCGTGTAACGGACCTCAACCCAGACCTCGCGGCCGCCCGCGCCGATCCGCCGAAACTCTCCCGACTGGAAGTTCCCCTGCCGCAACTGCTCCCGGAGCTCGCGATGTCGCTGGCTGCCCTTGTCTTCTTCGTTCAGGATGATGGAGTGGTCCTGGCCGATCATCTGCTCCTGGGTGTAGCCGAAGCGTTCGAGCACGGCATCGTTCGCGCGGAGGATGGTGCCGTCCGTGTTGAACTCGATCATCATCTGGGAGCGGTTGATGGCCTCGATCTGGTCGCGGCAGTCCTCTGCCACAACGACGGCGAGTTGCGCGTTGCGCAGCAGATCGAAGAAACGCACGATGTTGGTTACGACGACAGGCGTGACCCGCGCGAACATGACCGCCGTCGGCACCGATAGCAGCGCGCAAAGCACCTTCATCGCGGCCGACATGGGATAGAACGGCCACCACACCGTCACCACATCCATATAGTGCGTAAGACCGCACGCCATGATGAATGCCGCGAAGGACAGTAAGATCCAGAGGTAGGGCTTAAGCGGGGGAACGCCCCGCAACTGCCGCGTGATGAACAGGATACAGAGGAATAGTGAGGTGTAGGAGGCCGCGATGAGTCCGTCGGACAGGACGTTCGTCCAGACCAGCCCGGGCTGCGCCAGGTAGCAGTACCGGTGAGGCAGGTAGTTCTCCGAGAACAGTTGGGTAAGAGCGCCTCGACTGGCGAGTGCGCCGAGACCGAGCAGCCCGAGCAATCCGAGCAACGCGGCAAGGATTCCCTTCTTCATCAGCAGCTACACTCCTCTTGGATAACTACAGCCGAAGAGCGTACAGGACGCCTGTGTGCTGAGACATCTTTTGGCGGCCACATCATCGGTCGATCTACGTTCAACTCTGAGGGGTAGATCGGCTAGTGAGCGCCATTCTTGAGCGCCGCGGCGACACCTGCGGAAGGGCCGTTGTGTGCTGTTGGCGGCATAACATTGCAGGCACTTGCGGAGCATGACCGGGCTTTGATCCCACCCATCGCAAGAAGAGCAGCGCGATCGCTGGATCCGACCTACATCAAGCAGGAAACAGCTTCAATCATCGTCATCCTTCTTCGTCTTCTTTCGCCTCTGCAGCAGCATGGGAGGAACAGGCTTGCCGGTCATGGCATCCTGCCACAAGACTACGTTGAGCTTCTTCGCGTCGGCGCGATCGGCGTGGCGGAAGTCCATCTTCAGGGACTCTTTCGCGCCGGGCGCGGTCTTCGCGTTGGCGGTATAGATGAGGCCGTTATCGCGGTTGCGGTAGTCGGCGGAGTAGGGCGTCTGATCGCCTGGGCCGGTGAAGAGGGTGCTTATCAGGGAGCTGAAGGCATCGTTGTTGTTCATCGGGGGAAGGCCGAGCAGGGTCTCCATGGTGCGGATGACGGAGACGGTGGAGTAGAAGCGGCTGTCTACAAATGGGCTGGCGGACGAAACGGAACCGCCAGCCGGACCGGGCCCGCGCGGCGAGTACTTGCTGACCACCAGCGCGATGCTGCGGTGGGCGTCGACATGGTCTGCGCCGTTCTGCGCGTCGTCTTCGAGGATGAAGAAGGCAGTGTCGTCCCAGAACTTCGTATGCGAGATCATGTCCACGGCACGGCCCACCGCGAGGTCGTTGTCCGACACCGAAGCCTTAGGCGTTGGGCCACCGGGCGTAGTGCCGGCGGTGTGGTCGTTGGCGAGCCGCAGCATGACGAAGTTCGGCATCGTGTCGCGGCCGGCATCACGGTCGGCGACCCACTGCTTCAGGTGCTGTTCGAAGATCTGCACGCGGATCTGGTCGGGGATGCGGAGGTTGAAGTCCGGGCTTTCGACGGCGAAGTGGCCGACCAGTTCGGGCTTCGTGGCGATGTTCTTCGCGATGCGAGGGATCGGCCAGGGCCAGAGGTTCACACCGCCGCCCCAGTTCGCGGGCAGCGGTTCGCCGGGGTCGATCTCCGGCTTCGCGCAGGTCTCGCCGGGAAGCATGGGGCCATCCTGCGAGTTTGCGGTCTTGATCTCGCCGCAGAAGGTGGAGGAGATGTACTCGCCGAAGTGGTAGAGCGTCTTGCCGTGTTTGGCGAGATTGGTCCAGAGGTAGCCGCTGGCGGGCTCGACGACATCGGGGATGCGCTGCAGCAGCGGGTAGCCGGCCGAGACGACGCCCTCGAAGTCATATCCGCGTTCCGTTCCGCGGTAGTCCTGCTCCCACGACTTTTCGAGATAGTCGGTGCCGATGGCCGCGTTCGACCAGACGTGGCCATCGCCCGATACCTCGCCCGAGTCGAAGAAGTTGTCCAGCACGCCGAACTGCAGTGCGAGGGCGTGTTCGTTGGGCGTGATCTCCGAGCCGTACATGGCGAGGCTGGGGTCGCCGTTGCCGATTGGTTTGCCGTCCTTGCTCAGGTCGCCGAGGATCTGGTCGTAGGTGCGGTTCTCTTTAATGATGTAGATGACGTGTTTTATGCGGTTTGAAGAGCCGTCGGCGAAGACGATCTTCTCCTCGGCCGCCTTCATGCGGTTGGATTCAAGGACCTCGGCCGTGCTGGCCCTCAGGTTCTGTTCGATCGCGGCTGGGTCAAGCGTGGCGAGCGATCCGTAGAGCAGGGTCGCGATGTAGGTTGAGCGGGACTGCGGCGTCTTCGCCCGCTTCATGGCATCCGTCTGGCGCTGCGGAAAGTTGTTCGGGCCGGTGCCCTTGCCCTTGGCTGTCGCGACATAGACCCTGCCGCCGGTGACTGCGACGTTCATCGGCATCCACTCGGTGGGGACGAAGCCGATGGGCTCGACGAACCCTTTGGCGGCGGCCGCGCGGGTGAGCTTGGCTGTGTCGATCACGGCGAGCGCATCCGAGCCCATGTTGGCGACGTAGAGGCGATGCCCATCGGGCGAGACGACGAGAGCGGCGGGCTCCGCGCCGAAGTAGGTTTGGCCGGGAAGGCGGGTGTCGAAGTAGCCCTTTGTGCTGAAGGCCCCGGCGGTGAGATCGATGGCGGCGACCGCAT
>Ga0116226_10004270_pt1 | contig 12641 bp, 8 predicted proteins | sample S1TSphfallax_FD_89692 | JGI IMG/M metagenome (GOLD analysis project Ga0116226, IMG submission 89692) | Host-associated microbial communities from peat moss isolated from Minnesota, USA - S1T2_Fa - Sphagnum fallax MG | ecosystem: Host-associated > Plants > Peat moss > Unclassified | place: USA... | reverse complement strand
TGCGCGGGCGCCGAACCCGGATCGAGGCGGATCGCCTCAGTCAGTTCGACGGCCGCCTCCCCCGGCTGGCCGGCCTGCAGCAGCGCCCGGCCCAAATCATAGTGGGCGCCCGGAAACCGCGGATTGGCCCGCACCGCCTCTTGGTACGCCTCCCGGGCCGCTGCGGGCTCGCCGAGGCTTTCCCACGCGTGCCCGAGATTTGACCGCACCTCAGCCGAATCGGGTTCGAGCGCCAGCGCCGCTTCGAATTCCGCTTTCGCCGCCTCCGGCTTTCCGCCCTCCAGTTCGACCCGCCCGAGATTGCTGTGCGCGAGCCAGGACCGGGGTGACCGTTGAACGGTCGCCCTCCACAGCGTCGCCGAATCCGCAAACAGCGCCGCCTCGCTCCGCGAGACGAACGCCAAGGCCGCCGCCACCGCCAGGCCCGCGGCGGCGAGCAGCCTCCGCCCGCCCCGATGAGCGGGACCCACCTCTACCCACAGCCCACCCGCTGCAGCGGCGCCGAGACCGGCCATCCCAGCCAGGGCAATATAGGCCAAATGATCGGCGCGCGGCGCGACCCGCAGATAGGACAGAGGCACCAGCCCGATCACCGGAAGCAGATTGAGCAAAATCCAACCAAGCCCCAGCAACAGCGCCGCGCCCCAACCCCGGCGCGCTCTCCAGGCCGCGCCCAGCAGGGCCGCGAGCAGGAGCCAGGGAAGGATGGCCCAGCCCCGGTGGACGAACGGCTCGTACACGGGGGCCAATCCCACGGGAAAGATCCCCGCGCGAAGATACGCCAGCAGGCTCCATCCCGCCTGATCGAACCGAGCCCCGAATCCAAGGGCGGGCGCAGCATCGTGCATGGCCCGGTGGCCCTGAAACCACAGCGTGACGATCCCAAGAACCAGCGAAATCGCGAAGAACGGCAGGGTCGACCTCGCGTCCCGCCCCGCGATCCGGCCCCGGCGCCAGCCGAGGTAAACCAGGAGGAAGCAGGGCAGCATCACGACCGAGCTCTTGCAGAGCATCGCAACCGCAAACCAGCCCACCCCCGCCCAATAGTCCCACGCCCGGCGTTTGCCGTCATAATCGACATACGCCGTCACGGCCAGCAGGAGAGGCGGCAGCGAAACGGTATTCTTGAATTCCGCAATCCACGCCACGGATTCGACTGCCAGCGGATGGACCGCAAAGAGCAGACCGCCCACCCATGCTTGGGGGGCGCCCAGGCGGGCGAGCAGCCGCCAGAGCAGCCACGCCGAGAGAATATGGAGCCCCAGGCTCGCGAGATGATAGCCGACCACCTCCGGACCCCAGAGACGCCACTGCACCCACCGGAGCGTGTCCTTGAGCGGGAAATAATCGAGCCCCGCCGGCGAAACCCACGCGCGCCACCACCCGTCCGCGGACCGCACCCAGGGATTGTGCGCCACCTCCAGGTCGTCGTCCCAAAGCCACGTGCCGCGCAGGGCAGGCCAGATTGACCACGTGGCCGCAGCCGCAATCACCACGGCACGAAGCAGTCGGCCGGCCCAAGGCACCCGGCCGGGGCCTGCGGAGGCTTCGCCCGGCGGGGCGGAAGCATGCGCGACCGCAGTCATGACGGCGGAGTGAACCCGTGCATGCGCCGGACCCGCTCAAGATTATCCCGGGCCGCCGGATAATCCGGCTTAAGCCGCAGGGCTTCCTCGAATTCCTTCTCCGCCTCCGGCAGGTGTCCGCTCTGGGCCAGAATGCCGCCCAGATCGTTGTGGATATCCGCTGAGCGGGGATCGAGCTTCGCCGCGGCGCGAAGTTCGTTCGCCGCCTCCCACGGACGATCCAAAACCATGAGCACGCCGCCGTAATTCACATGCGCGTCGACCAGGTCCGGCCGAAGGGTTACGGCCTGGCGGTAGTATTCAGCCGCCGCAGCCGGCTTCCCCCGGTCCAGCAACGCGTTCGCGACCCGGTAGGCCGCCACGCCCAGGGCGTGGGAGGCCACCGCCTGCATCGAGGGCGTGGCCAAGGCGATTTCGTAGTGCTCGATCGCTTCGTCGGGACGGCCGAGGCTCACCAGAGCATTCCCCAGATCGTAATGGGCGGTGGCATAGCCCGGCACCAGGCGGAGGGCCTCCCGATACTGCACTTCGGCCGCGGTGAAATTGCCGTCCTCCGCAAGCGCGTTGCCGAAGTTATTCCGCGCGCCGGCATTGTCCGGCAGCTTGGCCACCACATCCCCCCAAAAACTCAGCACGCTGCGATAGACCGTGTTCCGTTGCACGGTGGTCGCGGCCAGGGCGCCCGCCAGCATCGCCACCACCGCGCCACCCACCCACCACGCTCGTCCGGAGGGCCATCGGCGCCCGCGCGCCACGGACTGGACCGCCGCGTAAAGTGCGACCACCGCCGCGGTCACCACCGCGGCGAGCGAGAGGTAGACCCGGCGCTCCGCAATGAACTCGGTGGAGACCGGGACCACGCTGGAGCTCGGGGTGAGGATAACCAGGAACCATGCGCCCAGGAAGCCCCAGGGAGAACGCCGCCAGAGGCCGCGCGCCGTGAGCCCCGCGAACGCGGCGAGCAGCACGAAATCCGCGAGCATCTCCGCGCGAGGACCGCCCAACGTGCGGCCATAGTCGGCGATCAAGGGAGCCGGCCAGACCGCGAGGCGGAGGTACAGCGCCACGGCCCGGATCTGCGTGAAGCTGTAGGCCATCCAGCTCACCTCCGAACCGAATCCGGCCGTGCCGCCGCGGGTCCCGGTATTGATCACCAAACACGCCAAAGGCACCCACGTTGCCGCCAAGGCCAGGTAGATTCCCTTCCGCGCCCTCCAGGCGGCGGCCGGCCCCGCGCTCAGGAACGTGCAGTCATAGAGGAAGAGCATCACCGGCGCGGTGACCATCACCTCTTTCGTGCCCATGCCCAGCAGGCAGCAACCGACGCACAGCCAGGCCCACCCTCGCGCTGGCCGATTCCCCTCCAGCCCGGAACTGGCCGAAATCGCCGGCTCGCTCGGCGGCGCGCCCGCGCCGGATAACTCCCTCTCATCGACGGGGACTGCCTTCGATTCGTCCGACCTGAGGACGCCCTTCGATTCGTCCTCGCCCCTGAGATCCGCCGCGCGAATGAACGCATACAGCGTCAAGAGGTAGAACATCCCCATCATCGATTCCACCCGCTGACTGAGATAGGTCACAGCCTCGGTCTGCACCGGATGGACCGCCCAAAGCAAAGCCACGGCCCACGCGAGCGGCAGGGCGGCTTCCCGCGGCACACCGACAACCCCGCGCATCAGAGTTCGGCGCACCACCCCAAACAGGGCCAAAGCAGCCGCCAGATGGATCGCCAGATTGCCGACATGATAGCCCCATGGCTGATCACCCATGAAGGTGCGATTGATCGCAAAGGAGAGATTCGCGATCGGTCGCCCCGCGACCGGAATCCCGTTGTTGGGCGGAAAGAGCGCTGCCCACCAGTTGTGCAACGTGGGATTGTCCACGAGGGTGCCCCGGTCATCGAACACGAACACCCCCCGAAAGCTGCCGGCGTAAGCCGCCAGCGTGGCCGCCACGATGCTCAAGGCGGCCCAAACGAGAGCCAACCGCGGACCGCGGAAGCGGTCCGGCTGGCCCACGCGCGGAACGGGAGACGACATCACAAACGGACGTAGCACGAAGTCGTCCGTACCCGCCAGCAAAAGCGGCCGCCCCGGATGGGGCGGCCGCGAAGACCGAAGGGACGTCGAGCCAGGCTCAGTTTAGAACTCCAAGCGGGCGCCGATCTGCATCGTCCAGCGGGACATATCGGAGTAGGTCGACGGAACGCCGAGGGTCGCGGTGTTGAACGTGTAGATGTACTGGCCGGTCGTCGAATTCAGGAACGTGCCGGCGACCGTCCGGGTGTTGAACGAATTGTTGTAATCCGTCACGACGCCCCAGTTCCGGTTCAGCAGATTGCCGAAGTCAAAACAGTCCCAGAACAGCACCAGCCGGGCCGACGCGTAGATCGGAATCTGCTGTTCGACGTGCACGCTGAGGAAATGCTCCCAGGGCGCGTACGAGCTGTTGCGGGGCACGACCCGCCCGGCATACTTCGCGAGGTCGGGCGTATTCTGGAGGAACTGGAAGAACGCCGCCTGCTCGGCCGCACTACCCCAGGTGACCTTGGGATCGTTGGGGCCGGTGGGCACGTAGAACAGCGACTCGCCCGAGATGCCCGAACCGTCGGCATCACCCTTGAACACGTAACTGTAGGCCTGACCCGTCTGGGCGATGTACTGGGCGGACAAGGTAGTCGTGGAGTTCTTGATATTGAAGAACTTGAACTGCTTCGCGGCCGTAAAGACAAACTTGTCCGGCACCGCGTACTGACCACGGTAGGCCTTGTTGTCATTCGGGTTCACGAACGGATTATCGCCATAGTTGCCTGAGGCGGTGGACGAAGGCGACGGATCGACTTGGGTGGCGTGCGTGTGGGAATAAGCCAGCGAGAACGACCAGCCGTCCTTCATCGGACGGTGGAGCTCCAGCGTGTATTCCTGTGCGCCGCCCTTGTTCGTGTTCTCGAGGTAGTAAACGGGCCCGATCAGCGGATTCGTGGACAGCGTGGTGCTGGCGGTCGAAGTCGTGCTCGTGCTGCCGCCCGTCGGCAGCGGGCTCAGGTTGTAGGCGCCCAAGCTGCCCGGCGTGATATTGCCATTATAGTGGATGGCGCCGTCAGGCAGATAAGCCGGTCCGGTAGTGGCCAGCTTGAGGTTAACATTGCGGGTAATGGCGTCTTCGTTGACCTGAGAGATATCGACATTGGCCGTCGCAATCAGGTCCCAGAACCCGAGCTCGCGGTCGATCGCGAGGTTTTCTTTCCAGTTCGAAGGCGCCTTGAACTTCGGGTCGGTCACATCGAACGCGGGTACGCTGGAGGAGGCAGCCGCATTCACCGGCGGCGGCACCGGTCCCGTGAAGGTGTAACCGGGAATCACCGCGGTCGTCGCCGCGCTGGAAGTGGAACCGGTCGAAACCGTGTTCAACTGGCCAGCGTTGTTGAACGAATTTTCCGTCCAAACCACCGGGTTCGCACCCAGGAAGAGACCGCCGCCCCCGCGGATCTGGGTCTTCAGCTTGAAGGGCAGCAGGTAGGTAAAGCCGAGTCGGGGCGACACGGTATAATTGCCGTTGATCGTCGTGTTATTCCGGTAGCCGAACGCGTTATAGAACAACGGGCTGAACGACGGATTCTGGGGCTCGTAGGGATAATCCATCCGGACGCCACCGACGATGCTCAGGCTGTCATTGACGTGCCAGGTATCGCCGATCAGCGGGGAGATATTCAGGCTGTAGTAGTGGGACACGTCCGACTGGAGCGTATAGCCCGGATAGGTCGTCTCCTGCTGGGCATACGTCGGAGTCCCGTTCAGGAAATCCTGGACGGTCGCGAAGGTGTAGCTGCCGAGCGTGTTCGGAATGAAGGTGTCGGTATAGCCGACCCGGTCGAAGGCCACGCCGAACTTGATCGTGTTATTGGCAATCGAGAAGTCCGCGTAGGCATGTTCCTCCTGTTCCCAGGTGTAGACGTTGTTCGTCTGATAGGCCCAATACTGGCCGAGGAAAAGCGAGAACGGAGCCGTGCCGCCGTTGATGCTGGCTCCGGGCACGTTGTCGATGGTCACGGCCGGGAAATCCGCACCGTTGAGCTTAGCCGTGCCATTGTACCGCTTGTAGGTACCTTCGATTTCGGTGTGCAGCGTAGGAATGAACTGGCTCCAATCGCTGTTCAGCTTAACCGTGTACGACTGGTCGGTCCGGTACGTGTTATACCACGACGAACTCAGCGAGGTCTCGAAACTGCTGGTGTAGTTGTAGAAGTTCGGCGCCTCGCCCGCCGTGTGGCGGAAGGTGAATTCGAATTTCTGCGAATCGCTGATATTCCAGTCGATCTTGCCCACGAAGCTCTGCTGCCAGGAATGATTGGTGGCCTGGAAGGAACCGGGATTGAAGCCATAGGAGGAGATGGACTTCTGAATGATCTGGGAATAAATCCCGCCCGAGTTGTCGGGGACGAAATTCTGCACGGGCGCCACCGCAATCTGACGGAATGTATCGTAGCCGATGAAGAAGAAGAGCTTGTCCTTGATGATCGGACCGCCGACGGTGCCTCCGACGGTGTGCGCCTGAATCTTCTCATGCGAGCCCGTCGAATTCGGCACCGGGTCCGCACCGCGGAAGTTCGTGCCCTCGTATAGATCGTAGAGGGAGCCGTGGAACTGATTCGTCCCTGACTTGAGTGTCGCATTCAGCAAACCGCCCTGGAAACCGCTGAACACCACGTCGTACGGGCTGAGGTCGACCGTGATCGACTCAATCCACTCCGGGGGGAGCGGATTGCGGAAGCCGGCGTAGCCATTTGAGTTCAGACCGAAATTGTCGGTCGCCGAAACACCGTCGATCAGGAAAAGATTTTCGCGGGGATTCTGGCCGGCGAAGCTGACCGTGTATTGCGAATCGCTCGGGCTGACCTGCATGACATTTGCGCGCGGATCGAGATTCTCGAGGTCCTGCACGTCGCGACGGACCGTGGCGATTTCGCCGACGTCCTTCGCGCTGAAGGAGGTGCCCAGGCTCATCGCGCCGGAATCGAACGTGTCGTCGGCGGTGGTGTTGACCTTGACCGCCTCCATCTTCACGACGGCCGACTCGAAGGTGAAGTCCGAGCGATAACGCGAGCCGACATCGATATAGATACCCGTGTTGGTCTGTCCGCCCGCGGACGATGAAACGGTCACGGTGTACGGACCGCCCGGCCGCAGGCCGTCGATGTCGTATTCACCCCGTGAATTCGTGATGGCGCTCGAGGTGGTGCCCGACGTCGTCAATACGGCTGTGACTTTGGCGCCCGCGACGGGCTTGCCGTCGGAGTCCGTGACAAAACCGTTGATGTCGGAACTGGTCACACCTTGGCCGAAGCCGGTCGAACTGAGACCGAGGACGAGGCCCAAGGCCCCGATCCAAAGCCAACGAAGGGAAGTCGAATGCATAGTTAGTGAGTTGCTTACACTGGCGGTTCGCTGACGTGGGCTGGTACCCCGTGAATTCGGCGCGTAGAGTAACCGATTCGGTGGCGAGAAAGTCGACGGGCTCGCGCGCAGTCAAGCATCGATATCCGGAACAAATCGCTCGTTTCCGAATTGTGACGCATAGCGGGAAAACCGTGCCGATTGCGCTACCGCACGATGGCGGCGATGCAGAGTGCATGGAACGGAATTCGCCGGCCCATTCCCGTTACGGGCCGAGATCGTTGTTAATGCGTTTACTAGAAATGGTTTAACTCACCGCATGCGCCGCTTGGCACGCAACGAGGTAAGGGAAGTCGTCCGCACGAACTCACCTCCAACCATTCCCTCGCATATGAGCACCCTCCCGACCGCCACCGCCCCGAGTCTCCTGCCCGACACCGAATTGGTCTGCCGTTTCAACGGCGGCGACGAATCGGCGTTCGTCGAAATCATGCGCCGCTATCAGACGAAGATCTTCTCCATCGCTCTCGGCATGCTCCACAATCGGGCCGACGCCGAGGAGATCACCCAGGACACGTTCATCCGCGCACACCGCGGCCTCGGACGGTTCCGCGGCGACTCCTCGCTGGCCACCTGGCTGCACCGGATCGCGGTCAATCTCTCTCGCAACCGCTACTGGTACTTCTTCCGGCGCCGCCGGCACGCCACCGTCTCGCTTGACGGCGCGCTGCCCGGCGAGGGCGACGCCACGTTCTGCGATCTGGTCTCGGCCGAGGCGCCCGATCCCTCCCAGGAAAGCTCGCGGAATGAATTCGAGGACCTGGTGGCGACCTGCATGAGCCAGCTCGAAACCCGCCACCGCGAGATCCTGACGCTGCGCAATGTGCTGAACCGTTCCTACGAGGAGATCGCCCGTTCCCTCGGCATCAACGTCGGCACCGTCAAGAGCCGGATCGCCCGCGCCCGCGAGAGCCTGCGCGTTCGCCTGGCGGAGAACTGCCCGGAATTCTCCCGCGAAGTGGATCCGTCCGACTGGTTCGAGCCGGCGCGCGGCACGGGCCGGGTCGCGCTCGCCGGGGCCTGATGCGCCGCCCTGGAGCGGCCCGCGGCCGGAGACGAGGTCAGGGTCGAGTCGGACGGGAAGGCGCGGCCGGCGGCGAAGAGGTCGCCGGGCGCCCCGCAACCGGGGCCATTACGCGGGCCACCGGACCGGCTCGGTCGGCCCCCGCACCGCGCAGCCGATCGATGGCTGCGACGTAGGCTTCGATGCCACGGGCCACCGCTTCCGCGTAGCGCTGGCGGAATTGCGGATCGGCCAACCGATGGGCCTCCGCCTCATTGGACAGGAAACCGCCCTCGATCAGGATGGCCGGGCATGGCGCCAACTGCAGCACCTTATCATGGTCGTGTTTCAAACCCCGATCAATCATCGGGAGTTCCTTCCGCAGCGTCTGCAGCACGGCAAACGCGAGGAGGCTGTTCCACCGGTCGTTGACCGCGCTGGGGTTGGCCAGATCGTCGTCCGCCGGCACCCGCAGATTCTGCCGCCGCATGGGCACCTGAAACTGAGGCGTCTGGCGATAGTCCTCGATGCCGGCCGCTCCCTGTCCCGGCGGCGGCTCGCCATTGAAGTGCAGGCTGATGAACAGATCCGCACCTTCCCGTCCGGCGAGCGCCGGGCGGCTCTCGAGCGCCAGGGTGCGGTCCTGGGTGCGGGTCAGTCGGACCGTGTACCCCGCCCGTTCGAGAATCGCCTGCAGCCGTTTGGCGGTGTCGAGGGTGAGGGTCTTCTCGTACAGCTTCAGCCGGTCGTTGACCTTGCCCTTGTCCTCTCCGCCGTGGCCCGGATCGAGGACAATGATCCGCGGATGGCGCGGTGGCGGACCGGCGAGGTCCGGGCGTAACCATGCGACCAAGGCATGTTCGAGATCGACCCGGGAGATATAGAATTGCCCGCGATGGACCAGCACCGGGTCGCCGAGGAAGACGCGCAGTCCCTCGATGTCAGCCTCCTTGGCGCGATCGACGAACCGCGCGACCGGCCGGGCTCCCTCCTTGAGAAAGACCGCCAGTCCGAGCGGCGCGACGGAGACCCTCAATCCCATCGCGCCCGCCGCATCGGACAGCTTCACGTAATCGACCGCACCCAGCCGCGTGCCGCGCAGATTGCGCACCGCCGGCGCCACGGCGTCCGACGACATCGCTAGCGCCGCGCCCGCCAGCGCCAGGCCGATGAAGGCGGCGCCCAGGCAGCCGGCCAGTCTCAGCGCGAGCGGCCGTCCGACCGCGGGAATTCCGGACGCCGGACCCACTGGCGCCACAACCATGGCTGCGCCCGCCCGCTCAGACGGGCTCGGACTCTCCGTCCGTCTCGCCGTCGACGTCGGGCTCCGCCGCCACTCCTCCGCCCTCGGTGCGCTCGTGGAATTTCAGCTTCCGCTTGTTGGGCGGCAGCGGCGTGATCATCACGTGGATATTCCGCCCGATCAGCTTCGGCTCCGCATCGGGATGACCCATGCCGGCGAGTTCGACGACCGCGCTCTTCATCACATTGAAGCCGATCTCCGTGCGGGCCATTTCGCGGCCGCGGAATTTCAGCCGCAGCTTCACCTTGTTGCCGTGGTCGAGAAATTCCTCCGCATGCCGCAGCTTGGTGTTGAAATCGTTGGGGGCGATGCGCGCGCTGAACTCGATCTCCTTGATCTTGCTGCCCGTCGACTTCGCGTGCGAATGCTTCTTCTGCTCCTCGTACACATACTTGCCGAAATCCATGATTCGGCAGACCGGCGGCTGGGCGTTGGGCGCCACCTCGACGAGATCGAGCCCGTTCTCGAGCGCCAGCGTCACGGCCTTGGGCGTGTCGATGATTCCGAGCTGCTTGCCCTCGGGTGAAATCACGCGCACCTGCGGAACCTTGATGCGGTGATTGCGGCGGATGTTGGCGAAAGGGTCGACGGTGCGACCGCGATATTGACCGGAAGGGCGGCCGCTACTGGGGCCGGCAGGGAAGGACGGAGTTGCCATCAATGGTGTCTAAGGTCGCCTATTCTGCCGCCTGATTCAGAGTGAACACAATCTAAAACCGCGATCCGATCGCCCGCGCAACTCCCGACCGGGCCCCCAGCCGCCCGGCCTCGGACGGTCGCCGGTTCGCTCGACGCTTTGGGCGTGAAACCGAATTCTGCCCAATGGCGAAATCCGCCAGCAGCCGTTCAAACCGCGAAGCTCTCGCCACAGGAGCAACTGGCCTTCGCGTTCGGATTCGTGAACTTGAAGCCGCCGGCGATGAGCTGGGTCGAGTAATCGAGCACAGTGCCCTTGAGGTACAGGGCCGTCTTGGGGTCCACCAGCACGGCCGCCCCGGCCGTGCGGACCAGGATATCACCGCGTTTCGGCTCGGGCGCGAAGCGGAGCTTGTAACTGAGCCCGTTGCACCCGCCCCCGGTGATGGCAACCCGCAGAAAATCTCCCTGCTGTTCGCGGGCGCAGAGAGCCCGGACCTTCACCCCCGCCGCCTCGGTCAACCGGATCAAACCCTCGTTGCCCTCGCGCCACAGCGGCGCCGCACCCGGGGCGGCGGGACCGGTCGCTGCGGCCGGCAGCGGCGAGGCCACGGAGGGGGCGGCCGGAGAGGGGGCGGTGAGCGTGGCGGGCACGTCAGACCTTCGCATGCCCGCGGGCCCGAAGCAAGCGCCGGGCGACGGCCACCGCCTCGGTGAAGCTGCGCGCGCTGGCGGTTCCGGTCCCCGCCCGACTGAACGCCGTGCCGTGGTCCGGACTCGTGCGGACGAAGGTCAGGCCCATCGTCACATTCACCGCCTCGTCGAAATCGACGGTCTTCAAGGGCCCCAGGCCCTGGTCGTGATACAGGGCCAGCACGCCGTCGAATTCGCCGCGCAACTGGCGGGCGAACAGGGTGTCCGCCGGCTCGCAGCGGGAGAGCCGCGGATACTGCGGCCGCAACGCGTCCAGGATCGGATCGATCAGGTCTCGTTCCTCGGTGCCGATCAGGCCGCCCTCCCCCGCATGCGGATTGAGTCCGCAGACCGCCAGACGGGGCCCCTCGCTCCCGCCCAGTCCCTCGGCCCGCAGCAATGCGTCCGCGGCGGCCACGGTCCGTGCGAAATTCGCGGCGGTCATCTGGGCCGGCACGTCGCGGAGCGGCACATGCCAGCAGAGCAGCGCCACCCGCAACCGGCCGCCGCAAAACGCCATGGTGGGCGCGCCGCCCCACCGCGCGGCGAAAAACTCCGTCTGTCCCGGGAAGGGCCAGCCGATCCGCGCGAGCCGCTCCTTGCTCACCGGCCCGGTCACCACCCCGGCGAATTCGCCGGCCAGACAGCCGGCGGCCGCGCGTTCCAAAGCCGCCCAGGCCAGCAACGCCCCGTCGCCATCCGGCCGCCCCGGCACGGCCGCATAGTCCTCCAAGCCCACCACGATCGAAGCGCCGCAGGGCGGCAGCTGGGAGAGCCAGCTGACCGGGCCGATGACGGCGATGTCGCGCGCCTCCTCCGGGTGTTCCCCGAGCCACGCCGCGATGATCTCCGGACCGATGCCCGCGGGATCACCGCAGGTGAACGCGAGTCGGGGATTTTTCATGAAACCGGCGGTCGGCCCTCGCGGCGACCGGCGTGGCGCGCCGCCCTCATCCGTTGCTCCCCGTTTCAGGCTTCATCGCCGTCTTCGAGGGGTTTGCGCCGCGCCCGCACAAAGCCCCGCTTGCCGCCCGCAAAAAACTCCAGAAACCGGGTCGGCTCGGGTGCGGGGAACGCCCCGCTCGCCCGCGCCGCCGCCGCCACCTCGCGGATGTTGCCCGCCGTAAAATAGACGACGCGAAAGGCCTCCTTGAGCTGGCGGATCGATGCCGGGGGCACGCCGCGCCGCCGCAGTCCGATCAGATTGAGTCCGACGATCTCGTCGCGCTCGGCCGCCAGCGTGAACGGCGCGATGTCGCGCGTGAACCGCGAGCCGCCGCTGACCATGACGCCCTCCCCGACCCGGATGAACTGGTGGTAGACCGAACCGCCGCCGAGGATGGCGTGGTCGCCGACGGTCACGTGACCCGCGAGCAGGACCGCGTTGGCGATGACCACCTGGTGGCCGACCACGCAGTCGTGCGCGACGTGGCAGCCCGCCATGAGCAGGCAGTTCGCGCCCACTTCGGTCAGGCCGCCCGCGTGGGTGGCGCGGTGGATTGTCACACTTTCCCGGATACGGGTCCCGGCCCCGATGCGGACGCCGGAGGCGACGGCGCGATCGAACTTGAGGTCCTGCGAGTCGCCGCCGACCACCGCGAAGGGATGGACCTGCACGCCCTCGCCGAGGAGGGCGCCGCGCTTGACGATCGCATAGGCTTGGATCTCGCATCCCGGGCCCACGGTGGCGCCGGGCTCGATGATCGCGGTCGGGTGAATATCTGCCGTCATGAAGAGGGGGGTGGAGCCGCGACCGCCGCCTTGGTCCGGCGCGGCGCGGACCCGCGGTCTGCGAGGAGGTCCATCTGCGCGGCCTTGAGCAAGTCGTATTTCTTGAGAATCCGGATCACCTGGAGGGTGTCGCTCTTGCCGTAATTGCGGTGCGCGTCGATCTTGTCGACGAGATCGAGCAGCATGCTGCGGAAGGAAATGACGGCGTCCACGCCGCGCTGCTGGAGCAGCGCGAT
>Ga0116226_10004269_pt1 | contig 12642 bp, 9 predicted proteins | sample S1TSphfallax_FD_89692 | JGI IMG/M metagenome (GOLD analysis project Ga0116226, IMG submission 89692) | Host-associated microbial communities from peat moss isolated from Minnesota, USA - S1T2_Fa - Sphagnum fallax MG | ecosystem: Host-associated > Plants > Peat moss > Unclassified | place: USA... | reverse complement strand
TTTGTGGCTTTACCCTACATTGCCTCATCCTCCCGGGCCCCTTGTTTGTGGAATTGCCCCACTTTGTGGCTTTACCCTACATTGCCTCATCCTCCTAGGCCCCTTATGTGGAATGCCTCCGGGCAGGGGGTTTCCATTACAAGTACAAATTAATAACCTCATATAGTGTTTCTTTCACTGGCAAATTTTTGCCAAAATTCAACCTAAAATATATGGTTTCAACCTACACAAAGGATTTTTCATGGAAAAAATGACCCACATTCACCAGATTTTTTTTTTTTTAAATTTCAAACAGCCAAAATTTTATGATAAGTCCCAGTAGGAAGCCAAGAATATAGAAAGATTCTATTTTTTTCTATTTTCGTATTAGTATATAACCAAACTTGGCTAAATTATTTTTTCAAATCATCATTGTTGCTTTGGCTACATCACAAAATCCTTGAAAGAAACCCCGCCCTTATATGGCAAACTAGAGTTCCTAAATCAAGCACTCATGTGCCAAAACTTGAAAATAAACTTTCATTAAATTATGTTACAATGACATTGTGGGGGTCAAGATTATCAAAAACTTAATATCTTTAAAAATTACATGCCAGGGTTGAGACCACCCCACCCAGATTAATCTAAAACTGCGACTCATTTGAAACCGGCCACAGTGAACCAGGACCCACTAGCGCACCATGAAGGATGGATGATAAGTGATTAGGAAACAGTTTTCTGTTGAGTTCCACTTCCCTGGTTAACCATGGTGGTTACAATGTGCATATCAGGACCAATGGTGTGATTGCAATTTGTACTAATATCAATATTTTATTTTACTAAAAATTCTAAAAACTTGTTGGTATCAAAATTTTCATTTTTTTCAAATTGATGATTTTTCAAGAAAAAGAAAAAGAAAAAATAGTTGAATTTACAGTAGAAAATCAAAACTTTCCCCAAAAAAATCAATTATTTTTTGAAAAAATGAAAAAACTTTCTCTAGAGACCAAAAAAAAAAAACACTAGTTGAGATGTTGAATAAAATTGTTACACACACATCATTACAATTATTATGGTAAAATCCTCGATGGTATTATTTCTTCCCTCATACGGGAGGTCATTGTGGAAAGATTAGTTGATTGAATGTCAATAGGAAACCTAAATATATGCCTACTATTCATTTTCCACAATATAGTAATGTGGCATGTGCCATTAGCCCAAGTATGAATAGGACCTTGACAATAATATTCAATTGTGACAAAATATTTTAATTTTAAATTAATATATAATGATAAAAATTACATAATTTTATTTTTTTTCTAAGGAGGGAATGTAGCACCTTACATTCAAATCACAAAATCACTTCCAAGAAATCTCCCTTAATTTTTAACAATACCAAAAGCTTGCCCCACTTTTTTTTAAGTATTTAGTTTTCATTTGTTGATTTTTTTGACAAAATTGTTCAATATTCAAGAAATATTGCACCATAGATCTAAACACTACTAAATCACCTTGGTGCACCCTTCTTCATTAAGGGCTTTTCAATAGTGCTAAGAACACAACAATGAAATGTGGTGGCTTGGAAATGTCATGCGCTATCATATCTGAATGTCTAAATTGTCTACCAAAACATATCAACATAAACTCCTATTACACAAGTGCACACACATAATCAAATCATATTCAACTGCATCTTGAAGGAATCGAAACCTTTTATTTAAGCAAAGAAACTTGCTTGGACAACCTCACAACACAAAACACATCGTCATTTTCAATTACACAAAAACAAACCCAAAAAAAAAATTCTTCACAAAACTTTAAAGTTTCAAAAATCATAAATGAAATTCCAAATCACAAAAACAAGGTATTATCCTAAATTACTAAAAAGAACATTTTTCATGCTAAGATTATTTACTTGCTTAAAATATCTAATTAAATTATGTTAAGAGGTGAAATTGTAGCCCCTAATCAGTACCATCCTCCAAAAGGTAAGATTGAAGGAACAAAGTTAACATCTTATTACTCAACCAAAAACAATTACCCTCACTAACTTATTTCACTCAAGTAGTAAATAAGAAGTCATACAAAAACCAAATGAAAAAGGTATGGTTTGTTGTCCAATAACAAACCTACCATCATGTATGTAGGCTATTATAAGGGGGTAGGGGAAGAAAATAGAAAATGGTAGTATGGGAAATGATCATAACCCAAAGTACTTATTCTCCAAGGTTCTACAGTACCTTCAATGCCCTTGGGTGTTGTCCTAGTGGGTTGTGTAAACCTCCTACAACTATTGTCCCACATCAGCCATGCCTGCAAGCCCTTTCATGATTATGCATGTTGCTTGCACCACTTCAAAATGCTTCCCCATATATATCATTTGTAGCACATTACATCAACTCAAGGCCATTACCTACCACCTATAACATTACATTCTCATCTACAGACGGCTACATGTTGGTTTTCCCCCTTCTTTCTGCCACCAAGTATTAGTTCTTACCTTCTTGTGGCAACTAATAATTTATTACTCTATAAACTACCAAGTGATATGCATCTTTACTCTATGTTTTAAAATAAATGTAGAAATACCAAGTCAAGGAACAACCTACTTGGTATAATATCAAACTATTTTACCTTCCACACATCCTGATAGATTACATACACACTAAAACACATTAGATTCCTCAACATTTTCCCTTAAAATCACACACAAATACAATTACATTTCCTCACTATTCTATCTTCCATAGTAGTATAATACACATTTTTCCAAGAGAGTCCTTCATTCCAACCTCCAACTACAAAGGTATCAAATGCTTTAAAAATTCCCAAACATTTCTTTTAATCCTCCTTCACAAATCACACAAGGCCCACATTGACCCCAATAAAATAAGGCCCTTATCTTAATCCCTTCCTAAATCTTTTAGATGATTGAGTAAATTACCCCCAATCACTCACTAACATGAACTACTTAATCCCACTAGCTTCACCCTTTGGATAAGGGAGGGTAAATCTACCATTAGTAATTCTTAATTATTAGGAGTCCTATGGTACTAACTAGGCTAGAAATTTCTATTCGCTGACAAGTTGCATTCATACTAATCATGACAACTATCATTTCCTATCATATTTAAGCACATAATTGTCTACCATAACATATCAACATAAACTCTTGTTAAATAAACACTCACACACACAAAATCAGCCCCCTATATGGGGATAAGGTACTTATGAGCTAGCTAGTAGAACTTATGTAAGTTATGGGATGACTAGAAATGGACACCTTGGTTTCAAATGGTGAATTCAATGGGTTGGGTGTTAATCCATTGAACATTGATCACATACTAGGGTGAAAGCATGGTAAAGTATGCCAACAAATGATTTTTTTTTAATGGAAAATATCCATAAATTAAGCTTTAATATATTGAACTCATGAATATTTTATATTTTAATGATCAATAAGAAGAAGTTCTTTGACTTCATTGAATAATATTAAAAGATTGCATGCTTTAATATGCATTTAAGTACATTTTTTTATAAAAAAAGTACATGAAAGTATGTGTCCCACTTTTGAACAAGTGTATGAAAATATGATGAAAATACAATTTTAATTGGATTTTTTATACTTTCAAATGGATGAAACACTAATACGTGTCAATGTGTTTTTAATTTTTGCATATTATAATCATAATCTACATTCACAATAAAATTTTATTAAAAAAATCTATACATTTTAATTTTTTTAATGTTTACAATCCAAAGTTCAAAAACTTGACTTGTGATTACAATAGCTTTTGGTACATGTTAGTATGACTATACCCAAGAGCACAATTTGGTGAGACGAATGCAATTTGAAAAAAAAACACGAAGGATTCATTACCAAATAAACATAAATACTTAACCCACTCTTGTCCTTGTGTTACATAAACTTTTAGGTGGTGAACTTTTGCACCATAAAAAATGTGAAGTGTTGTGTTGTTGAATTTTTTTATTCTTAGTATCACATTGTTGTTGCAAAACATGGAGGAGGTTTATGGAACCACCAAGCGGCTACATCAATATTTTGAAATGGTGGGCACCATTGAGTTAAATGATTTCATTTAAGAATTTGACATATGTTGTGATATGTAATAGATGCACAATTCATAACTATTCACACCCTCCATGACATGGAAGGGATTGTTTCAATATCTTGAAGGGCTAGCTATGGATTATTACCATGACTTTTGTTGGACCCATGAAATGAAAATTGAAAAGTTTGTTGTATTAATTATGAAATTATGTTTCAATCACCAAAGGCACTATTGTTCCATGTATAATTTCATCTAATTCAAGTGGAAGTTTGACATGAGGATGTGTTAGTGTTTTGCTTTTCAACTTGTGGGCAAAGACCATTGCCTAAATTCAACCCCCTAATGGAGTTTTTCTAAGGGTTGAAAAGAAATTACCAAAGCATACAAATGAAGAAGTTATGGAATTTGTAAGAGTTTCAATACAAAACCAATGCAAATTTGTGTGAAGCATATGCACATATGTGAAGGTTCATTATTGCGATTCAAGGAGTGATAAAAGTTCACATTGTCCAATTCCAATACAAAATTTTGGGCAAGGAGTTTAGGTAGAAAGTGCAAGATGCTACGAAATATTGCAAGCTAATTAATATGCCTTGGTAGATGTGTATATGTTGGCAACAATGATTGAATTGAATATGGTGGAAGAAAAAGTGATGATGGTTGGTTTTAACATTTGGACAATCCAACTATCTCAACCACAAATTCAACAACAGTGTGGACAATTAAACAAAGTTGTTCCACAAAAATCTAATGGGTCTTCAAGAGGAAATCAAGCACCAATGGCATTATTCTTGGGACAATAACAATCAAATGAAAATTATTGGATGTGTGGAGAAAATCACCTCAAGGATTGTTCACAAAAGGGCAAGGGGCAAATTTAAATCCAATGTGTGTAGCTACAATGTGAGCATTATGGCAAGTTGGGTCATAACATAACACATTTGTTATGATGTGCATCCCGAACTATGACCACATTTGAAGTGTGGAAATCAAGGTGGTTGGGGGTGTGGGAATAGCCTTACCCAAAAATGAAAAGGTGACCAAGAACAAAATATAGGGAGTAACACTATAAGAAACATGTCAAAATGTAACCACTTGATTTGTGACTAATTGTTGCATGCAACTAGCCTTAGTAAGTTTTTCAACTATTTCCTAAATTATATACATTTTGGTCACTTTTGCAAATAAAATTCCACTAGTCACATATGTCACCTATATTAACAAGTCATAAAATCCCATTTTTCTTTGGTGTTTGTCAACAAACCTATTTACAATATTCATATGCTTATATTTTAATTCCAATAAAACATAATAAAATTATTTCATGAAAGTTTTTGAAAGTCTAATGAAGCAAATTTTCACTTTTAAAACATTTAAAATTCTTGAAAACCTTTGTTGTCCTAAAGTAGTCCCCTCTTTACATGGCTACCAAAGCTTATTGTTTCTTCACCTAGTTCCCCCAACATTCCTTTCAAACTACCCCTTGTACTATTTATGTTATTTATAGCCTAGATGCCAATTACTTTCCTTCACCATTGCCATGGTAAAAATTCAAATGATTGTATTGGTCTCCTTGTCAATTTGACAAATTTAACAAGACATAAAATCTAAAGAACAATCTTTGATATGGTCACCAAATTGAAAGTCCTCATTCTTAAAACCCAATGAAGTGGCTAAAACCACTACAACTTTATTATGAATGATCAAGGTGGAAAAAAACTATCATAAGGGGTAGGGACTACTCTATATTAGGTCATAAAAACACTATGGGACATAATTCCTTTGTTACAATAATAGGAACACAAAGTTAAATTAGAAAAACTTGAAGAAACAAATAAGGAAATAAACCATGCCTATTTACTACATTGGGAACTAATTGAATAGTTGAAAACAATGGGAAAATGATTACATTAGTATTAAGACATAGAAAAAGAAACAATGACAACTTCCATGCCAAGTTTAAAACCCCAAAAAAAACCATAATTTAAAGTAGAACCCAAATACAAATGGTTCTTAGTGTATAGGGGTAGTCCTCTCCTCTAAACAATTTTATTGTAAACCATCAACTTTAATTCACTAGACACCCAAACATCCCCTTTCACACACTTACATGTACACAATACCCTTTCTTTCTAAAACTCACCCCACCTTAAATAACCAACTCCCCTTATTGAAGTAAATGGTGGCTACCTATATCCAAATCCTACCTATAATCCTCCTACCCTTATTTCCCTATATTATTTCATTAATCCTTATGATAATTATTGAAAGGTAGGTATGCAAAGTTCACTGTACTTTAATAGGGTAAAATTTGACTTACCCTATTGCTACAATAACTATAATCTTATATATTAATTCAGTAAGTCAATATGTATGTCCGTCTATCGAGGTCTTGAAACCCAAATCAATAATAAAACTGTCCCCCCGAATTCGAGGGCCCAAAAACTATTCAGGACCTCGAGTTTTTACTTTTTACTTTTACTTTTACGTCCGTTTCCGCGCAGCAACTACCAGAGGTCCTTACTTCTTACTTTTACTTTTACGTCCGTTTCCGCCCAGCAACTGCCGGAGGTCCTTACTTCTTACTTTTACTTTTACGTCCGTTTCCACGCAGCAACTACCGTCGTCGATGGGGGAGATATTTTTGGGATTTGGAGGGTGGGTGAGGAAATTTGGGTGCGTTTTTTTTGGGCTAAGGGTTTAGGAGGGTCATGATTTTTATTTTTTTCATGGACGGGGGGGTGGGGGTGGGGTTCTAGGGGTCTTACTAGGTGGAAGGGAATCGGAGTGGGAAATGCGAAGGACCGGGTGGGGGGGATCGACGGGGTGCATTATGCACCGGGTTCACACTAGTAAGGTATAATAGCTGTAAAACATTTTAAGTAAATGTTCCTTGACATGAGTAATTGATTAACTACCACTATTATAGGATGTATTGGTTCTAGTAATGTGGCTCCATGCATGAAGCCCAACCCTACCAAATATACCATAATAGACAAATCAAGGTTCCGTATTGAATCTTATGGCCTTGGAGCAAAATGGGTAGTAATCATAATAGCAAGTTGTTACTCCAATTGGTAATCCCAACTACCATGCCTTGGTTTACAAGAACTTGATTAAAATTATAAAAGGTGAAAATGTATAGGCCAATAATTAAAAAAATTAGGTGGTAGTTAATTTTTTTTGAAGAAAATATTTAAAATATGCTTGAAATTCCAATCTAGCCACAAGTGGGGTTGGAGTTAAGCCACATAAACATGGAGGACTTGGAAATGGAGGCTTTTTCTTCTTTAAGTAATTTCATAAGGTTATGTGACCCTATTCATTTTTGACAGACTAATTTTTGTTTGATTAAAATGCTTACAATTGAAACATTTTTTTTATGTTTTTTTAACAACCTTTAACATTTTTCTTCACATAATTTCTTTTTGCCACTAATTCAACATAAATATGTTGGGTTATTTTTACCATTTAGTTAATGTAAACATGCCAATGGAGCCATTACACTTGTTTTTTCTTGGTTGCTATTTCACCATTTGGGAGAAATCATTTGTAAATATTTTGCACTTGTGGGCATTAGTATAATACATGTTCAAGAAGATAATTAAATGAAACATGTTACCATTATATTTGGGGGCAAGGCTATGAGTTGGATTTAATGAAATTATTATGGAGATTGTGCAATACATTGTGGTCCATGCATGGTACTTATAGATTTTGGAATGATTATTGACATAGTTATTAGAATCTCATTCATGATGGTAAGCTATTGTGGTATTGTTACTGGCATGGACCTTAGTCTTGTACTTCTAACAAAAATTGTTAATCCTTTGCTTTTTGCCATGTTTAATTACACAACTGTTAAACCCATGTTGATTGTAGAAATCACATTTGGGACATAATAGTAGGCAATTGAATGCAATTGCATTGCACCATTTTGGGGGCTACTTTATATGTGCATGTTGATGCCCATGTACCTAAATTATTGTCACGTCTAATGAGGCAACAAATGAATTTGACAACCAAGCTTTTTATAATTAATTTTACATATGGGATTTGAACATTAATGTTATTTTTTCCAAATGATATGTGGTCTTTGACTAAAACATCAATGTTGTGCAATTTGGTGCAATGTCCAACATGAATTCAATCTTCAATTAAGAGTAGCTAATAGATGCTAAGGTCAAACCTCCAATAAGTTCATAGGAAATTGATATTTTAATGCCATGTTTGTTGTTTTTCTTTGATCATTTTTTGAGGTTCCTTTGTTTTGGTTGTAAACTAATGAAACATTTCAAGGGATGGATGACAAGGGTTGGAACTTCCATGCACAACAAGAAAGTGGTTCCCAAGGGCTAAACCTTTGTTTGTTCAAGCTTTCAATAAAATCATGAAGGTATTGTTTTGTTCTCAAAAAATATTGACTTGTTATGATTAAAGATCATACATTTGTGAATTAGGTATACCATAATTTTTGTACCAATTTGTGTTGATAGTTTTGTTGACCTATATATTTTGTTCATATGTTCATTGTTTAGATTTGGCCAATTGTTTGTGGGTTGAAGGAGCATGGCATAAAGGGTTGTAATTTTATTTTTATAAACCAACTAAACCATAAAAATAATCTCAAAGCGATTTTCTAAAAAAAAGCTTGACTAAACTAGTTGGTTTGTTGACAACACCAATGTCTATTTGCTGCACCAATTTTTGCAAGGATTGTGATTTATATGCACATGTTCTTGAAACTGTAGTGGATTTAAGCCTAGTTTAGATCAACACTTGTCAAATCCCTTTAATATTTTTTTAACATGCTTGAATTAACTTGGAAGTCATGGATAATGTGTGGCATGTATGGTGTTTGTGGAATTTAGGATCTAAGAAGCCATGCAAGGGTCTTGGAGAACAATAAATAGTGGAATGGTGAAGAATGCATCATTTTAATTCATAATTTTATACATAGTTTTTGTTCTTTAACAACTTACAAAGTTACAAGATTGCACCTACTGGTATGAATGGGGTTGTTTCAACAAAGATACTGGGAACAAGTGTCATGGTTATTTGCCAACTCTTTTTTTATAAAATTCTATTGTTTTAAAGTGTTTTGGTCCCTTGCCCATAAATATTGTGGCATATTCCACTAATTTAACTTTTGGTGGTCTTTTGACTGGTTGTTCAAATGTTTACATGTTATTTTTTGTGCCACTAGGGTGCATTAATAAATAAATTGATTCTAGGGAGTAATTTGGTGATAACTAGTGCATCATCACAATTGTTAAGCATGATAGCAACTCCATGTAAAAATCATATACACTAGTCTTCCATGATCAAGATATGAAGTTGAAAACCAAGGGAATAAAATGCCTCAAATGCATGTGGTTATCACGCCCCATTTCAGTAGTGTATTTTCTAGTGTACTTATGTTAAGTAATGTTAGTTTTTCACAAAATTTTAAGTTCTATTAGTGAATTACTAAAGTGGAGTTCATGTGTTCATTGGACAACTTTGAATTTTTATTATTATTGGCATATTAGTTGTTCGCCATTATATGATTACACCAATAATAATCATTATTTTGAATTTATATAAGATTATTGCATGTTCAAAGCGGTTCCTAATCATTGTGTCCAAGGTTCTAATGGATTTGAGATCTTGAAGTCCACATCCTCTAGTGCTAATTGTGCCACCTCAATATTCATTGAAGTTCATTAAACTAAAGTTCATTTAACTTTCCTAGATTTCTACTCAAGTCCATGGGTAGCCATTTATACATATAATTGTGGCCAAAATAATGAATATTTGGTGTCCTAGGTGGATAGGAGTGGAGTTCAATGTAATAGATTAGTGCATGGTGGAATCACATCGAGGTGTTCCCCATGCATTTTAAATCATTAGGATTTTCATTAAAAAAATGCCTATACTCCATTCCAATGCAATTAAACCATCCCCCTTGGAATTTGGGTGGAATGTCTCGTGGATTGGGATAGGTTTTGTAATAGTGTGTACAATTTTTTGAAATGGAATCTAACAAACTAACTAGTAAGCTTGCATGATGGGCATTCATGTTACTATGCAAAGATTATTAATCAAGATGAATATGGGTTAAATGGAACCCATGCACAAGTTAACAAGATGGTATTAGAGTTAGGTGGCATGGGGAGACCAATGAAGAAATGGTGCTAGGATTATTCCAACATCATGGCAATGAAAGTGCCTATGATTATTCCAACAAAAGGCAATATGCTTGGGTTTTTGAGGCTATTGCTCACCCCAATGGACCTAACGATGTTCATGAGGATCCTACATTAAGGTGAAAACACACTATGGTGTTGACAAAAAAATGTCACAGTTTGATAGTTTTCAATACCTATGAAACTTTGATATATCATGGTGGATGCTTGGAAAACATTTTGTAATTAAAAATTTCAATTATTAGTGGTTTACATCCCAATATATCATTGTATCATGAAATTGTAGCAAATATGAACAAATTAATTATTAATTAAAGTACATTTTCACTTTGCAATAGCCATGTCACAATGTTGTAGTTAGAAAAAAGGACTCTGAAGGACTAGATTTAATGATAGTTGATTGATGAAATTTTGCACATGTATAAAAAAAATTACCATGAAAAATAATCTTCTTCTTTGAAAATTTCAATTTGTTTTCAAGTTGTGAAGTTCATATTAGATATTTTCAAAACATTTGTTAGTACATTATGTTATAATAATGATGAAAATTGTGATGCTTTTAAGTTGTAGAATGTTCTTCCATTGAAGATGTAGATGGGTTAAGTGTTGTTTTTACCATTTGACATAAAAAGAATGGATTTTCAAAATTAATAAAAAATGGCAATTTGTTGTAAAATAAGGAACTAAATCAATGTATATAAAATTATTGGTGTATTTGTACACAATGATACAACTACCAATCAATTGCATATTGATGGGTTTATGTTTGAAGCTCAAAATAATTATGTGTGATCTTTAAAAAAATTCAAAGTGAGTGAAATCTTACATGTTACTGCTTTTTATGTTATATGCAGTCCCAATTTTCCCTCATATTGTTTACATCATAGTGTGATTTCACCCATAATTAAATTATCTTTTAAGTTGGGATAAGTTTGTTGGAGTGACAACTAAGGAAAAAAATTAGAGCCTGCAAAGAACCAAAAGGTTCAAATGGGAAACTAACCATTTATTTTGAATGTGGGGGTATGGTCAAATGAAAATTGTTCATCATCCAATTCAACAAGCATGATTAATGTAGCATGTCCATGATGAGCTAAATTATTTTGGTGTACAATGTACCCTCATTTTACTACATGTTAGTATTGGTGGTGAAGATTGCACATGAAGGTCCAACAATTTGTGCTAAGGTGCATTGTGTGTGATAGGGTTTGTGTTACTTTCAACATGTTACTCCACAATTACATCTTGTTCCCATCATGGGCTTGGGTTACTTATGGAGTTTAGACTTTACAAGAGCATTGTGATTGATCGTGTAGCACAATTGGTATGTGGTGATGATGGTGGAACACTTTTTCAAATTGGACTCAACTAATGCCATTGTTGGACAAAATAGTGAAAACATTGTTTATGTTTTCTTGGAGCAAACATTGCACTAGTTTGGGGTATTCATTTAAGTGTTTATGGATCAAGGTAAGGAGTTTTTGAAGGAGTTTCAAGCATTGTGTGAACAAGCCTTGATAGACCATCGCAACACATCATAGGATCACCTATAGGTAGATGATTTAGTAAAGAGGGTTGTGGAAGTTTAATCAAAAGAGGTTTCCAAAAATATGGATTGTAGAAAAGGACATTTGGGGGATTGGGACCTTTGGTTGTTGTGGTTGACTATGGGCTATTGGTTTAGTAAGCAAACATCATTTTTTTTCCCACCATATTTCATTTTATTTGATTGGGATCTAAACTTGTCTACATCAATTTGTAGAAAAATGATGACAAGTTTGGACTTGGGATGAACCACATGCACGTGGATGTGATCATACAACACAACTTTTCAAAAAAGGTCATGCCAATGGCATTTGAAAACCTTGTTATTTTTCAACATTGAAACACATTATAGTATACCATTATACATGGAGGAGGGTACTTGCCACAAATTTAGAGATATACCCCAAGAAATTACATGTAGTTACAACAAACAATGTCTACAATGTTGGAGGTTACAATAGGATATGTCATCTTGAAAGTTTGAAAGGCATTATTTTCATGAATATTGATTTTAAAGGGATGAAACAACATGGTGTGGAAGGATCATGTGTGCAATTGTTCACCTACTTGTCATCTTCCAAACATTGATGGGATAGTGGACCCAAAACTTATAATGGTGCTTGTAGATTTACGATGTATGTTGAGTAGGTTTACATGTGACATTATCACCATGTTGGTGGGTGAAAGCATGGTAAAATATGCCAAAAAAAATCCATACAAGTAACCAAAGTCATATTTATGGCATAAACATGAAAAAACCTATTCAAAACTTCTTTAACTTTCATAATCAAAAAATGGTGCATTCTGGATTGAATTTATCATTAGCTACACATAAAGATTGAAAAACAAATGTATAA
>Ga0116226_10004268_pt1 | contig 12643 bp, 8 predicted proteins | sample S1TSphfallax_FD_89692 | JGI IMG/M metagenome (GOLD analysis project Ga0116226, IMG submission 89692) | Host-associated microbial communities from peat moss isolated from Minnesota, USA - S1T2_Fa - Sphagnum fallax MG | ecosystem: Host-associated > Plants > Peat moss > Unclassified | place: USA... | reverse complement strand
TGCAGACCCAGCGGAATCAGCCAATAGGGCGACTGGTCCTTCATCGCGAGCCATAGGAGCAGGTTCAAACAACAGCCGAGCACGCCCACCGTATAGAGCGTCGGCGCCGACCATCGCCTGCTGGCCCGGAGCCAAAGCGGTTGCGCAAGCACCTGTCCCGCGGTGCTGGCGAGCACCACTAAGCCAATAGCGCTCAGGGGCTGGTGGACCACATAAATGCAGAAATAGGCGAAGGAGCCATAGCCCACACCCTCGCCCACCTTCTGGCCGAAGCCCACCAGAAGCAGCCGCAGATAGCGCTTATTTGCCGCGACCATGCGGAACCGCGACATGAGCGAGGCCCGCTCCATATCGCCAGGCGCCGTCGCGATTCCCCGCGTCGCCAGGACGGTGGCAAGCATGGTGAAAAGGCAAATTCCCGAATAGATCCACGACATGGTCGCGTAGCCGTGAAGGCCCCCGCCCAGGAACTGAACCAGCCCTCCGGCAAAGGCGCTGATCGAGAGCCCAATAGCCATGAACACCACCCGCCAGGACATCACATTGCGGCGCTCATCGTCCCCGCCGGCGATCTCCGAGGCCATGGTGAGGTAGGGGACCGAAAACAGCGAGTAGCCCATGAAGCCCAGGAGGACGATCAGGCTCATATAGATCGACTGCGGAACGGGCCCGGCGAAACGTGGCACATGAAAGAACAGGATCATGCTGAGGCTGGTGAGAAGACTACCGGCGAGCATAAGCGGCCGCCGCCGACCCCATCGCGAGTTCAGGCGGTCCGAGAAACTCCCCACCATGGGATCGACGAAAATGATCAGGATCTTGGGGATAAAGATGGCGATACCCGCCAGGGCAGGGGGAATCGCCAGGTAGTTGGTCATGAAGATGAGAAGAAGCAGGGCCGGGGCGTCGCGAAAGATCCGCTCCCCGATCATGCCAAGGCTAAAGCCAAAGAGCCGCGGCGCGGTCAGGGAAGCTTCGCCACGCGCAGGGTGCGAGGACCCGCTCGCCTCCCCCGCCAAAACGCCCGTCCCGTCTTCGACAAACTCGGTCAAATCTGGACCTACTCCTCACCGTGCACGAAAGCCTAACCCTGATCCCTGCACGGCGCGCCCACGATGACCATCTGTCCGGATTGTGGACGAATTCGCGCCGGGCGGGTCGGCCCCAAGGGTGAGCGTTACTATAAGGTGAAACAGGCGCGGCTTCGCGCATGGCTGTCTCACAGAGGCCCGGCATGTCACTCGATAAACAAACCATCCTCATCACCGGCGCCCTGGGCGGGATCGGCCTGGAGGTCATTCGCAACCTTCTGGCGGCGGGCGCCACCGTGGTGGCCACCGACCGGGCCGCCAAGGCCAGCGACGCCCTGCCGGAAGGCGCGCATTACCTGTCCCTGGACGTCACCTCCGAGACCGGCTGGTCAGAGACGATCGCGGCTGTGGCGGCCGACCACGGCAAGCTCGACGGTCTGGTGAATATCGCTGGGGTGTTCACCCCCGGCATTCCCTTCGAGGACATGACCATCGCGCAATGGCGTTACCACATGGACGTCAATCTGGACGGCTCGTTCATGGGCTGCCGCTTGGCCACGAAGGCCATGGCGTCAACGGGCGGCGGATCCATCGTGAATTTCTCCTCGGGCCTGGCCCACATCATGCTCAGTGACGGCGGGGCCTATTGCGTCTCCAAGGCGGCTGTCCTGGCCCTGACCCGGCTCGCCGCCAAGGCGGGCGGGAAGTATCGCGTGCGAGTGAACGCCGTTCTGCCGGGCGCCATCGACACGCCCATGCTGTGGGGCAATCTGCGCGAGGGCCAGGATCCGCAGGAACTCATCACGATGCTGGAAAAACAGCATCCCATCGGCCGGATTGGCCAGACGCCGGATATCGCCCAGGCCGTCGCCTTCCTTTTGGATCCCGCCAACAGTTTCGTGACCGGCGCTATGCTGGCGGTGGATGGCGGCCAGCTCGTGGACTGACATCCGGCTCGCGCGCGGATGTCCGCAAGTCGGACGCCAGGGGATTGGCGCGGCTCAAGGGAGGGGCTTAGGATAAAGCCCAAACCGTCCGATCGTAAATCTGGACGGACTGTGAAACGTCTCAAAGGGTGTGAAGGCATGGGATTCCGTCTTGGGGTGGACGTGGGCGGCACGTTCACCGATCTTCTGCTCCTTGATGACGCGACGGGCGCGTTCTGGCGTCACAAGACCCCCTCGACGCCGCATGATAGTTCCGAGGGCATCCTCCAAGGCCTGGAAGCCATCTGCACCGAGACCGGCATAAGCCCCAGCGATATTGAGGTGTTCCTCCATGGCACTACTGTCGCCACCAATGCCGTGCTGGAAGGAAAGGGCGCCCGGGTAGGCCTGATCACCACCGAGGGCTATCGCCAGATCATGCAGATCGCCCGGAGTTTCGTGCCCGGCGGCCTCGCCGGCTGGATTGTCTGGCCGAAGCCCGAACCCCTCGCGAAACTTGAAGACACCGTCGAAATCAAGGGTCGCATGGACGCCCAGGGCCGTGAGGTCCGCCCGTTGGATGACGCCGATATTCGCACCCAGGTCCAGCGCCTGAAGGCCCGTGGGGTCGAGGCCCTCACCGTCTCCCTGATCAACGCCTATCTCAACGGCGCTCACGAGAGGCGGGTAGGCGAGATTATTCGGGAGATCATGCCTGAGGTCCCCCTCTCGCTATCTCACGAAGTGCTTCCCGAGATGCAGGAATATGAGCGCACCCTGACCACGGTGGCCAATGCCGCCGTGCGCCCGGTAGTGGGGCGCTATGTGCGCAATCTCCGCGGACGGCTGGAAGGCCTGAATATGACCGGTAGCCTCTCTTTGCTGCGGTCCGACGGCGGGCTCATGTCGGCGGCCAAGTCGGAGGAGCACCCGGTCTCTCTTCTCATGTCGGGGCCCGCGGGCGGCGTGACGGGCGCGCTGTGGGTCGCCAAGAATGCGGGCCTGGACAATATTCTCACCCTGGACGTTGGCGGCACGTCCACCGACGTGGCCTTGATCGAGCACGGCGAGCCGCGCCGCATTCGCACCACCGAAGTGGGCCACCTGTCGGTTCGCGCCTCCTCCTTGGACGTCAAGACGGTGGGCGCCGGCGGAGGCTCCATCGCCTATGTCCCCGAACTGACCCGCGCCTTACGGGTCGGCCCACAATCGGCCGGGGCCGTGCCGGGTCCCGTGGCATACGGCAAGGGCGGGGTCGAGCCCACCGTGACGGACGCCAATGTGGTCCTGGGCTATCTGCCCGAAGATCTTCTGGGCGGCGCGTTCAAGCTCGACCGTAAAGGGGCGGAAACGGCGGTCCAGACCATCGCCGATAAGTTGGGCATCGGCCTCATGGAGGCGGCGCGCGGCATAATCGATATCGTCAATGAGAACATGTTCGGCGCCCTGAGGATGATCTCGGTCCAGCAAGGCTACGACCCGAGATCCTTCGCCCTGATGGGGTTCGGCGGCGCCGGTCCGCTGCACGTGAACGCCGTGGCGCGACTGATGGGCAGCTATCCGGCGGTCTCGCCCGTGTCGCCCGGCGTGCTATGCGCTCTGGGGGACGCCACCACACGCATGCGGACGGAGACGGCCCGTTCTCTCTCCAAACGCCTCTCCGAAACGAGTCTCGGCGAGGTCCAGCGTCTGCTGGCCGAAATGGAGGCCCAGGTCCGCGCCGAACTTGCCGCCGACGGCGTGCCCGCCACGGACGTGGAGACAGCCTTTGAGATCGATGTCCGATACAGCGGTCAGGCCTTCGAGGTGCCCATGACTATCACGGCCGCCGATCTGATGTCCGGGGGCCTCGCCGCGTTAACGCAGCGTTTCGACGACGAGCACCGGCGTCTCTTCACCTTCAATATGGAGACCGAGCACGAGTTGGTGAATCTGCGCGCCACCGCCCTGGGCGGCGTGGTTGAATTACCCTCGCAGGAGCTGCCAAAGGGCGACGGCGACCCCGCACAGGCCAAGGTTCGCGATCACACGCTCTGGATGGACGGCGCCGCGCAGCCCGCCGTGATCTATGACCGCGCGCGGCTCGAAGCCGGCGACGTTATTCAAGGCCCCGCGATCGTGGTGGAAATGGATTCCACGACCCTCATCGAGACCCGGCATCAGGGTCTTGTCGACGTGCACGGCAACATCCTAATCACCCCGCTTTGAATAGGAAACGCCATGAGCGCTGAAATCATTCAGGCCAATTCGAAGCCCTTCGCCAAGGTCGCCATCGATCCGGTGACTCTGGACATAATCGAAAACGCCCTGCGCAACGCGCGGGTGGAGATGGACACGACCCTGGTCCGCACCGCCATGTCGCCGGGTATCCGCGAGCAGGGTGACGCCTTCCCGCTTATCGCCGACCATCTCGGCCGTATGATCGTGGGCCAATTTGGCTCCTATATCGGGCCGTTTCTCGAGGGCTTTAACGGCACGGTGGAGGAGGGCGACATGATCTTCCTCTCCGACCCCTATTCGGTTCAGGGGGCTATCAGCCATTCCAACGACTGGCTGGTGCTCCTGCCGGTGTTCAAGGATGGCCGGATCATTGCCTACACATCCATGTTCGGGCACCAGTCCGACATCGGCGGCAAGGTCGCCGGGTCCATGCCCATCGACGCCCATTCCATCTTCGAGGAAGGGGTCCGCATCCCACCGGTGAAAATCTGGCGCAAGGGCGTCTATAACGAAGACCTGATCAAACTGATCATGCATCAGGTGCGCACGCCCGAGTGGTGCAAGGCCGACCTGAACGCCCTCATCGCCGCCTGCCGCGTGGCGGCGCGGAGGGTCACCGAGATCTGCGAACGCTTTGGCGATGACGTTTTCGTCTCAGCCACCGAGGAGCTTCTCGCCCGCAATCACCGGGCTATGAAAGCCTTGATCAATAGCTCCATCGGTGAGGAGCCGGTCACCTTTGAGGACTACATATGCGATGACGGCCTGGGGTTCGGACCCTACAAGATCAAATGCACCATGTGGCGCGAGGACGGCAAGGTCGTGCTCGATTTCGCCGGCACCGACCCGCAGAGCAATGGCTCGATCAATTTCTTCCTGAACGAGAACATGATGCGGATGTTTTTCGGCATCTATATGATCATGGTTTTCGATCCCCAGATCCTGTTCAACGATGGCTATTACGATCTGATCGATATCCGCATCCCCGAAGGCTCTTTGTTAAAGCCCAAGTTCCCCGCAGCCCTGTCGGGTCGTACCCACGCCCTCGGCCGCCTGTTCGACATTCTGGGCGGCCTCTTGGGGCAAAAGACGCCGGCCTTCCTCAACGCCGCCGGGTTCTCTTCCTCGCCGCACCTGTTCTATTCCGGCAGGGACACGACAGGGCGCTGGTTTCAGTTGTTCCAGATCGGTTTTGGAGGAATCCCGGGTCGCCCCATGGGCGATGGCCCGGACGGCCACTCACTCTGGCCAAACTTCACCAACGTCCCTAACGAATTCCTGGAGCGCTACTTCCCGCTACGTATCGAGCGCTACGAGACCGTCCCGGACTCCGGGGGCGCGGGACTGCACCGCGGTGGCAATGGGATAATTATGTCCTATCGCTTTCTGGAGCCCGGCCTCATCGCGATCCATGATGATCGCTGGTTCACCTACCCCTGGGGGGTGAATGGCGGGGCCCCCGGCGCGCGCGCGCGCAAGATTCTGGAGAAGGCGGACGGCTCGCAGGTCATCGTCGGCAATAAGCGCGAGGATATCTCCGTGGAGGCCGGCGACATGCTGCACTTCATCACCTGGGGGGGAGGGGGTTGGGGCGATCCTTTGGAACGCGATCCGGCGCTGGTGGCCAAGGAAATCATTCAAGGTCTCGTGACGTCAGAGGGCGCGCGCCAGTACGGGGTCGTCGCGGATGCCGATGGTGTGCTTGATCTGCCCGCGACCCTGGCTCTACGCACGTCGATGAGCGCGGCGCGGCCCGAGGTCATTCCCCTGTTCAATTATGGCCCCTCCATAGAGCAGCTTCGCGCCAAATCGTTGGCAGAGACCGGCCTGCCCGCGCCGAAGCAGCCACGCTGGGATCATGCCTTGCCCATGGCCGCGGAGTGAGGCGTCCTCGGCGGCCAGCGCCACTCTGAGCGCGCCGATATGACCGCTTCCGCGAGTATTGTCGGGGCCGGGCTCGGCGGCCTGACCGCCGCCCTGGCGCTTATGCGGGACGGATATTACGTCCGTGTCTATGAGCAGGCGCCGGTCCTGGGTGAGGTTGGCGCGGGCATAACGGTCAGCCCCGGCGCGGGTCAGGGCCTCGCATCCCTGGGGCTTGAGGCGGAGCTCCTGGCGGCCTCGACGCCGATCCCCGACATCGCCTTCGCTCATTATCGCACCGGGGCCTTACTGGCCGGAAGGTTCGAACGAGACGCACCTCTTGATCGGGGCTTCTCGACGCCCCGGCACATTCATCGGGCCGACCTTCACACGATTCTTCTGGAGGGGGCGCGGGCCATGGACCCGGAATGCGTCGTGCCTGCGAAGAGGTTGGTGGCGGTCACGCCAGACGAGGCCGGGGTCACGGCCACGTTTGCCGACGGCGAGTCGGTCCGCGCCGACATTCTGATTGGCGCCGATGGCGCGCGGTCCAGCGTACGACGTCTGCTGTTCGAGGATTCACCGCCGGTGTTCGCCGGCCAGATCGCCTTTCGATGTCTGATTCCCCGCGAGATCGCGGCGCCCTACCTGTCAGCCGGAAACGCCGCGGTGTTTCTGGGCCCGGGCCGCGTATTCAATCGCTACCTCATTCGTCAGGGGGCCCTGGCCAATGTCATTGGCCTCGCCCAATGCGACCTCTGGCGCAATGAGGGCTGGAACACCCCGGCCACGCCCGAGGAGTTCATTGGCGTCTTTGAAGGCTTCCATGACGACGTCCTGGGCCTCGTCGCCCGCGCGCCGCCTGAAAGTCTGATCAAGTGGGGACTCTTCGTCCGCGAGCCGCTGCAGGGTTGGAGTTCCGGACGCGTGATCCTGATCGGCGATGCCGCCCACCCGATCCTGCCGTTTTTGGGTCTGGGGGCCGCGCTGGCCATTGAGGATGGTCTCGTTCTGGCGAGGGCCCTGGCGACTGGCGCCACGCCTCCCGCCGCCTTCGCCGCCTTTGAGCGCGCGCGCAGCGACCGGGTCGAGACCGTGCGCCTGGAGTCGATACGTCAGGGGCGCATTCTACAGTCCGGTGAGCCCGATGGCGGCGCCGTCGCCAAATCGCCCTCCCAGAACACCGCCCTTTTTGACTACGATCCGCGTACGGTGGCCTTCCATGTTGGATGACGACCTTCGCCATCGGCCCAGCGCCAAGGCCGGGGCTTTTCTGGGCCGTTCCCATCGGCTGCTGATCGACGGTCAGTGGGTCGCGCCCCGCGCCGGGGGCGCCTTGCCGGTCTTCGATCCGGCCACCGAGGAGCAGATCGCAACCGTCGCGGCTGCGGAGGCCGCCGACGTGGATCTCGCCGTGGCCGCCGCCCGTCGCGCCTTTGAGGGCGGTCCCTGGCGAAAGCTGAGCGGCGCCGCCCGCGCGCGGCTTATCTGGAAGCTCTCTGATCTTCTGCTGGAAAATGCCGACGAGCTGGCCGAGCTTGAGACCTTCGACAACGGCAAGCCTCTGCAAGATACACGCGCCGTGGACCTGAACGTCGCCTCGGAACTCCTGCGCTATTTCGCGGGCTGGGCCACCAAGCTGAATGGAATCAGCGCTCAGATCGGCGATCCTGGCGAATACCAAGCCTTCACGGTGCGCGAGCCGATCGGAGTTGTCGGGCAGATTATTCCCTGGAACTTCCCCCTGATCATGGCGGTGATGAAGCTCGCGCCGGCCCTGGCCGCAGGCTGCACCGTGGTGCTGAAGCCCGCCGAAGACACGCCGCTCACGGCGCTGCGCCTGGGAGACCTGATCCTTGAGGCCGGATTTCCCGCGGGTGTGGTAAACATTCTCACCGGCTATGGCCACACGGCCGGCGCCGCCCTGTCGGTACATCCGGGTGTAGACAAGATCGCCTTTACCGGGTCGACCGAAGTTGGACGCCGGATCGTCAAGGCCGCCGCCGACGACCTGAAGCGCGTCACCCTGGAACTCGGCGGCAAGTCGCCGATGATCGTCCTAGCCGACGCGGATGTGGAGACCGTGATCCGGGGCGCAACCACGGGGATCTTCTTCAATTCCGGCCAATCCTGCATGGCGGGCTCCCGCCTGATCATCCACCAATCCCTGCATGACCGTGTTGTGGGGGCTATCGCCGAGCGCGCCAGAGCTATTCGCGTCGGCTCGGGCTTCGATCCCGCGACGCAGATCGGCCCGGTGGTGTCCCGCGCGCAGTTTGAGCGTGTGAGCGGCTATATCGCCGCGGGGGTCGCCGCCGGCGCCCAGCTCGCCGCGGGCGGTGGGCGCGTAGGTGAGCGCGGTTTCTTCCTCCAGCCAACGATCTTCACCGGCGCGACCCCTGGAATGAGCATTGTCGATGAAGAGATCTTTGGCCCCGTGCTCAGCGTGATCGCCTATGACAGCGAGAATCTGGAGGAAATCGCGGCCCTGGCCAATGATACGCGCTATGGCCTCGCCGCCAGTATCTGGACCCGTGACGTCACCAAGGCGCACCGCCTCGCCGCCCTGGTTCGTTCAGGCCAGGTATGGGTCAACGCCCATCATGTGGGCGGCGCTGATCTTCCCGTCGGCGGGTTTAAACAGTCCGGCTGGGGACGCGAAAACGGTCGCGACGGGATTGAGGCCTATACCGAGGTGAAATCGGTCGCCATCGCCCTGACGCCGCCTGGCGATTGGCTGGCGATCAAGGGCTAGGCGCCCAGGCGATCCTCCCGCGGCGTGACCGAATTACGGGCAGGAGGTCGGCGGCGGATGCTGGTCTGCGCGAAGCCGTTAGTTTGCAGAGCCTGAGCCGGATGAGGGGACCATGAACCCGCAATACGAACACGCCTTGTTGTCCAGGCCCGACGCCGACGAGCGCGGCCGCGAAGGATTCCTCGCGGCTATGCGCCGGTTCCTGATTACCGATCTCTATAACGGCAATGAGACGGTCTATCGGGAGCGCCAGGCGCCGGCCTTCGCGCGCCGCAATGGGCGCGAGCCGGAAACCTATCTCGAGGTCAAGGGCGTTATGGACCGCGACCCCTACTACCGCGCCTTTTCACTGCTGAATCGCGCGACGCAGGAGTTGCTTTGGGACACGGTGGGCGAGAGCGTCCTGCGCCAGCTCCCGGCCCTCGCCGAGGCGGCCAGGTCGCAACCGCCCGCCGGCGGGACACTCACCCTCGATCCAGCCTTTGAACTGCCCGACTATGCCCGCAAGGTCGACATACATGTCATGCCGGGCAGCTTCCATAACGAGCTCGCGGCCAACGACGTCTTCGCTGGCGCCCTCTATGATCGCGGCGTCTATATCTATGCCTATGGCGGCCTTGGGCCCTTCAACGCCGCCCTGGGCGAGGGCACGATTGGCTGTGTGACAGCGCGTTATCCCGACCTCAGGCCCAAGCGGATTCTGGACATGGGCTGCGGGTCGGGCCTCTCCACCCTGCCCCTGGCCGCCGCGTTTCCGGAGGCTGAGATTTACGGTGTCGACATCGCCGGTCCCATGCTGCGTTATGGTCACGGACGGGCTGAGGCCCTAGGTGTACCCGTCCATTTCTCACAACAGAATGCGGGCTATACGAACTTCGCGGACGGCAGCTTTGATCTCGTCGTCTCCAATCTGCTGCTTCACGAGATTCCGCAGAAGCTGACGCGCCAGATCATCAAGGAATGCCACCGCCTTCTGGCCCCCGGCGGCGTGCATGTTCACAATGACATGGTGGGTTGGCCCACCGATCCGTTCCAGGAATTCATGGCCGAATGGAACGGGCACCATAATAACGAGCCCTTCGAACGCGGCAGCGGCACGCTGGACTGGCGCGCGGCCTGTGAGGACGCCGGCTTTGCCGCGGATGACATTTTCCTTCAGCCGGTCGGGGCTGCCTATATGGCCGAACAACTGGCCTTCGTCGGCTATCGCGGCGCGCGGCGCTGAGCGACCACATTCCCTGCGTTGAATGAAAATCCGAATATGAGCGCCACCTTGCTTGCCCCCTCGCAGGTCTTTCCGACCCAGGAGCTGGTTGCGCTTCTGGGCGCTGAGCATGTGATAGACGACCCCACGGAACTGGGCGTCTATTCCACAGACGTCTATCGGCGCGCGGATGTCGACGCCGCGCTGATCATTCGTCCAGGCACTGTGGAAGAACTATCCGAGGCCGTGCGGCTTTGCGCCAGTCGGGGTCTAGCGGTGATCCCGCGCGGCGGCGGCCTATCCTATACGGGCGGCTTTCTTCCGGTGCAGCCCAACTCCGTCATGGTGGACATGCTCCGCCTCAACCAGATCGTCGAGATCAACGCCACGGATATGTATGTGGTGGTGGAATGCGGGGCGAGCTGGCGCGCCCTCTATGAGGCTCTAAAGCCGCTCGGCCTCCGCACCCCGTTTTTCGGGCCTATGTCGGGCTATGCGTCCACGGTGGGCGGGGCCCTCTCCCAGGGCAGCATATTCCTCGGATCCACCCAGTATGGCGCGACGGCTGAATCCGTCCTGGGTCTGGATGTGGTTCTGGCTGACGGATCTGTCCTGACGACGGGGTCGGGCGGCGGCGTCGGCGGCTCCAGTCCCTTCTTCCGCCACTATGGCCCCGATCTCACCGGTCCATTCCTGCACGATTCGGGGGCGTTTGGCTTCAAGGCTCGCGCGACCCTCCGCCTTCTGACGGCGCCCAAATGCAGCGGCTTCGCGTCCTTCACTTTCGGCAATCACGGCGATCTGCTTACCGCCATGTCCGAGGTTTCCCGGCGTGGTCTGGCGGCAGAGTGCTTTGGCTCGGACCCCTATATCTGGGGCATGAGGCTATGGGACAGCGACCTGTCTCGGGACGTGACCCGCGTGCTGGGGGTCATCAAGGCTGGGCGCAACCTGGTGTCCGGTCTGAAGGACGCCATGCGGATCGCCATCACCGGCCGCGAGGCCCTGAGTGACGTGGAATATGCCATGAACGTGGCGGTTGATGGGCGAAGCGAGGCCGAGGTGGAGGTTGCGCTCACTGAGATAAGGTCCATCGTCGCCGGCACGGGCAAAGAAGTGGAGTCCACAGTCCCCCGGGCCGTACGCGGCACACCGTTCCTTCCGCCCAATGACATTCTTGGGCCCAAGGGCGAGCGCTGGGCGCCCAGCCACGGCATCGCGCCGCACTCGAAGATCGTTGATCTGACCAGCAATCTCCACGCCTTTTTTGAGTCCCGGGCTGAGCTGATGGCCGAACACGGCATCGAGTGGGGCTATGTAACCTTCGCCATTTCTACCACGGCGATTCTCTTGGAGCCCATGCTCTATTGGCCAGGCGAGCGGGCCCTCTATCACGAACGGGTCATCGCGCCGGCCCATCTGGCCAAACTACCCCGCCTGGCTCCCGCGCCTGAGACGGCCGAGGTTGTGCGACGTCTGCGCGCCGACCTCGCCGCTTTCTGGCTCGAGCATGGTTGCGCGCACCTCCAGATCGGTAAGACCTATCGCTATATGGAAAGCCGCCAGGCCCCGGTCCGGTCCTTTCTGGAGGGGATCAAGGCGCTTGTGGATCCAGATGGACGGGTCAATCCGGGCGTCCTGGGTTTGGCATGAGCGATAAGCCGCAGGTTGCCCGGCCGCGAAAGGCGCGGGGGCCTGATCGTCCGAGCTATTTCGATGCGGGCGATGCGGACCGGGTGATGGCCGTACTGCTGGCCCTGACATCCGAGGTGGCGTCCTTGCGCGAACGTCTGGACACGCATGAGCGGGTCGCCGCCCAGGATGCGTTACCCAGCCCGGCGCGGGTGGAAGCCTATCGCCCCGAGCCCGCCGTGGAGGACGACCGCGAGGCTTGGCGCGACGCCTATATCCGCCGTCTTTTCCGAGTGATCACCGAGGATGTCGAGGCCCTCCGCCAGGGCTCAAAGGCGAAGTGACGGACGTCGTGATCGACCGCGCTTTCCTGCGCGCGCCCGCTGGCCTCATTCATTATCGGCATGTGGCAAGGCCCTTCGCGGCCGCCGCCCCGCCCCTCGCCATGGCCCATGGCGGGCCTGGGTCCTCACGCGATCTCCTGCCCCTGATGGCGGCGCTGGGGGATGATCGGGAAATGTTCGCGCCGGACATGATGGGCAATGGGGATTCTGACCCACCGCCGGCGAACCCCAGCATCGCCTTTTACGGCCAGTGCCTGATCGCGGTGATGGACCATTTGGGTTTGGAGCGCGCGGATCTTTACGGAACCCACACCGGCGCGCAGGTCATGTGCGAGGTGGCTATCGCCCACCCCCATCGGGTCCGCCGTCTCATATTGGATGGGGTCGGCCTGTTTTCAGACGATGAGCGCGCGGAATTCAAAGCCGTCTATGCCCCCGCGATAACGCCGGACGCAGAGGGCGGTCATCTTCAGTGGCTTTGGAACTTCACGGGCCAGATGACCCAACGCTTTCCCTATTATAGCCGCGATCCCGCCCACCAGATCCCGGGTGGCGCACCGCCGCCCCTGGCCGCTTGGACAACCTGGGCCGCGGAGGTGTTTAAGGCATGGTCCACCTATCACCTCGCCTACCTGGCCGCCTTTTCCCATGACATCGCCGCGCGGCTG
>Ga0116226_10004267_pt1 | contig 12644 bp, 4 predicted proteins | sample S1TSphfallax_FD_89692 | JGI IMG/M metagenome (GOLD analysis project Ga0116226, IMG submission 89692) | Host-associated microbial communities from peat moss isolated from Minnesota, USA - S1T2_Fa - Sphagnum fallax MG | ecosystem: Host-associated > Plants > Peat moss > Unclassified | place: USA... | reverse complement strand
TGTGCTAAACCTACTATTCTACTATAGTAGCTTGCAAAGGGTTGTAAAATTTAGGCAAAAGATAAGGGACAAAGTGTGGCGCTGTTGGGACAAATTGAGGAACACATGAGAACTTGGGAAACACATTGGGAAAGAAACCGGGAACCTTGTCAGAACAGGATTTCTTGACCTAGGCTAATGGAAACTTGCACATCTTTATGTATAATTCAACCCCCAACCCCAACCCCTCAAAGAAAAATAAAATAAGGCCTTCTAATTGCATGTGCACATTTATAGGATTCTTCTTGCTAGTAGGCACTTCAGAAAATAAAATTCATGTTTAAAACTAAAGTAGACTCATATAACCCATGTTTTTCCTACTCCTTTTGTTGTAATGACAAAATTAAGCCACACCCCTTATTTACAATCATCCCACATTGAAAATCCCACATCTCTTATTATATTTAGGCTACCTTAAAATAAATTAAAATTGAATGCAACATACATATGCTCAACTTAACTCTTAAACATCCAAAACTGAAAACATGAAATCAAAACATTTAATGGGAAAAATTTAGTTAAACAATATTTTCAACTTAATCATATGGATTGCACAATTTGCTGTGTGTCAAGATTTTCAAACATTTAAATCGTACAACACGTGGCATTTTATATTACTCACCTTGGGTTCAAATATATAGAGTTTTTTGACATTTGATGAAAAACAAGTCATGTCTTTTGAATATTTAAAATTTTTGTTATCCATTTGTAAATCATATGACTACAATTTTAAGAGGATTAATTTCAAACAAAAAAATACATATAACATTATATTGTACTGCACTAAATACATTAGGAGGCAATAGCATACAATTTACACAAAAATCAAAAGTATTTTAATGCTAACATGACAAAAATATGAATTTTCGATACATTTTTAACATCTTAGGGGTTCATCAATATGTGTGAGTGGGCCAATAAGGTACTAAAAATATGCATTTCATATACCTATACATATCAAATTATAACAATTGTTTCATATGCAAATGGTTGTGTTATAATAATTATACACATCAAGAGGTATTTCCTTTTATACAATAATAATTTGGTGTTCATACAATACTACCAAAATATTAGTTATATTCATATGCATGAAAATATTTCAACATTTTTGTGATGTGCTTGCTCCACACTACAAGATTCTAATTCTAAATTTTCATTATCACAAATTTAACATTGCCTTACATAACATTTTTATCCAAATATTTCACATAAAATTGTATGGGACAATATTTTCTATAGATTTTAGAAAACCTTGGTCCAGATATGTTAACGCGTTAGGATGTATCCTCTCACCATCTAGAGTACAAAGGTTTTTCAATTCATAACATAAATTCATACAACAAGCTTAATGTACATCCTTGTTGATCAATAAGATGTAGCACTATATAACATGGTTGAAGATTGAATATGATATATTTTACATCTTTTCAAACCACATTTAAAATAACAACATTTTCAAATCTTCATGTTTCCATGGTACAAGAACATATCCATTCCATCCACTGATTAGAAACCACCATTTGATGCAATGATTTACTAATCATTACTAAAAAACATGTGGTGAGACCACTACACAAACCACTCAATTTGCAGTGGTACCACTATAGTGGGTTTCTAGTAGGTTTAATGGTTTAGGATAACAATTAGTCCCTAGTGGGATAATGAAACCATTGAATAGGCGATTGGGTACTTTGGTCTTTTTTTGTGTAGGTTTTTTCGGGTGCTTGGGTAGCATGTGTATAATTTATGGTCCTATGGGTGGTTTCCTGCAATGGTCATTAAGGTGATTGGTTAAACCTTCATTGATTGGTCAAACATATAATTTTGATTTCAAATGCCATGTGACATTTAGACATTGACCATTCAAGCTAGGCCACTTGGCATTTACACAATGGCCACCCCAAGTTATGCCACATGGCATTTAAACATTGACCACCCAAGTTAGGCCACATGGCATTTAAACATTGGTCACCTAAACTAGGTGACATTATATTTAAACATTAGCCACCTAAAGGTTATGCCACATGGCTAGAACACAAATGACCTAGGTTAAACCTAAACTAGGCCTAAAACTAAGTACCTAGGTTTAAGCACCTAAGCCTAGATGCTAAGCCTAACAACCTAAAACCTAAAGCCTAGGCAACTAGGCCTAAACCTATGTGTCTAAAGTAAGCTTAGGCAACCTAGGCCTACCATAGGAGCTTACATTATGTCCTATCTTAGGTTGCACCTAAAGTTAGGCCATTAGATTAGGTCTAGGTATAGGTTGCCTAGGTAGGTAGGTAAGATTAAGTAGGTAAGTAAGTAGGATCCTTTTTTTTTCTTGTTAATAAACATTTTTTATTATTAGCTCATCAGAAGTAAAATTTGCATTTTGAATATATTTAGTGCATGTATTGTGTGTAGATTAATATTTTTTCATCTAGTCATATAGTTTACAAAATTCAAATTATTGACAAAAAATATGGGATAAATTAACAACATCATTTCAAATCATCCTTTGTCCCATACAAAGTACCCAACTTTGACCATTATTATATTTTTGATATTTTGTTCAAATGAAAATAATAAACTTTCATTCTTAATTTTTTTTCCAAGATCTACACATCTATAAAAAAATTTAAACTAAAATATTAAGTAATTGACTAAAAATACATTTGAATCTTCACTATTTCATACACTTGAACAACAATGATATTTTGAAATTTTTATTTCCTTTTTTTCATAAACAACTTGCAAATAAACATATTTTAAATCAACATGGTTTTTTGTGTGTGTGTATATATATAATTTCCCCACCTTTTAAAAATATGACAAATCGATAATAAATGTATAAATGTAGTGTTATATCTATTTGTAATTATTTTTTTAAAATTAAATAAAATATGTTATCTATGAAAGATATAATAATAATTTTAAATTAAATTTTATAAATAATATTAATTTAATTTCATAATTATTAATTTGTACACATATATTTTTTTATTTCATAATCTTTATCAAAATTTATTATGAGTTGTAAATTTTAATCTTATTTTTATGTTCCTTTCAATTCATTAAATGCAGTTTAATATTATTATTTTTTTAATTCAAGTTTTAAAATTAAATACTTTGATAAATTAATAAATATCAAAATTTATATTCTTCATTATCCATCGCATGGAAACATGAAAAACAATGCCATTTTGGGGCATGCAGATTTCTTTTGAAATTCTTTGGATATCATTAATAAGAATGTATTTCATTATAATATCAAAAAATTCAAAGAATATATTCATTTAAATAAATCTTTGAGCAAAAGTCCCAACTTGAATGTTTTGATTATATTCTTGGCATCAACTTTCTATTTAATTTTATGGTTTCAAGACTTTGGCAATTTGTTTTCCATTTTTTGGGAATTTTTGGAAAAATGAAAAAAAATTCCTTGAAAAAAAATTTAACCACTATCCAAATATTCACATTAAATAATTAATGACTCTAAGGCAAAAGTTTTTTTAAAAAGGTATTAATTATTTATTTATGCACTAATTATGTGTGTGATCATTTACAAGCTTACAATATGTTTATTAGGTACATATGTCTACCTTCTAGTTTTTTCCCCTTTTAATTTACAAGTTTTCAATGTTTCAAATTGCGTATTATTAGATAATTATATGGTGTTCATGAATAAAACTTTTAATCATGTGGTTTCATCCATGACGACTTTCAGTCATGTAGTCATATCCATGGTTACAATTAGGCACAAGAACATGGCCTATAACTATATGACTAAAAAATGGTCACTAATCATATTTGTCTTAATCATAAATGTTAAGCTTTGGTGTAATGGTATATATAGGGTGTAAGCAAGGCAAGGTAAGGTATTTAGGTAATGTAATTATATGTAGGGCTAGTTATGTGTATAATAGGTATATAAAGGTTATGGACGTATAAATGAAATACATATTACCTAAGTATGTATAGACCAAATACGTATAAGCTAAATTATACCTAGGCTAGTTACATGTAATTAAATAAGCATAGCCTACCTCAATGTAAGAAATCATATATTAGTACCAAGCTTATGCATAAATTACAATATACTTAACCTAGCTATAGGCTACAATAGACATATTTTAAGTACATATCTTATTTTACTTAATTTAAGTATAGATTGATTACCCCATCCTAGGTATAACTTAACTATATTTAGCTAGGTCATACCTATGTTAGATTAATGAAACATGACCTAAATACATTTAATTTAGCCTAGATATGTATTTCTACCTATATTTACCTAGCATTCATTTCAATGTTACTTAATGATTACATCAAACTTAAATACAAACATGTGTCATTTAACTTACATGATGGCAACCTACCTACCTTGTAAGGTGGTTAACCTTGTGCATCATGCCTAAAATGACCATTAGAAAAAACCACCCAAGTGGTTTAGAAAGGTGGGATGAAAAATTCTTAAACCACCATTGCCTCCCATTGCATGACCATTTTGGTGAACTTCTAATGGGATTTGCTCACTCAACAAAATCATGTCACAAACTTAACATCTCATGACTTAATAATAGAAATTGTGCAAAATTCATTTATTTGTAATTTTTACATTTCATGCATTAATATTGTGCATTGAAAGCACATTTGACACACAAATTTACAGGAAAATGCAAATTTTGTCACATTTGTTCATTCATAAGTTTGTACCCCATTTGTCAACACATTTATTTGTGTGTCAAACGTGTTCTCAACGCATGACATTCAAGTGTATAATGTATGAATTAATGAATGAATGAACTTTGCACAATTTTCATGATTAATTTGTCACATGTTAAATTTGTGATGCTTGAGTGGTTTGTGTCATGTGACCACCCAAAGTCAAATTGGGTGGTTGGATGTAGTGGTTTGTCCACACATTTTCTAGTAATGAATATTCACATCTAGTTCTGACAAACTTGAACATCTTCAAATTTTCAAAGTTCATATTCATAGCAAGTATCTTAGGCTTTCACCATCTTATGCACATCAATAACTCGTTTTACCCAAGGAATTTTAACTTTGTTTTTAATCATGAAATCAAGACAATGGGCACCACATGGAGTCCATGTTATATGAAGAAATTCAATTCTCACAAGTTCATCCATAGTCTTGAAGTTGGGTACATTGCTTATAACATTTTGCCTTAGATTAAATGTTCTCACATCTTTAATAACTTGCTAATGTGTCCAAACATGTGAATAGTTACATAACTTGGCAACTTATGAATTGTTTTGGTGTGCCAATGGCTTTAAAGAAAACTATTTTTTGCATGAAGAAACAAGAATGCTAATAGTTGATCAATTTTCTTTAAATCTAACCAACCATTAATGGTAATTAACACATGTATTTAGCCAAAACAACTTTGATTATATGTTCCTAATTATTTACTTTGACTTGAAAAACTTTTGTTTATAAACTATGAATGTGTACAACATTCCTTCAAAAACCTTCTAAATTGAATCATTCATTAAAGTAATAGCCTTCATGACCATTGATCTCCATGTTACAATGTTGATTTTTATTGCACTTGTGTACACGCCCACAAATTATTATTTTTCAATTATTTCTTAATTCTCTACCACATATATACCATGTAGCCATCAAATTGACTTGGTGTGCTTTGGGTAAGACATTAAAAGCAAATCACTTTAAGTAACATCATTGATGCATAACTAGTATGACAATGCACAATAAGCTTGAATCTAAGTGGCAACCTTTTGGGTGTATACATGATTAGGTAGTTAGGGAGCATTAATGCATTGATTCCAAGTAATGTTTTTGTATTTATGTTCAATCCCACCTATAGATCACCATTTTATAGATGTGCGCACAATTTATAGGTTGTAATGACAAATATGGCATTAAAATAACAAAGGCCTATAATAGGGGTGAAACCCATTTTTCCTCTTCAACTTGACATAAACTAGTTTCATGTTGAATTGCACTTTGCTTGTTGTAAACCTCAAGGAGCATGTGAAGGTCATGCACAAATGTTTTCTTCCTTTTTTAATTTTTGCTTTGAACATTTTTTTTTGTTTGAAATGTTAGGTGGAAGTATAAGGAAAAACTATGTAAAAAAGCTTGAAGAGTGTGCAATTACAACTGAGGTTTAGAAAAATGTGTGCAAGAAGAGTGAAGGTGTAAAAGGAGTGAAGTAAAAGAAATTATGCAAACGAATGCCCTAGAAAGAAACCGGGTAGCAAGTCACTTTGCAAAAACCATTATTGCAACTTGTTTGTGCAATCGTTAGTTTTCCATTTTTGATCCCTTTTTTGAAGATTTTACAGATGAAGAATAGGAAATGAGATGCCAAGCAATAGTCTAAGGTCCAATAGGGCACCACTTTAAAGAAAGAAATATTGTTCAACTAATTTCAATTCTTTAATAAACAAAACATAAATCAATAGATCATTACAAAGTCCATATACAAAAAGAAAATTAAAAAATTTCATGACTCCATAGTTTCACCTTCAAAAGTCCACAACTTCTAGATTTTAAAATTTTTGTAAAATGAATTTGTGCATCATATAAATATTTAAGTTAAGATCCTCAAATTAATTCCTGACAAATAAATTTGAAATGTGTAATATAATACGAACATTATAATGGGAATCACATTGAAAAAATTGTTTAATTACATCCAAATTGGTCCATTCAACCATTGATACACATTTTTTGGCAATCCCAAATTCCAACAAAAAGCTTGGGAATGTGCATGAATGTATTTTACAACTCAAAATTTTCTTTAAATTGAAATTAATCTTGATCCAAATGGTCAAATAAAGAGGATTGGATACATTCAATGTGCACATGGTATATAACATATATTTTGGTTCCAAATTTTGATAGCCATAAGGCCTCATGCATGTTTATGATTGAAGAACATCAACAAATGAAAACAAAATGGTCAAGCAATCCTACCCAACTCAAGAATGTTTTCCTTTTTTCATTTTCAATGTGCCTTTGATGAAAATATTCAATAACATGATTTGTATGGTTTACAAACAAAATGAAACAAAATGAAAATCTAATGATCAAAATGTTGGACAAATGCAACAACTTTTCCCAATTTTGCTAAAATTCCTTTATTTATTTCATTATCAATATTTGCCTCAAATTTCATGCAAAAAATCACAAATTACCTCATTTAAAAATTATAATACTAATTTATGATACTTTGTGGCAAGTATTAATTTTTTCGAAAACACCAAATATAATTTATGTTCATCATTTGGTAAAGACTTGATTATGCCAAGTTTCAAGCTTTTCAAATATTCTTAAAACTCACAATAATATTTTCACATCCATAAATATCACAAGAACATTCATCATGAAGAACTTTAAAATAATTTCCCCATGAGGACAACAAGACCCCCATGTGTTCAACAAACTTTACAAGAAGACCAAGGCCACAAATATAAACACCACCATGGTGAAGAAAAATACAAAAGCATAAAGAAAAACACTAGCAAAGTAATGGAAATTTTCAAAGAAGAGTATGAAGAAGAAAAATGGCAATGGTGAAGGACACTAAATTGTTTATAACCCCTTAAACCCAAAATTGCACCCAAATCTGATTTTCTTTCAAAAACTTAATTTACATTTAGTTAGTTCCCATTTTGTAACTAAACCTCAAGTACATCCTATTCCATTTAATAACATGTTTAAAACTTGAGGTCAATTGTCAATTACCACTTCAATTTTAAAACCAACCCTCACACTTGGTTCTAGTTTCCAAATGAGGGCCCAATTTTTAATAAATTCCTTGGAATTGAAATTGAAACCATTGGTTTTGAACCATCAAAAAAAGTACATGTATTTAATTAAATTAGAACTAAAAGATTAATTTTTGAATTATCGTAACTTGGTGGCTAAGATCAAAATTCCTATTGAATTTGAATTTGAAGCAAAAGATTCTTAACATCTATTTGTAAACTCATTTAAAGAGGCAAAACATATAAGTAATTTGTTGCATCATCTAATTGCCCCAAATCAAAGTTTCTCTTCAAATTTTCAGTTTCAACTTCCAAATGATCAAATGTTAATTATGAACTTTTAAAAAGTCTAAAATCAATTAAATAGATGATGCACCCAACCAACATTGGTCTACTAAAGTAGTGTTGTTTGTGGATTGTGGGTCAACAAACCATCATGGATGATGATCAATATTGAACACAAAGTGAATGTTTGATTCACAAAAGTCTTGTAAGTTTTTTTTATTATAACCTTACATGTGTGTGTATGTTTAGCACTAGGCAATTGAGAGCTCCATGTTTCATTGAACAAATCAAAGGTATTTTTTTTATGTGTGCATATTTATACTCAAGGATGAATCAAACATTTTGATTTGTTCATTCTAACATGGATTTGTGTGTGGTCCCATTGGGTTTAGTTTGAAAACTATCTCAATATGTTCAAAGTGTGATATATTTCCCAATTAAATTAAACAAAAAATACATATCTATTTTTAACCCCAAATATGGATGTTTCAAGGTTATAATTTTTTATATTTTAATTATTTTATTGTCATTGATTAAATCTAACATTTGTGTCCCTTTCTTTTTGTTTCCTTTTCCTTGTTTGATGATTGATACCTAGTTGAAATTTCTAAAATTTGATCTTTCAATACGATTCAATTTGAATTCTTGTTCTGAACATAATATAGCCTTTGATTTATATTAATCCTAGAGTTCAAGATTTTTGTATAATGTTAACAACTTTGTTATACTATAAACACGAAGTTTCAAAGTTTCTTTTGGGAGCATATATAAAGGTTTTTAATTAGATTTATAGTCATATGTAAATTATTAGTTTAAAAATCAATTGAATTGTGTAGATAATGATTCACCATGATTGGTAACTATTGATAGACTATTGAAAATAACAACTACAACCACCACTAAATATATTTGAAGCATTATAGATTGAGGTAATTTATTTAACTTGTAATGAATAGAAGTACTTTCCTAAAATTATAAAATAAAGGTTTGGGATTGAACTTTTAGTGATATATAAATGTTTTCATGACTCCAATAGATGCTTTGATTGGGGGGGGGGGCAAGGGGGGTTGTAGTCACACTAATATAAGCCACAACAAGTGTAATGAATGTTTGATTTTTCATAACATTTTAAATTGATAATGTAATCTAGAGTTGAAATTTTTGGATATACTTATATAACAACATTCATATTATATCACGAGAATATTTGAATAAATTTGAAATTAATCTAACCAATTAAAAATATGCAAAAACATTTTTGAAACATTGTAACCAATGGTTTTAAATAGTAAAAGGACTTATAAAACAATTTTTTTATAAATGAAATATTTTGAGATTTAAAAATATATAAACCTTAACATGTAATGGTGTATAAAGACAATTTTAAGGATTTAAAAAGATTTTTTTGAAAACTTATTATTATTAAAATATTTCAACAATATTTCAAGAATAAATGGTCACCAAAAAGGTAATTGTGGCTCCTTTTATCATGTTTGCACCCTAGGGAGAATAATTTCAAGATTTATGTGGAAGGTTGGGAGTTATTTGCAACCAAAGTTGTAGATGGTAGGGGCAAGAATCAACAAATAATTGGTGATTGAAAATTTTACCTTTTTTCTTTTATGGAGTTCAAATTTAGCACAAAGATATTATATATATATTTCCACTTTGTTTCAAATGTTCAAAGTAGTGGAAATGTAGAAGTTATCATTTAAAGGTGTTATAAATTATTGAACTAGCAACTTGTTATTAATGATTATGTACATCCTTATTGTTTTCCTTTTCTTTTCCAAAGGTTGTGTTATTTATCCTCTTAGATTATTACCATTTGAATTCTTCTTGTTTGTTCCATTGTCCATCACCATGTTTTCCATCATCACCATCACTGTTTTATGATTATCTCAATGATTATTTTTAGCATTTTGCCAACCCATGATTTTAGTAGCCATTTATTCACATGTTGTCATATCCATTCTTCATTAAACTTATTAGTTGATGAATTATAAATTTACTAAAGAAATGAATATGAACATATCACATTTCAAAAAACAATTATGGTTATGTGTGCCGTAAATATAAAAGAACAATGTACACAATAACTATTTATGAACACATTCATAAAAAATAAGAAGCTTAAACATAATCTCAATCATATAATAAAAACATGAATATTTTGACATGATAAGAAGTGTTCAAATGGTATTTGACTTGTCATGTGGAACACTTGGAACATGTAAATAGATGAATGAGGTTATTTTGCAACATCACAATTCAAACCATGATGGAATGAAAACAATATCATTTTGCAATTGGCCTTGCAACTTAGTTTTTGAGTTCCAATGACCATTTGCAACTCGTTGTATTTATATGTTGTGAGTGTTAATAAACAAATTGCATGAGTTGCAAAGTTGCAACTCATCATATATACAATGCAACTCATTGCAAATTTGTCAAAACAATTCATTTTTAACTATTATGTAATTCCATTATAACTATGCCTATGATGTCATGTTGACGTCATTAATTGTCATCCATATATTAAGATATGACACATGGCACTATGAAAATTTTTGGACATAAAAATTATTTTCTTTTCAAAATATTGATCTCCATTGTCCATTATGATTATTAATGATGGTCCGAGATTGTGACACGTGGAATAATAAAAAATTGTCACATGGCATATTAATTATATTTTAGTAGTGAGGTAGGTCATTGTTAAAGGGTGAAATTGTGGCCTTTGATCATTACCATCCTTGAGGGGGTAAGACCATGGGGCAAGGTTGACACCTTATTACTTCATAAAAAGAATTATCCTCCTTAACTTACTTTATTACAATTACTCAAGTAATAAGTAAGAGGTCATACAAGGAAAAATAAGGAAGATAAAGGTCTACTATCAAACCTACCTTCTTATAATTAATGTAATCCACGGAATAAGGAGTAGAATGTAGGTAGGGGAACAATATAAGAAAGGGGGAGAACTTGAAAATAATTATTTTCCTTGATTTTATAGTACCTTCAATTCCCTTGGATATTGTTTAGGGGTCCGCAAACCTTTCTATCACTACTATCTTTCCTCCTTTGTGCCTACTAGTTCTTTAGTGGCTTTGCTTACCACCTACAACCTTCGAAAAGTCCTTCCATTACTTTATACCATTTGCAACCAACTATTTTCCATCTTAGCTCTTGCCTATTACTTATAATAGTGCATTCTAGCATAGATGAAGAAACTCACTAGTATGTTCCCCCTAATTTCCACCACCAAGGACTTACTATTACCCTCTTATGGCAACCAATAGCTTAGTGTTCCAAAGACTACCCAATGATTAGCCCTTTACTCTCTGTCCTAAAATGGAGAGATATTAACTCAAAGAATCATTTTAGTTACTTAACATAACCTACTCTACTTCCCACACTTAATATAATAACAATGCAACACAAGAGACTCATGTCCTTTAACCATCTTCCACTAAAATCACACACAAAGTACATACATTTTTTTCCATCGTTCACCTTACTCTCCAAGTCTCTAATGAATCCTTCTTTCTTTCACACTTCCTTTAGTCCCTCTTTCCCACATACCACACATAAGGCCCACATTGACCCATAGAAAATAAAGCCCTTATTCTAAACCTTTCTTATTAATTTTTTAATTTAATTTTATGTTTTGTTTTTAGGGTTAAACTTTTTTGAACTCATCCCAAAATGGCACATGTATTTGAATGTGAAAACATAAAAGAACAAGCCTTTTTTATATAGTTTGTAACATAGGATCCAAAAACAAAGGATATGGGTTAAATCTTTTAGTTATTTTTTTATTACAAATTGAATTACAATTGAATTACAATTATAAAAAGATTTTCCCACATGTTCTGTGTTTGTTTTCCATTATGTAGGTTATACATTTAAACTAACAATTGATAATTTAATATGATAATTAATTATTTCAAATAATAATTTGAATTAATTTTTTTGTTCATATAATTAATTATCAATATATTTTATCTTATTTTATGAAAAATAATGATCTAAAACATAAATTTTTGAATTAAATATATGATAATTAATTATTTGGATTGATTATTTGAATTCATTAACTAGTGAACAAATTATTTGAATTAATTAGTCTAATTCAAATAATTACTTATTTCATGAATTACGATAATTAATATCAGATAATTAATTATTTTCATTAATTATTTTATTTTATTTTATAGTTATTTCAAATACTTTATTATTAAATGATGAATTATTTAAATTCATATACTAGTCACTTATCATTTGAAGTTTTCAAAAACATTATTAGTTAGTTTAATATATTAGTGAATTAATTATAAGAATCAAATTTATTTATAACTCATAATGATTAATTATTATTTTAACTCATTTATTTATAATAATTAAGTGAATTTCATATTAATTTTTGATTAAAAAATTATTGAAAAATAACTCATTATAAAATATTCAATATTAAATATGAATTTGGGTAGAAAACATGAAGGTATAAATAGGCATATCCACATGTACATCGAATCAAATTTTCAATATTATATACACATTTCTTTTAAT